>Ga0302326_10003541_pt1 | contig 36675 bp, 25 predicted proteins | sample Palsa_T0_3_FD_202264 | JGI IMG/M metagenome (GOLD analysis project Ga0302326, IMG submission 202264) | Peat permafrost microbial communities from Stordalen Mire near Abisko, Sweden - Palsa_T0_3 | ecosystem: Environmental > Terrestrial > Soil > Palsa > Peat permafrost | place: Sweden: Abisko... | reverse complement strand
GTCGCCACCGGCAATCCGTCTTTGAACAAGAGGCGATTGCCGGCCAATGACGCAAGCCTCGGCCCAGGCGTCAAAATCCCGATCAGATTGAGCGGATCGGCGGCTGACAGCGAAACGTAGGCTTCTGTGAGGGGCTTGCGGCGCACATCGCGCAGCGATCCGATGGCTTCAGGCGTCGCGAATTGCTCGCCGGAAAACCCCGCTACAAAACGGCCGCCGCGAATTTCTCCGCGGGCCTCCAGCCGGCGGCAGCAGCTCAAGATTTCGCGCCACGGCGGCAGCCACTGCGCTTCGCGCGTGAGCAACTTCCAAAAAATCACGCCCCAACGGCGCAGCAGCGTGCGTACGATCTGTTCGACCGCCTCCTCCTTGCGCTCTGTAGGTTGCGCGCTTAGCCGGCGCACCAGCGCCCAACGCCCCGCATCTGCCATGCCGAACAGCGCCAAGCGGCGCTTGTGCCGCCCTGAGTAGGAATTTGCACGGCCGCCGCGCCGGCCGCTCGGCATCAGGAGCACCCGCAGGCCCGCAAAGCTGTCGGAATTAACCAGGCCCACCGCCACCAATTCAGCCAGCGATTCTTCGACCTCCGAGGGCAGCATCCCGACATTCTCGGCGATCTCGTCAAAGAATGACGCACCGTGCTCGCGGATAAAGTCCGCCACTGCCTGCGCCTTTGAGGTCAACAGAGCCGGATCGGACTGATCGGCGAACTTCGACCAAAGCGGTACATTGCGCCTGGCTAGCAAAACAATGGGCGTGGAACGAACCGGAGAGGCGCCGCGTGCGATCGCATCGTCGCTGCGCGAGCCGCCGCGAGCCGCCAAGCGCGTCCAGATGAAGCGCCCCGCGCGGCAATGTTCATCCAACCACTGGGGTTCGTACTCGCTGATCCGCGCGGGGATCACTTCGGTCTCCCAGGCGCCCGCCGGCGATTCGAAACCCTCGAGTTGCGCGAGAATCGCGGCCAGCGCATCCGAGCCCTGCATCCGCGCGCCCGGCAAAACGCGCTGCCATTCGCACAAGAATCGCAAAAAATCTCGCGCGGAGACCGGCTCGATTTCCGCCCGCAGCCGTTTCACGGTGTAGCGGTGAATTCGCGCCAGCAATCGCCGCTCGCACCATTCTTCCGCTGCGGACTCGGCCGTGAAATGGCCTCGCATCGCGAAACCTTCGGACTCCAGCGCGATCAGCGCGCCGTTTATTTGCGCCTCCGTCAGCGCCAGCGACCCAGCTATTTGCGCGGAGGTGACTGGACCCAAACCTTCGAGGCGGCCGCGCACGATGTCGACCAGGGAATCGTCCAGCGCCTCGAACAGCGCGCGCCGTTCGGCCGCCACCCAAACCTGGCGATCTTTTAGTGCGGCACGCACCACCCGGTTCTGCAGGGCGAGATCTTCCATCAATGCGGGCCACGCAGGATTGGAGCGGCTCTCCTCATCTGTCATGAAGGTGAGCCACAGCAGTGCGTCGTGCAATTCATCCGGCGTGGCGGCATCCGGCCAAGCCTCGGCGCGCACGCGCGCGATCGCCTCTGGGTCCAGCTTGCCGATGTCGGCCGCTTCAGTGGGATCCAACCAGCGACGGCTCATGACGGCTTGCGTGCGCCGCTCCTCGAGAGGCGCATCATCCAGATAGGCATAGGGCCGCGCGCTGAGCGCCTCGAGCGCCAGGGGCGAGGGCTCCGTCAGGTCTTTTGCGACTACACGAATGGCGCCGCTCTCCAACCTGCGCAACACCGCCTCGAACTCATCGATGTCCATCGCGTCTTCCAAACAATCGCGTATGGTTTGCCGGACCAAGGGATGATCCGGAATCTCGATCTCGCCCGGGAGATTTTCGGCGCAGGCAACCTGATCCGGAAACACCGAGGCCAGCAGGTCTTCGGCGTTCATGCGCGCGATCTGCGGCGGGATTTTCTTGCCGCCGCGAAAGCGCGGCAGGGCCAGCGCGATGCCGGCGTCCCAACGCCAGCGAACCTCGAACATCGGCGCCGCACACAGCGCCTGGATCAGCACCTGCCGGACAGAATTGGAATTCAAATAGCGCGCCGCCTCGGCGAGTTCGAAACTATGCGCGTGCGTCAGCGACAACACGATGTGATCTTCGGTGGCCGCGGCCTGCAATTCGAAATTGAAGGTTCGGCAAAAACGCTTGCGCAGCGACAGTCCCCAGGCCCGGTTGATGCGGCTGCCGAAAGGCGAATGAATGATGAGCTGCATGCCGCCGGACTCATCGAAGAACCGCTCGAACACGACCGTATCCAGGGTCGGCAACGTGCCGAGCGCCGCCTTGCCTGCGCTCAAGTACTGCACGATTTGAAATGCGGACGCCTCATCCAGGCCCACCGTTTCCTGAAGCCAGTCAAGTGCAGTGGGCGGCTCTTGCCCAAGGCGCTGCTCGATCTCTTTGCGCAGATCCGAGACCGCCGCTGACAGTTCCATGGTGCGGCCCGGAGCCTCGCCCAGCCAGAAGGGAATCGAGGGCGGCTGACCATGTGCATCCTCGACGCGCACGGTGCCCCGCTCGACGCGCAAAATTCGATAAGACGTGTTGCCGAGCTGGAAAATATCGCCCTGCAGGCTTTCCACCGCAAAGTCTTCGTTCACCGAGCCGACCACGATGGATTCCGGCTCGAGCATCACTCGGTAATCGGCATTATCGGGTATGGCGCCGCCGGAGGTTATCGCGGTCAGGCGCGCGCCCTTGCGTGGCCGCAGCATTTTATTGACGGCATCGTGATGCAGCAATGCGCCGCGGCGGCCGCGCCGCGTGCTGAATCCCTCCGCCAACATCTGCACGCACTCATCGAATTCTTCGCGTTTCAGGTTGCGGTAGGGATACGCGCCGCGCATCAGCGAGAACAGATCATCCTCCGACCATTCGCGCGCCGCTACTTCCGCGGTAATTTGCTGCGCCAACACATCGAGAGCATTTTCCGGGATCTTGAGACGGTCGAGCTCGCCGCGCCGGACTGCCTCGAGCAACGCCGCGCACTCGACCAATTCATCGCGGGACAGCGGGAACAGCCGGCCTTTGGAGATGCCGCCGACCGAATGCCCGGCGCGCCCTACTCGCTGCAAGAACGAATTGATGGAGCGGGTCGAGCCTATTTGACACACCAGGTCCACATCGCCGATGTCGATGCCGAGTTCCAACGAAGCCGTGGCCACCAGCACTTTCAACTCGCCGCGTTTGAGACGTTGTTCGGCATTCAGGCGGCGCTCCTTCGACAAGCTGCCGTGATGGGCGGCGACATTCTCCTCGCCGACGCGCTCAGACAGATGCCGCGCTACGCGCTCGACCATGCGGCGCGTATTCACGAATACCAGGGTGGTGCGATGCTCCGCCACCACCAGCGCCAATCGATCGTAGACTTGCGTCCAAACTTCGCCCGACATCACCGCCTCGAGCGGCGCCGGCGGGACCTCGAGAGCCAAATCGCGGCGCCGAACATGGCCGGAATCGATGATGGTGCAGCGCACCGAGTGCGCGCCGGTCAAGAACTTGGCAACTTCCTCGATCGGCTTTTGCGTCGCCGAAAGCCCTACCCGGGTCAACGCACCGCCGGTCAGCGCCTGCAGGCGCTCCAGCGATAGCGCCAAATGCGCGCCGCGTTTGTTGCCGGCGATGGCGTGAATTTCATCGACGATTACGGTACGGCAGGTCGCGAGCATGTCGCGGCCGGACTGCGACCCCAGCAAGATGTACAAAGATTCCGGCGTGGTCACCACGATGTGCGGCGCCCTACGGCGCATGCCGGCGCGTTCCGATTGCGTCGTGTCGCCGGTGCGCACCACCGCACGAATCTCTACATCCGCGAGACCCGAGGCCGCCAACTCTGCGCGAATGCCGTTCAGCGGCGCCTCGAGATTGCGCTGGATGTCATTCGACAGAGCCTTCAACGGCGATACGTACACCACGCGCGTCTCATCCGGCAACGGACCTTGGAGACCTTCCTTCACGAGTTGATCGATGGCCGACAGAAACGCCGCAAATGTCTTGCCGGATCCCGTGGGCGCGGCCACCAAGACATGTTCGCCCGCCGCCAGCGCCGGCCACGCGCGGATCTGCGCCTCGGTGGGCGCATCAAAGGTTCGTGAGAACCACGCGGCAACGGCGGGGTGGAATGAGTTGAGTACGCTCATGTTTTCTCTCAGGGGGACGGCGTTCAGTTTAGCAGCAAGCGCGGTATAATGCGCTGCGGGTCGGGGCGCACAAAACAATCAATATCAAGCGAAGGAGCACACATGAGCGTAGCCATACATCCTGCGGTGGACAGAGGCGTCAAGGCTGGCAACGCTTCATTCAGCGGCGCTACCGTGAAGTGCAAATGCGCGGAAGCGCCGGTTTCGATCTCCATCAAGGGCAACGTCGCCTTCAATCACGTCTGCGGCTGCACCAAATGCTGGAAGCCGAAAGGCGCCATGTTTTCATTGGTGGCCGTGGTTCCCCGCGACAAGCTGTCGGTCGGCGCAAATGCGCAGAAGTTAAAGGTCGTCGATGCGGCGGCGCCGATCCAGCGTCACGCCTGCAGCGGTTGCGGCGTACACATGTACGGCCGCATCGAGAACAAGGCTCATCCAATCTACGGTTTTGATTTCATTCATCCCGAACTGCTGGACGCCAATGGCTGGGCAGCACCGGAATTTGCCGCCTTCGTCTCTTCGGTGATCGAGTCGGGAACCAAGCCCGACCAGATGGGCGCCGTTCGCGCGCGCTTGAGGGAACTGAAACTCGAACCTTATGACTGCCTGTCGCCGGCACTGATGGATATGATCGCGACGCATACCGCGAAGGCCAAGGGCGTTCTCAAAGCCTAGGTCTTAAGGGTTCGTAGAACAGTTCGATCGGCCCGACAAGGCGCAATCCTGCAGGCGCGCCATGCCTCCCAAAGTGTGCGTCAGGAATAACCCCGCGAGCATCAGAAACAAGATCATCGCAAGTCCAATGAGTGCCGCGCGCCGGCTGGCCGGAGGTGGCTCAGGTGTTCGCTCGGGGGGCTGCCAGGGGTCGGGGTTTCTCATATCGTGATTCGGCGCATGCCTGATTTTAACCTCACTCAGGGCCGCTTCGCTGCGCTCTAGACAGACCGCCCGCGGCTGTCGAGCCTCGCTGTGTCTTATATACCACTAAGACAATTGCGTCTTCCTGGCGGTCAAATCAAGTACGTGGCGCCGTTTGTCAATCAAATGTCGCGCAAAGCGTGGTGCTTGTGCCACGGTTTCCGTAGGCTCAAGATACGCAGAAGGGGAATGCGTCCACCAGGAATCGTCGGAAATAAGGCGAGCAAGGGGAAACAACATGTCTTCTCAAAACAGTGCGCAAATTCGATCGCAGCGGGAACGTGCGGCTCTTATTAAGGCAAGCTCATGCGGTGCGTCCGCGCTCACTCTTGCTGTGCTGGCAATCCTGCACGCCGCGCCGGCCAGGGCCGCTGATGCGGCGGCAGAAGACACGAGCTTGACCGAGATCATCGTCACGGCGGAGAAGCGATCGGAGAACCTCGAGCGGGTGCCGGCTTCAATCACCGCGTTCACCGCCAAGTCGCTCGATCTGCAGGGCATCGCGTCGGTTCAAGACATGACCAACTACGCGCCTGGGCTGTACTACACCACCTACGATAATCGTCCCTACATGCGCGGCATCGGCCGGAACACCGACAACCTGGCAGTCGAGTCCGGCGTCGCCGTCTATGTTGACGGTATTTATAATGGCGCCAACGCTTCGACGATCTTGCAGAACTCCACGCTGTTCGTCGACGAAATCCAGATTCTGCGCGGTCCGCAAAACACCTTGTTCGGCCGCAACGCCGACGGCGGTACCATCGACTATGTCTCCAAGCGCCCGACGAGCGACTTCGAGGCCGAGGTCCGCACCGGCTACGACAGTTACCAAAAGGCCTTCGTCGAAGGCGCTTTTTCGGGACCGATCAGCGACTCGCTACGCTATCGATTTGGCGCCAACTACACCAACCAGACCGGCGACGGCTTCTACAAGAACCTGAACGGCGTTGACGAAGGCGGCGGCGTGGCGCAGGGAGGCAACGGCACCAGCTATCACATCGAGGGCCAACTCGAAGGCAACGTCGGTTCGAATTTCGACTGGTGGGCCAAACTCGCCACGAGCGATTACGACGTCAGCTATCACACTGAAACACTGCTAGGACCTTTGGACACACGAGAATTCCCCGCGCCCCTGTTTCCGAATCCCAATTTCGGCACTTGCGCGTTGCCCGGCGGCGCCGGCGGCCTCGGCTGTGCCGGTAGCCCGGACACCATCGTCAGCGTGCTTACCGGCAAGAACACCATCGCCGGAAATCCCAGCTCGCTCGGGACCGGCACATTCGATTCGGGCTTCCAATCGCAGTCCAAGCAGCAAAACAATATTATCTTTGCCACTCATCTGACCTTCCATGCCGACGGGTTCGATGTGAAATACCTAGGCGGCTGGCAGAAATTCAATTACGACCTCACTGCGCCGTGGAACAACAACCAGGGCGCCTCCAGCGGAGTTCTTGGATACACGTTACAAGGACCTGCCGCGGTTACGCCGCTTTGCGGCCTTTTCTTTGGTGCTACTAATCTTGCTGGGTGTACGCAAAATCTCGCGGTCGACTCGGCTCACAACAACTTCACGTTCAATGAGTACGAACAATTTTTCAGCAACGAGCTGAACATCGCCTCCACTGGACAGGGACCGTTGCAGTGGATCGGCGGTCTGTATCAATTTCACGAGAAGTACACGCAACCCATCAATGTGAATAATCCTGACCAGCCGCAGATGGCGACGCCCTATAACTTCCTGGCCCTCGTCGGCGGATTATTAGGCGCTATTCCTATCCAGGACTCGCTCGTGCCGGCAGCTCCAAACCCCACGCGCTCGGCGTACAACGAATACACCGCGCTCGCCGAGGACTCCTACGGTATCTTCGGTCAGATCGATTGGCAGGCGAGCAGCCAAATTAAATTCACCACCGGTCTGCGCTACTCCTACGACAAAAAGGACGGCGATCAGAGCTTTCGAATCATGGCATTCGACGCTGAGACCCTCGTTCCAGGCGTTCCGCTGGGCGTGAATATGTTCGGGGCCAATACGCCGGCGTTCGATATCACGGGCGTTGCCACGACCTGCAACGGCCAGAGTTACCGCGGTACCGGCCCTTGCACCATCAATTCCGCGGGTGCGGCCCAAACGTCGCTGGACGCGCATTGGGATGCCGTCACCGGAGTCGCCGGCGTCTCTTGGACACCGGCCCCTGACATCCTCGGCTACGCCAAATACAGCCGCGGCTACAAAGCCGGCGGCTTCAACTCCGGTATCAACGCGGTCGATCCGGAAACCTCGGCGGAGACCGTGGATGCGTTCGAAATCGGCTATAAAGAGACCTTCGGAAGGACCTTCCAGGCGAACCTGGCTACGTTTTACTACAACTACAAGAACGATCAGCAGCCGCTGGGAGAGCTCGATTCGGCGACTAGCGTGATCAACACCATCATTGTCAATATTCCGGTGGTGCACACCTACGGCGCCGAACTGGAAACTGTTTGGAACCCGATCACCGATCTTGATTTCCTCCTGAGCTACGCCTATCTACACGCGACCATCTCCAGCACGAACGGTGTGTGCTATCAGGATGCCGCGGACCCGCTGGCAATTGCGCCCGGCGCGAATACCAATGGATGCGCGGCCGGTTCCGGATTGCAGAACCTCGTGGGCGCGACCCTGCCCGCGTCGCCGCGCAACAAGGTCTCGTTGAGCTCAATTTATACTTTGCACTTTAATCCAGGGTCTTTGGCCTTCACGGGTACTTACATTTGGAGGGATCAGACGTACGACTCGGTCTTCAATCGTCCGTATAACTTGGCACCGTCCTACTCCATCGTTAACTTGCGTGCGACCTGGACCGACAGCAGCAATCACTACAGCGTGATTCTCTATGGCAACAACGTCCTCAATAAGATCGGCGAGGATGCCTCCCTTGGCTTGGCGGTTACGCCCGCAGGTCCTTCGCAAGTCATCGATCCTTTGGTCAGCTACACGCCGCCCAGGGTCTATGGCGTGGAGCTGCGGTACCGCTTCCACTGATCTCAAAGCGGGCGGCTGACATTGTCGACGCAGGCGCGGGAGGTGACGGCACTTTTGAACGGCGCCGCCGCCTGTTACGCGCAAGGTCGTTTTGACGACGCGGCCGATCTTTATCGCAAGGCCGCGGCGGCCGATCCGGAAGACCTGCGGCCGATCTATTCGCTGGCGCTCATCGATATCCGGCGGGGCCGCCTGGAGAATGCTCTGCAACAGTTGCGGGTCGTTGCAACCCAAGATCCCAATCTCTATCCAGCGCAGCAAAATTTGGGAGCCGTATGCCAAAACCTAAATTTGTGGCAAGAGGCGGCTGACGCGTACCGTCGCGCGCTTGGCTTAAATCCCGCCGCCGTGGAGACTCATTTCAGCCTTGCGCGCGCGCTGGCCGTGCTGGGGCGAGTGGACGAATCGAGCGCCTGCTATCGCGCCCTGGCCGCTAACCCGTCCGTCCGGCTTCGAGCCCTGACGCGCCTCGCGGTGCTCGACCCGGCGTTGATCGACCAGCAAGACCTGTCGACGTTGCAGCGCGCTGCGGATGATCCCGCGACGCCGGCGGCGGCGCGAATCGAAGCCTATTTCGCACTGGGCTTTGGTCTGGAGCAGCGCAGTGCTGATCAAGCTGCGTTCGCCGCCTTCAAGGCCGGCAATCGGTTGAAGCACGACGCGCTGATGGCCGCGCCGGACGTCGCGTCACGGCCTGACGCGGTGGAGCGTGCGCACGACCTCGCCGCGCACTTCGTAGTTGAGCGATTCGACCGGGCATTCCTGCAGAGCGGATTGCACCGGGGGAGCACCTCGGCGGCGCCGATCTTCGTCATCGGCATGCCGCGCTCCGGATCCAGTCTCATCGAGCAGATCCTATCGAGCCATCGACACGTCCAAAGCATGGGGGAAAATGCGGCGCTTTCCGCGGTCGTCGATCAGGCGTTTACCGAACTTCAGCGGGCCGCCAACTGGGGTGATCTGGCGGAGGCCTATCTGGGCTCAATGCGCCAACTCGGTTGGACAGGCGCGGATCGCTTCGTCGATAAAACCCTGGAGAATCATTTGCGCGTCGGCGTGATTCACTTGATGTTCCCGAACTCGGTGATCCTCGACAGCACGCGTGATCCGGTTGACACCTGCCTTTCCTGTTATCGCCAATTGTTCACGGAGGGCAACGAGACGCTCTACGACCTGGGCCAGATCGGTCGCGCCTATGTTCGTTATCGTCGCGTGATGGAGCATTGGGATCGCTTGTTGCCAGGCCGGGTGATTAGAGTCGAGCACGAAAAACTCGTCGCCGATCCTGAGGCGCAAATCCGCTGGCTCGTCTCGGACGCGTGCAAGCTGGATTGGGACCCGATGTGCTTGCGCTTTTATGACGCGAAGGGTTCAGTCCGGACCGCGAGCGCGGCTCAAGTGCGTCTTCCTGTGTTCTCAACGTCCATCGGACGGCATACGCGATATGCAAACGAACTCGAACCGCTCTCGAGGGCGTTGGGGCCTTATGCGCGGCGGAACCTCAAAAGTCCGCCGCTTTATTAAAGAATGGGAGCTACGATGGAAAAACCAGCCGCGGAAACCGCAGACCAGCCGAATCAGTTGACCACTCGGCGCGACTTTCTCAAATCATCCTCTTTGAGCTTGAGTGCTGCCGGCGCGGCCGCCTCGGCGGCCGTCTCGACGCTACTGTCCGGCGCGGCCGCGGCGCAGGAAGCGGCTGCGGTGCGGCCGTTGGGCGGCACCGCGACGGGGAAAATATTCATCGAGGCCGACACCGCCTACGGCAAGGTGCAGGGCATTCAAACCACCGGGATCAAGGAATTCAAGGGCATCCCCTATGGCGCTTCGACCGGCGGACGCAACCGCTTCATGCCGCCGAAAAAGCCGGCCGCCTGGAAAGGTGTACGCGAGTGCTTGGCGCACGGGCAAATCAGTCCGCAAGCGTTGACGGATCTGCGCTCCGATTACGGCATCATGATTCATTGGGACTATCAGCCGGGAGGAATGGGCGAGGATTGCTTGAATCTAAATATCTGGACGCCCGGCCTCAAGGACAACGCAAAACGACCCGTGCTCGTATCCTTCCACGGCGGCGGCTTCACCACCGGCTCCGGCAACGCGATTGGATACGATGGAGCGCAGCTCGCGCGGTTCGGCGATGTGGTCGTGGTCACCGTCAATCATCGCCTCGCCGCATTCGGCTACACGCAACTCGCCGATTTAAGTGCGCCCGCTGAGTTTTCCTATGCCGGCTGCGCCGGCATCATGGATCTTGCCGCGTCGCTCGAATGGGTTCGCGACAACATCGAGAACTTCGGCGGCAATCCCAACAATGTGATGATATTCGGCCAATCGGGCGGCGGCGCCAAAACCAGCAGCATGCTGGCGACGCCGGCGGCCAAAGGCCTGTTTCATCGCGCCGCCGTGCAGAGCGGATCGATGTTGAAATTCGTGCCCAGAGATCGGGCCACGATGGGCACTGAAGCGCTGTTGAAACAGCTTGAGATTCCGAAAACGCGCATCGCCGATTTACAGAAAATTTCCTGGCAGGAGCTGCTGGAAGCGCAAGTGGCCGCCGGCGCCGGGGTGGGAACCGGACCCGTCCTCGACGGCAAATATCTGACGCATGATCCGTTTGATCCGGCGGCGCCGCCCGAATCGGCGGAGATCCCGCTCATCGTCTCGACCACGCTGGAAGACGCGGCGTTGAGCCTGACCAACTTCAACTTGAGCGAAGCGGATCTCAAAGCGCTCATCGATAAGCGCTACCAGACCCACAGCGCCGAGATTCTCGCGATGTACCGCAAATACTATCCCGAGAAATCGCCGTATCTGATTCAGGCGATGATGCTCACCGACGCGGGCTTCCGGCGCTCCGCCATCAAGCAAGCGGAATTGAAGGCCGCGCAGGGCAAGGGCGCCATTTACATGTATCAATGGGAATGGCCCACGCCCGCCTTTGGCGGCCGCTATGGCGCCGTGCACGGACTCGATGTGTCCGGCTCGTTCCGCGAGGCGCGCGAGGGCAACGACGCGGCACGCGTGGCCGACCAGCTCTCCTCGAGCTGGGTCGCATTCGCAAAGACTGGGGATCCGAATAATGCGCGCATACCGGCTTGGTCGACCTTCGATGCCAAGACACGCGCAACGATGATCTTCGGTACGCCGACGCAGCTGGAGAACGATCCGCGCAGCGAGATTCGCACCTTCTGGGAACACATGCCCCCGCCGGGCGGCCCGCTGGGCTAAAAAGTAAGCGTTGAGCTGCGATGTACGGCAAACTAGCGGACGACAGCGGTTTTCTGGGGGATTAGAAGCGATGTCCGTTAGTCCGCAATCAATCGAAGGCGGCGCACCCGCCGGCCCGGCCGACGGCGTCGTTGCCAAGGCGGCCACCGGTGCGAGATACGCCCTATTCCTGCTGTTCGCGATCAACCTGTTGAATTTTTTCGATCGGCAATTGCTGGGTGCGCTTGGCGAGCCGGTGCGGCACGAATTTAACTTAAGCGATACCGCGCTTGGCACCTTGGGCACCGTCTTCACCATCATCTATGCCTTCGTCGGCTTGCCCTTGGGTGCGCTCAGCGATCGATGGTACCGGAACCGTCTCATCGCCTTGGGCACGGCCTTCTGGAGCGTGCTGACGGCTGCCACGGGCTTTGCCCAGAACTACGTGCAAATCTTCATCGCCAGGCTCGGCGTCGGCGTCGGCGAAGCGGTCTGCGCGCCGGCCGGCCAATCCCTCATTGGCGATTTGTTCCCGCCGAAACAGCGCTCCAAGGCTATGGGCGTATTCATGCTCGGGCTGCCGGCAGGCATTTTCCTGGCGTACATCAGCGCCGGCGCGATCGCCACCAAGTTCGGCTGGCGCGCGGCATTCTGGTTTGCGTGCATCCCGGGAATCATTCTCGCGTTGATGGCGCTGCGCATACCCGAGCCCGTGAGAGGCGCATTGGATCCCGGCCGTGTCGTGACAACGGCCAAAGATGCCGTGAAATCGCCTTTCTTGACCGTGCTGGGATTGCCGACGATGTGGTGGATCATCATGTCGGGCATCTTCCATAATTTTAATATGTACGCCATCAACTCGTTCAACACGCCGTTCTTGCAGCGCTTCCATGAAATGAGCCTGCTCAACGCAAGCTACGTGTCCTCGTTTTCCGTGGGCGCCGTGGGCGCCATCGGCTTGCTGGTCGGCGGTTGGCTTGCCGACAAGATGAGCGCAAAGCGGCGCAATGGGCGCCTGGTAGTGTCAGCCGCTGCCATGGCCATCGCGGCCCCGTGCATCTTTATGGCGATCAATCAGCCGAAAGGCGCGATCATCACTTACATCGTATTCATGACCATGGGCACCATCACCATGTTCGTGTACTACGCAACCGTGTATGCCGCCATACAAGACGTGATCGAGCCGCGGCTGCGCGGCACGGCCGTCGCGCTCTACTTCTGCTTCATGTACATCCTGGGCGCCAGCATGGGGCCGGTCGGCACCGGCTTCTTGAGCGATCACTTCGCGCACAAGGCGATGATCGATGCGGGTGCGAGCACCATGACGGAGGCGTTCAAAGCCATCGGCCTGCACAATGCGATGTATGCCATCCCCGTGCTGGCGCTGGCCGCGGCAGTCGTGCTGTTTGCCGCTTCGCGCACGATGGAAAAGGACGTGCGCAAACAGCAGATGGCCCATACCTCGGCACTGTGAATTTGAGCGGCGGGGATGGCCCGGGGGGATAGGAAGCTTCAAGGCCCGGAAGATCGCAGGGCCTTGAAGCTCCCTATGCCCCCAGGTCTTTCACGAGCGACGCTCAATCTCACGGTGCCGGAGGACGAGTTTCGTGTCGCTGCCGTCGGTCGGGTGGCCTCATGCGCACTCGTGTGACGGAAATCGCCAACACCCGCCCGTAGCGCCTGCATGTGATATTGATCGGCCCGAGTTCCCTGGCGAGCGCTCACGACCCGATCAAAATCACTGCGCCGTCGGTCGCAAGGTCTCGCTAAAACTCGCCAAATGGTAATCGGCATCGCCCAAGCTTAGATCGATCATGGTCAGCCGCTTGAAATAGTGGCTCACGATGAGTTCGTCCACCACACCCATGCCGCCGTGCATCTGCACGGCATGCTGGCCGACCAGCCGCCCGGCTTGCCCGAGATAGGCTTTGGCAGCCGATACCGCGCGATGCCGCTCGGCGGCATCTTCCGAGTCGGCGTGCACGGCGGCGATAATGGCCATGGAGCGCGCTTGCTCCGCGGCGATGAGCATGTCGGCCATCTTGTGCTTCAATGCCTGGAACGTGCCGATCGCGACACCGAATTGCTTGCGCGTCTTGAGATAATTTAAGGTCGCTTGATTCAACGCGTTGATGATGCCGACCGCCTCGGCGCACAGCGCGGCAATCGCCCGATCCACCGCCCGCTCGATGATGGGGAGCGCGCGGCCCGGCTCGCCGATCAGCGCCTCGGCGCCGACCGCGACATTCTCCAACAACAAGTCGGCGGCGCGCGCGCCCGATTGCGTCGGGTAGGCGGCGCTGGTGAGTCCCTTCGCATCGCGCGGCACCAAAAACAGCGATATGCCGTCGCGGTCGGCTGTCTTGCCGCTGCTGCGCGCCGACACGAGGAAATAGTCGGCGGATGCGCCGTCCAGCACCACCGCCTTTCGGCCCGAGAGGCGCCAGTTCCCGCCGCTCTCTCGCGCCGTACAGGCAACGTAGGACAGATCATATCGCCCTGGCGCCTCGTAGGCCGCCAGCGAGAGTTTCAATTTGCCCGCCGCAATTTGCGGCACGAGCTTTTGCTTCAACGCTTCCGAGGCGGCGTCGCGCAGCAATCCTCCGCAGGTCACGACGGTGCTCAAGAAGGGTTCCAGCAATAATCCCTGCCCGAACTGTTCCATCACTACCATGATATCGACGGCGTTGCCGTTTAAGCCCCCGAGCTCCTCGGGAAAAGGCAAAGCCAGCAGCCCGAGTTCCGCATACTGGCTCCAGGCCTCGGCGGAATGGCCCAAAGGGGAGGCGGAGAAGCCGCGCCGCTTGTCGAAATCGTAGTCGCGTGAAATGAAGCGCTGCAGCGTGTCCTGTAGCGCCAGTTGCTCTTCGCTGTAATTGAATTCCATAGGTGCTCTTTTACAAACCGAGAATCATCTGCGAGATGATGTTTTTCTGTATCTCGGTGGATCCGGCGTAAATCGTCGTTTTTCGTTGATTGAAGTATTGCCCGGAGATCGGCGGCGCATAGGAGCGGTAGTGCGTGCCCAGCAGGGGATCGCCGACCCAATCCATATCGAGCGCCTCGCGCACATAGGGCAGCGCATCATGCCCCAGCGCATGCATCTTGAGCTCTGCGAGCTGCTGAATGATTTCCGAGCCCTTGATCTTGAGCACCGAGACTTCCGGGCCCAGCGCGCGCTGTTCCTTCGCGGTCGCCGACAGCACCCGCAGATTGGTGATCTCGAGCGCCATCAGCTCCATCTCGACCTGGGCGATGCGATCGCGGAAACGCGAGTCCTCGATCAGCGGGCGGCCGTTCGACATCTGCTCCGCAGCGATCTCCTTGAGCTTCTTCAGCGCCCGCTTGCAAATGCCGATGCCGGCATTGCCGCTGCGCTCGTGCGTGAGCAAGAATTTCGCGTACGTCCAGCCCTTGTTCTCTTCGCCGATCAAGTTCTGCACCGGGACTTTCACGTTGTCGAAGAAAATGTCGTTAATCTCATGCTCGCCGTCGAGCATGATGATCGGCCGGACGGTGATGCCCGGCGACTTCATGTCGATCAGCAAAAATGAAATACCCTGTTGTTGACGGCCCTCGCTGCTGGTGCGCACCAGACAAAAGATCCAGTCCGCGTACTGGCCCATGGTGTTCCAGGTTTTCTGTCCGTTGACGATGTAGTGATCGCCCTGGCGCACGGCGCTGGTGCGCAGCGACGCCAGATCGGACCCCGAGCCCGGTTCGGAATACCCCTGACACCACCAGTCCTCGCCGGACAGAATCCGCGGCAGAAAGTATTCCTGCTGCGCGGCATTGCCGAAAGTCTGCATCACCGGCGCGAGCATTTTCAATGAGAACGGGTTTTGCCCCGGTGCGCTAGCATCGGCGCGTTCCTCCTCGAATATATGCTGTTGCACGATATCCCAGCCCGTGCCGCCGAAGGACTTTGGCCAATTCGGCGCACCCCAGCCTTTGCGGAACAGAATTTTCTGCCAGCGCACCATGTCGTCCTTGGAGATGCGCCTTCCCAGCTGCAGCTTGGTACGAATGTCCGTGGGCAGTTCGGCGTCGAAAAATGCGCGCACTTCGGCGCGAAATTTCTGTTCTTCCGGATTGTATTTAAGATCCATATTGCTTCCTCGTGAGGCGCCTCAATCCACAGTGACGACGATTTTGCCGCGCGCCGAGCGCGAGCCTAGGCGGGCAATCGCTTCGCCGCCGCGCGCCAGCGCAAATCGCTCGGTCACGGCCGGTTTGATTTTACCATCCAGATACAGCGTCATGAGCGCCGCAACATTGGCGGCATGCAGCGCAGGATTGCGCTGGGTGAACTCGCCCCAGAACACGCCGACAATTTCGCAACCCTTGAGCAAGGGCAGATTGAGCGGCAACTTCGGGATGCCTGCCGTGAAGCCCACCACCAAATGCCGGCCCTGCCAGGCGATGGCGCGCAGGGCCGCTTCGCTATAGTCGCCGCCGATCGCATCGTAAATGACGTGCGCGCCCTGCGCGCCGCAGGCGGCCTTGAAACTGTCGGTCAGCGCACGCGCGGCATTCTTGTCCAGCGGGCCCTGGGCGTACTGCACGCCCTGGTCGGCGCCGTGCTCGCGCGCCAGCGCCAATTTTTCCGGGCTGGAGGCCGCAGCGATGACGCGGGCACCCATCGCCTTGCCGAGTTCCACGGCCGCGAGTCCCACGCCGCCGCCGGCGCCGAGCACCAGCAGGGTCTCGCCGGCTTTTAAGTGAGCGCGATCCTGCAAGGCGTGTTGCGACGTGCCATAGGTCATGAGCAGCGCCGCTGCTTGGTCGAATGGCATGGCATCAGGAATCTTCCAGCAGTTACCGGCCTGCGCAATGGCCATCTCCGCCATGGCACTGCGCACCGGGCTGACGAGAACCCGATCGCCGGTCTTAAGGGTCGTCACGCCCTCGCCCAAGACTTCAACGACGCCGGCAAGTTCGCCGCCCGGCGAAAATGGCCGTGGCGGCTTGATCTGATAAAGATCTTGGATGATCAGCAGATCCGGAAAATTGACACCCACTGCCCGAACACGGATACGCACTTCGCCGCGTCCGGGCTGCGGATCTGGAACATCTTCCAACGTGAGTGTGTCCGGACCACCGGGCTGTCGGCTGAGTAGTGCTTTCATGAGGGTGTTGCCATGGTGGAGGTCGACTTCGCATTTTCGCGTTCTTGCAGCTCGCGCCACATGATCTTGCCGGAACCCGACTTTGGCAGCGCATCGACGAACTCGATCAGGCGCGGCACTTTGTAGGCGGCCATGTGCTCCCGGCACCAGTCGATGATGGCCTGTGCTTCGACGCGATCGCGCCACTCGGCGCGCGGCACGATCACCGCCTTGACCGTCTCGCCGCGATGCGCGTCTTTGGCGCCGATGATGCAGGCCTCCTGCACCGCCGGATGCTGGTACATGAGCGACTCGACTTCGGTGGGCCACACCTTGTAGCCCGACGCGTTGATCATGCGCTTCAAGCGATCGACGATGAAGAAATAGCCGTCCTCGTCCATTCTGCCGAGATCGCCGCTGCGAAAGAAGCGCTTGCCGTCGAGTTCGATGAAAACCTGCGCGGTATCATCGGGCTTGTTCCAGTAGCCCAGAAAAACCTGCGGTCCGTGCATGATGATCTCGCCGACCTCTCCGGGCGGCAATTCACGCATAGTCGCCGGGTCGATGACGCGAGAATCGGTGTCGAATATCGGGATCCCCAAGCACTGCTGCTTCGCATGATCGATGGGATTGATGTGCGTGGCACCAATGGTCTCGGTCAATCCATATCCTTCAACATACGTAATGCCGACATTCGCGAGACGCTGCGCCACTGCCGCGGGCATTGCCGCACCGCCGCCGCTCAAGCGCCGAATCGACGACAAATCGTACTTTTCTATGTTGGGATTCAAGAAAAAATCCTGAATCATGGTGGGAATCGCGGTCCAGCTCGCCACCTTATATCGCTCCACGCACTGCGCCGCGACTTCGCGGTCCCAGCGCGGCAGGAGCACCATGGTATTGCCGGTAAACAGCGGACCGTTCAAGCCGCCTTGCATCCCTGTGACATGAAACATCGGCGCGACGGCCAACATCGTCAGCTCGGGCTGAGCTGCAAACCACTGCATGCCGCCTACCGTGGTGTGCATCACGGATCGGTGCGTGTGCATGCAGCCCTTGGGCTGCCCGGTCGTACCGGAGGTATAGGGCATCACGCACAAATCGTCCGGACCCGCGGTCAGCGGGCCGGGCTTCAAGTCGGCGTCCAGGACGTCTTTCCACAACGCCAATCCGGGTGCCTTATGGTCGACGCGCGGGGCCGCGATGAACTCCGGCACCGCCAACGTCGTCGCCTCTTTCAAGTAATCCGAATACGCCGCGACGATCACATGCTTGAGATCCTGGCTTTTGAGCAGGGGCTCGACGCGCGAGTACAGCTCTTGCGACACCAGCAGCGTGGTTGCGCCGGCATCCTGTGCGTAGCGCAGGATTTCCTGGGTAAGATTCATGGGGTTCAAGGGCACGACCACGGCGTTGGCGCGCAGAATGCCGTAATAGCCGATCATGAACTGCGGACTATTCTGCATGAGCAGCAGCACACGATCGCCCTTGCGAACCCCGCAACGCTGCTCCAGGTATCCCGCGACGCGTTCCGCTTCGTCGTGAAATTCCGCGAAACTCACCTTGGTGTCGTAGTAGATCAGGAACGGCTTGCTGGGAAAGCGCCGCGCCGATACTTCGGCGTTGTAGAACATATTGGTGGCCGGCGCGATCAGATTATGCATCGCCTGACTCGGCCAGAATTTGAAATGCGCGTTTGGCATGGACTAGGAGCCCGTCTTAGGATCCGGGCTCTTGGGCCGATAGCGCGATAGCTCCAGCTTGCCAATCTGCTCGCGATGCACTTCGTCCGGCCCATCGGCGAGGCGCAGCGTACGCGCGCCGGCCCACAGCGCCGCCAATGGAAAGTCATCGCTGACGCCGCCGCCGCCGTGCATTTGAATGGCCCAGTCGAGAACTTTCAAGGTCATGGTAGGGGCGGCTACCTTGATCATGGCGATCTCCGCCTTCGCCGCGCGATTGCCGACCGTGTCCATCATGTAGGCTGCATTCAATACCAGCCAGCGGGTCTGGTCGATCATGATGCGCGCTTCGGCAATGCGCTCCAGCGTGACGCCCTGCTCCGATAATTTCTTGCCGAACGCGACTCGCGATTGCGCGCGCTTGCACATCAGTTCCAGGGCGCGCTCGGCGACGCCGATGGTGCGCATGCAATGGTGAATGCGGCCGGGGCCCAAGCGTCCTTGCGCGATTTCGAAACCACGTCCCTCGCCGAGCAGCAGGTTCTCCACCGGCACGCGCACGTTCACGAAATCGACTTCAGCGTGCCCGTGTGGCGCATGATCGTAGCCGAATACCGTCAAGGTGCGCAGCACCTTGACGCCGGGCGTCTTCATCGGCACCAGGATCATGGATTGTTGACTGTGCCGCCCGGCCTCCGGATTGGTCTTGCCCATGAAAATCAAAATCTCACAGCGAGGATCGCCGGCGCCGGAGGTCCACCACTTGCGGCCATTGATTACATAGCTGTCGCCGTCGCGGACGATGGCGGACTGGATATTGGTGGCATCGCTCGACGCGACGCTGGGCTCGGTCATGGCGAAGGCAGAGCGGATCTTGCCGTCGAGCAGGGGGGCGAGCCAACGCTGCTGCTGCTCTTTGGTGGCATAACGGGCCAGCACTTCCATGTTGCCGGTGTCCGGCGCGGAGCAATTGAATGCCTCGGGAGCGATATGCGAACGGCCCATGATTTCGCACAAGGGTGCGTATTCAAGATTGGTAAGACCCGCACCATGTTCCGAATGCGGCAAAAATAAGTTCCAAAGATCGGCGGCCCTGGCTTTCTTTTTCAGATCCTCCAAAACTTTGGTCACCTGCCAGGGATTGCCCGCGCGCCGGTTGTGCTCCAGTTCCTCGTGATACAAGGCTTCCGCTGGATAGACATAGCTTTCCATGAATTGGGTGATGCGTTCCTGCAGATCGCGAACTTTCTCACTGTGCGAAAAATCCATGGGAGTCCTTTGAATTAGTTCATACGTCGAACGATTGTTGTACCCGTTTCCATCCAAGCTCGGCCAGCGGCCGGGCTCGGCGACCGGCCTGCAGCGCCGTGGCGCTCGAGGCATTTCCCTGCAGGGCGCGCGCCAGCACGCCTTGCAAAATTCCGGCCAGGCGGAACATGCAAAAGGCCTGGTAGTAAGCCCAATCCTTGGCCGGCACCGGCGCGATGCCGCGCAAGCGGCAATACTGCGCCACGGATTCCGCCTCGGTGGGGAGCGAGTGGCTCTCGGGATCCACGCCGCCGAGTCCGCGAAATTCCGCGACAGGCAGGTGAAAGCGCAGGCAGTAATAAGCGAAATCCACCAGTGGATGACCGAGCGTGGATAGTTCCCAGTCAAGCACCGCCAGGACGCGCGGCTCCGTGGGATGAAATATGGTGTTATCGAGGCGAAAGTCGCCGTGCACGATGGAGGTCTGTTCATCGGCCGGAATGTGCTTGGGCAGCCATTCGATCAGCCGCTCCATCGATTCGAGCTTTTCGGTTTCGGAAGCTCGGTACTGCTGCGTCCAGCGCGAGACCTGCCGCTCAACATAGTGACCCGGCTTGCCATAGTCGCCAAGACCCACCGCGGCATAGTCGACAGAATGCAATGCGGCCAGCACCCGCACCATCTCGCTGTAAACGGCGCGGCGTTGGGGCGCCGCCACCTCGGGCAGCAATGCGTCCCAAAAGATGCGGCCATCGACGTAGTCCATCACATAGAACGCGCTGCCGATCACGTCGGGGTCCTCGCAGAGTGCGTGGACGTGCGCCACCGGCACGGCGGTACCTTCAAGTGCCGCGAGCACGCGAAACTCGCGATCGACGGCGTGAGCGGAAGGCAGGAGCTTGCCGGGCGGCTTGCGTCGCAACACATAGCGGTGCGTGGGCGACTGCACCAAGAAAGTGGGATTGGACTGGCCCCCGGCGAATTGCTGCACGTCGATCGGGCCCGAGAACCCAGCGATGTGCGTCTGCATCCACGCATTGAGCCGCTGCGTATCGAAGCTGTGCTGTGCCGGGGTCTGCCGCAGTCCCGCCGCGGGGATATTCATCGTCATGTGCTCGAGGCGCCGCCATCCACGGCGATGTACTGCCCCGTGACGTGCCGCGACGCGTCCGAAGCCAGATAAACAGCCGCGCCTTGCAAGTCGGTGTCGCCGCCGATCCGGCCCAACGGCGTACGCGCGATCACATCCGCCAGCATGCTATCGAGCAGACCGCTCGCCATCTTCGAGGGAAAGAACCCCGGACAAATCGCATTGACGCGAATGTTGTACTGGCCCCATTCGCCCGCGAGCGCGCGCGTCAAATGCAGCGCCGCCGCTTTCGAAGAATAGTACGCCACCGCCTTCATTTGCATTCCGGCGCGCAGCGCCGCCGTCGAGGCAATGACAATGATGTTCCCCGAGCGCTGCGGAATGAAGCAGCGATTGGCGACCGCCTGGCTCAGCGCGAACACGCTCGAGGCATTCAACGTCATGACCTTATTCCACGCTTCGAGGGGATGCTCCTCGGCTTTTGCGCCCCAGGTGGCGCCGGCATTATTGACCAGAATATGGATGCCGCCGTGGTGCTTGACCACTGCGTCGACCAGCGTCGGAATTTGATCCTGCTTCGACAGATCGTTGGTCACGGTAAATGCGTCGATGCCGTGTTTCTTGAGATCGGTTTTGGCTTCCTCGAGCTCACCGGCCTTGCGCGCGCTGATGGCGATCTTGGCGCCCATCTCGCCCAGGCCCTTGGCGATCTGCAGCCCGAGTCCGCGCGAACCGCCGGTGATCAGCGCCACGCGGCCCTTGAGCTCGAATAGATCCCGTAAGCCCATCAGGCGACCTCGAACAGACCCGCCGCTCCCTGACCGCCGCCGATACACATGGTGACGACCACCAACTTGGCGCCGCGGCGCTTGCCTTCGATCAGCGCGTGACCAGTGAGGCGCGCGCCGCTCACTCCGTACGGATGACCCACCGCGATCGCGCCGCCGTTGACGTTCAGGCGCTCGTCCGGAATCCCGAGCTTATCGCGGCAATAAATCACCTGGCAGGCGAAGGCTTCGTTCAGCTCCCACAGATCGATGTCGCTAACCTTGAGTCCGGCGCGCTTCAGCAGGCGCGGCACCGCAAACACAGGGCCGATACCCATTTCATCGGGTTCGCATCCCGCGACGGCGAAGCCGCGAAAAATACCTAGGGGTTTGAGACCCCGCTTCTCCGCGAGCTTTAGGTCCATGACGACGCACGCGCTGCTGCCGTCGGAAAACTGACTGGCGTTACCCGCGGTGATCACGCCACCCGGCATGGCGGAGCGAATCTTCGAAACGCCTTCCAGCGTCGTGTCCGGCCGGATGCCCTCGTCGCTCGAAATAGTCACCTCGCGGGTGCCGATGGCGCCGGTATTCTTATCGACCACGCCCATGGTGGTGGTCATCGGTGCGATTTCATCTTTGAACTTGCCGGCGGCCTGGCCGGCAGCCGCACGCTGCTGGCTGCGCACGCCGTATTCGTCCTGCGCTTCCTTGGAGATGTTGTAGCGCTTGGCAACCGTTTCCGCGGTCTGCAGCATGCTCCAGAACAGCGTCGGCTTGTGCTCGTCGATCCAAGGATCGCGGCGCATGTGGGTATTCGTTTCATTCTGCACGCAAGAAATGCTTTCCAAACCGCCCGCGACGATGACTTCCGCGCCCTCCGTCATGACGCGTTGCGCCGCCAAGGCAATCGACTGCAATCCGGAACTGCAGAATCGATTGATGCTCAAGCCCGCGGTAGTGATCGGTAGGCCCGCGCGCAGCGCGATCTGGCGCGCGATGTTGCCCCCGGTCGTACCTTCGCCGAAGGTCGACCCCATGATGACGTCCTCGACTTCCGCCGGGTCGATGCCGGCGCGTGCCACTGCATGCTGCACCGAATGCGCACCCAGCGTGGCGCCGTAGGTCATATTGAATGCGCCCTTCCAACTCTTGCCGAGTCCGGTGCGCGCGGTGGATACGATGGCAGCTTCTGTCACTTGTCTGATCCTTTATAGGCGCTGAATGTTTTACCGTCCTGGGCAAGGCGCGCGAGCAACGGTGCCGGTGTCCAGAGTGCCTTGTCGGCGCGCGACTGCTCGGCGATGGCCTTGAGAGAACGCGCCACCTCGCTCAATCCCACTTGATCGGCATAGAACATGGGTCCGCCGCGCCAAGGTGGAAAGCCATACCCATTGAGATACACGATATCGATGTCGGAGCTGCGCTGCGCAATTCCGTCCTCGACGATGCGCGCACCTTCGTTGATCAACGCGTAGATGCAGCGCTCCACGATCTCCTCGTTCGATACCTTGCGCGGCGTGATGCCCTTTTGCTGCCGGTATTTCTCGATGATCGCGGTGACGATGGGATCGGGAATCGCGTTGCGCGAGCCGGCTTCGTAGCGGTAGAACCCCGCGCCCGTTTTCTGCCCAAATCTTCCGGCCTCGCACAGCTCGTCGGCGACATTTGACGAGTCGCGATCCGGAGATTCCGCTCTGCGGCGCTTGCGCGCGGCCCAGCCGATATCGAGACCGGCCAGATCGCTCATGCGGAATGGCCCCATTGCCATGCCAAAATCTTCCAGCGCTTTATCGACCTGGTTGGGCAGCGCGCCGGCCATGATGAGATCGTGAGCGGCCGCGCCATAGCGGGCCACCATGCGATTGCCGATGAATCCATCGCAGACGCCGGAAACGACCGCGACCTTGCCGATCTTCTTGGCCAGTTGCATCGCCGTTGCCAGGACGTCTTTTGCCGTCTTGGCGCCGCGCACGATTTCCAACAAGCGCATGACGTTGGCCGGGCTGAAAAAATGCAAGCCGATGACATCTTGCGGGCGCTTGGTGAACGTCGCGATCTGATCCAGGTTCAGGGCGGAGGTATTGGAGGCGAGGATTGCACCTTGACGCGCGACTTGATCGAGCTTCTCGAAGACCTCCTTCTTCACGTCCATGCTTTCGAACACCGCTTCGATGACCAGATCGACGTCCTTCAGTTGGGCATAGTCGAGGGTTGGCGTGACCAGCCCCATGCGTTGATCGAGCGCGGCCTCTGTCAATGTGCCTTTCTTCAGCGCGCCGCCGTAATTGCGCCGCATGGTGGCGAGTCCCTTGTCGAGGGCCTCCTGCTTCATTTCCAAAAGCACCACCGGAATTCCCGCATTGATGAGAGTCATGCTGATGCCGCCGCCCATCGTGCCTGCACCGATGATGCCGACTTTGCGGATGGGGCGGGTCGGCGTGTCATTCGGCACGTCGAGAATGTGCGAGGCCGCACGCTCAGCCTGAAATACATGACGCAGCGCCGCGGACTCCGGCGACGACATCAGGGTGGTGAACAGTTCGCGTTCGCGCTTGATGCCCGCATCGAAGGGCCGGTCGAACGCCGCGGCAACCGCCTCGACGCAAGCCACCGGTGCGGGATAGTGGCCGGCGACGGCCTTCGCGGTATTGCGCGCGAATTGAAAAAAGGCCTCATGATTGGGCATGTTGACTTTCAAATCGCGCACGCGCCTCACGCCCAGTTTCTCGGTCACGACTTTGCGTGCAAAAGCGATGGCCGCGTTCAGTAACTCACCCTCCGCGAAGGCGTCGAACAACGGCGTGCCGCGCAGCTTCTCGGAAGGCACGGTGGCCCCTGAGACAATCATGTTGAGCGCGGCTTCAGCGCCGATCACCCGGGGCAGGCGTTGGGTGCCCCCGGCGCCCGGCAAGAGACCCAATTTCACTTCTGGCAGCGCAATTTTCGCCCCGGCGGCCGCCACCCGGTAATGACAGCCGAGAGCCAGCTCGAGCCCGCCCCCCATGCACACTCCGCCGATCGCGGCAATCACCGGCTTGGCGCTGCCCTCCACCGTGCTGATGACGGTCATGAGATGCGGTTGCATGGAAGACCGTGGCGTGCCGAATTCGCGGATATCCGCGCCCCCGGAGAATCCCGCGCCGGCGCCGATTAGGACAATGGCTTTGACCTGAGGATCGGCATTGGCCCGCTCGATGCCCGCAACGATGGCCTGGCGCAATTCCAACCCAAGGCTATTGACCGGCGGATTGTCGAATTTCAGGACAGCGATGCCGTCTTTGATCTCAAAGCCAGCCTTATTCGTACTCATCGTTATTCCACTCTGCAGAACTGGGTTCCGTCGTTTTGGCCGACTAATCTAACAGCGCAGAGTGCTATTTGAGAAGCGAAAAGACGGCGGCCGGGCGCGACCTGCCCGACCGCCTCGGTTGGGACTTTAGACGACCGCGCGTTTGTATAGGACGATCAATTCGCCCCAGGCCTTCTCGGCGCCCGCTTCGTTGTACAGCGGCTTGCCATCGGGCCCGTTTGGCATGTCCTTGACGCACCAACCGTGCATGCAGCCATCGTAGACCTCTTGCTTCTCCGCAAGATTGGCCGCCTTGTACGCCTCCGCCAGCTTGGTTTTCGCGTCGGGTTGGCGCTGATCATCGTTCGCCGCGATCGCGAAATAGAATTGCGCCTTCATCTGCGGCACTTTCAGATGCGGACTGTCGGGCTTATCGGTCACCAAACCGCCGCCATGGAAAGAAGCGCCCGCGCCGACTCGGCTCGGATTCGCGGCGGCCGCCTGCATGGTCATGGGGCCGCCCATGCAATAACCGAACACACCCATTTTTGCTTTTTTGTTGACGGTTGCTTGGGCGTCCAAGAATTTCACGTAGGCAGTGGTGTCGGACATCACCGCCGTGTCGGTCATGGGCTCGCGCACCTTGGCGATTTTCGCGCGATCATCCGGGCTGGTGAAATCAAGCGTGCCCGGCAGGCCTGGTGCCTTCGTGGTGCGATAATAAGGATTCGGCACGAGTACCGTGTAACCATTCGCCGCCAAGCGCTTTGCCATGTCGCGCATCGTTGGCCGCAATCCAAATATGTCGACGAACAATATGACACCCGGCCACTGCCCCTTGCCCTTGGGATGGATCAGCGCGGCGTCGCAGGTACCGTCGGCAGTTTTCACTTCGACATCGTTGTCCACCATCTCGGCGGCAGAGGCGGCGGAAGCACCGGCCGCAGCGGCGACGCCGGCCGCCAGCGAGAACGCTGTGAATTCTCGGCGAGAAATCTTGTCTGAGTCGTCGGTCATATGGATAGCCTCGAGAGCAAAAGATTGTTGTGAGTGGCGCTGAAGTATAGGCCGAACCCATTGCGCTTGAAACTTACGCAGTGCGCCGCGCAGCGGTCACGAGCTGCATTCATTCAGCGCGGTGGCCCGCACGATCAGCGCATCCACCGCCATCGTGGTCGAACCCGCGCAGATGATGGGGTTGATATCCAGTTCGGCAATCAAGCTCTGCTGGTCGGCCGCAAGCTCGGAGACTCGGACGAGTATGTCGGCGAGGCGATCCAGATCAACGGCGGGGGCGCCTCGAAAACCTTCAAATAACGCGGCGCCCTTCAACCTGCGCAGCATGCGCACGGCCTCCTCGTCATTGATGGGCGCGAGTTCCAGCGCGGCATCGCGCGACAGCTCCACCAGCACCCCGCCGAATCCGACCACAATCAAGGGCCCGAGTAAGGGATCAATGCGCGCGCCCGCGACCACTTCAACACCGGCGGGTACCATGGGCTGAAGCAACACGCCCGAGATCCTTGCCGCGGGCGAAAAGCTGCGAGCATTGGCCAGAACGCGCTCATAGCCCGCGCGCAGTTCATCCATCGATCGAAGATTCAGCGCGACGCCGCCTGCCTCGGTCTTGTGAGATATGTCGGGCGACTCGATTTTCAGCGCCAGCGGAAATCCAAGCTCCGTCGCCGCGTGCAGCAGCGCCGCCAAGGAGTCGGCGCCGATCTCGCGCACCGTCGGGATTCCATACAGCTCGAGCACCGACTTCGATTCTCGCTCCGTCAGCCGAGGGTTCGGCGCCTCCGCAATCAATCGCGCGGCCTGCCGCGCCGCACGCAAGTCCGACACGCGTGTCACGTTGCGCTCGCCGCGCTGTTGCAGATCCGCGCGATGATGCCAAGCGCCGATGGTACGGAAACAGCGATCCATGGATCGAAATAGCGCCACATGCGTATTTCTCTCCGCCTCCAATGTGCCCGGACCCTGCAGCCAGTTGGAGATCAATACGCTGCAGGCGATTTTGCCGTAGTGCTCAGATTGAATTCCCAACGATTCCAAGCGCGCCTTGTACATCTCGAACGCCAGCGTCTGCGGCACGACCAACGCGCCGTACGCAGCGTCCGACAGCAAGGCATCGCTGCACGCCGGCATCGAGAGCGGATTGTTCACCACCTGTCCCGTGACATCGCAGGGATTGCGCGCCGACCCGAAATCCGGAATGTTCGCTTCTAGAACGCCTCGCACAGCAGGCCCTGGCTGAGGCAATGAAATACCGTAGACTTCCGCTTTATCGGCCGCCATGATGGCGGCGCCGCCGGAAGCGGCAAGTACGGCGATTCCCCGCGCCTTGGGTTGAGGTGCCTTGGCGAAGAACTCGGCCGCCTCGATCAGCCCCTCGAATTCTTCGACCACGATGGCGCCGCCGCGCTCGAACGCGGCGCGATATGCACTGTCCGACCCTGCGAGACTGCCCGTGTGCGAAATCGCCGCTTCGGCCCCCAGCGATCCGGTGGCCGTTTTGTGAATCAACAGCGGTTTCCCATTGCGCCACGCGATCTGCGCGGCTTCGAGCAAGCGCTGCGGATGCGCCATACCCTCGAACACGCAAGCGATGGAATGACACGAGGGCTCGTCCGCCAGATAGGCGACCAGATCGGCGACATCGACATCGGCTTGGTTGCCCGCGGAGAAGGCGTGACTGATCGACACGCCGCATTCGATGGCTTGAGCCAGGGATTGCGACAGCGCGCCCGATTGACTGGCAATACCGATGCACTTGCCCGGCATGTCGCGCGGCGTTGGATAATCGGAAAAGGAAATGCGCGCGCGACGCAAATAATTGGCAATCCCCAAGCAATTGGGACCCAAAATCTTCAGTCCGCAATCGAGCCCGATAGCCTTGAGCCTATGCTGAAGATCTATGCGCTCGGGCAGGCGCGTCTCGGCGTAGCCGGACGCGTACAAAATAACCCCGCCGACGCGCAGATGCGCGGCTTCCCGCACGATGTCCTCGACGGCATCCCGCGGCGCGACCACCGCCACGCAATCTGGATTCTCCGGGAGCGACGCCATCGACGAGTAGCAGCGTCGATCGCCGATCTGCTCGTACTTGGAGTTCACCAGGTAGATATTGCCGCCGAAGCCGGCGAGATTCGTGAGCACTCTTTCGCCGAAGGACCCGGCCTTGGGAGAGGCGCCGACGATGCAAACATGTCGAGGGTTGAGAACGCGATCCAGCTCGGCGTGCCGATAAACAGGTCGCATCAATGCGGAAGAGGTCACCGACTGGAGCCTATAGCAGGCCAAGCGGACCGGTCAATTTGCGGCCGCCGCCTTGGTTGCCGGCGGCGGAACATACGGCGATACTGGCGTCCATGGACATACTGAAAGGCAAAACGGCCATCGTCACCGGAGCCGCAAGCGGCATTGGCCGCGCGAGTGCAATGTTGTTCGCCGCGGAGGGAGCGGCGGTCGTCGCGTTGGATCGCGCCGCCGAAGTTGAAGCAACCGCGGCGGCGATCCGCGCCGCGGGTGGACGTGCCATTGCCTTGATCAAGGATTCCTCCGCCGAGGCGGATGTCGCCGGCGCGGTGGCCACGGCGCTGCAGGAGTTCGGCAGCCTCGATGCCTGCTATGCGAATGCCGGCATCAGCGGCGGCCTCGTGCCTTTTTTCGAAGAGACGGTGGATCATTGGATGGAAGTGCTCAAAATCAACCTGATCGGCACGTTTCTGTTGGCAAAGTATGCGGCCAAGGAGATGGTCAAGCAGAAACGCGGCTCGATCATTTGCACCGCATCCGTCGCCGGTCTGCGCTCCGGTGCGGGCGGGGTTCCGTACAGCGCCAGCAAAGCCGGCGTGGTTAGTCTGGTGCAGACGGTCGCCTACCAGCTGACGGGCACGGGCGTGCGCATCAATGCCATCTGTCCGGGCCTGATTGAAACCGGCATGACGCGGCCGATGTTCGAACGCGCCCGCGAGCGCGGCACCGAGCGCAAGATCGGGCAACTCAATCCCTTGCAGCGCTTTGGGCTGCCGCAAGAGATTGCTCAGGCTGCATTGTTTCTCGCCTCCGATGCGGCCTCTTATGTCAACGGTCAAGCCATTGCGGTGGATGGCGGCTTGTCCAGCTCGCACCCCGTTGTCAGCACGCGCCATCAGAGTTAAAAAAATGCCGCGCCATGAGCTGCGCGGCATTCTTAGGATCGCCGAGTCGAGTCTTACTGCTTTTTCGTGCCGCTCGGCGTCGGTGTCGCGGCCGCTGTCTTGTTAGCCGCCGCTGCCTTGGCTTTCTCCGCGGCAGCCGCCTCGTCGGCGCGGGCGCCGGAGAGAATCCCTTCCAGCGCGTAGTTGCCTTCGTGGCAGGCGTACTCGAAGATTCGTCCTTTCGACGGCGTAAATTCGTATTCACCGCTCCACGGCCGGTCCCACACGCTCGGATCCTCGGCCTTGAATTGGTACAGAATGCGATTCGGCCCGACACGCGTGAAACGCTCGGTGACCTTCAGTTCCTTCCACGCGCCGCGCAACGCCGTCGCCTCCGGGAAGTTGGTGGTTTCGACCACGAGAGTCGGGCCCTCATACCAGCCAACGGAATCGCCCATCCACGGCCGCTCGCCGTCGGTGCGATGCTTGCCGCCGATATGAATCATGCGCACGTCATGGACCATTTCAACCACAATGGCCACCGTATCTTTGCTCTGCGCGATTTCATAATTGTTGTTGTAAAGCAGCGGCAGCATCACCGGACCCGCGCTGTAGCCAAATGAAGTCAGGCAACGTTCCGCGAGTGTTTGGTTCTCCGGGTTCTCGCCATAGTGCGCACGCATGTACATGTTGGGAACGGTGACGCCCGCCTTGTAGGGCGGTAGCCGTCCGTCGGCGGGGTCCGTAATGAAGGAGGATCGTGGCTCTCCATTGACTCGCATCACCGTCGAACCGGGGTCGATCCAAGCCGAGTTGTAACCGCAACCTGCACCGCTGAAGCCTCGGCCGCAGTCGTGCGGCAGATCCGTGGTCTTTACTTTGGGATCGGTGGGCTTGTTGCCGTCAGCCACCATTTTTGCATCATCGCCCTCGACCTTTTTGACCTCTTCCGGGGTCATGACTTTGCGAGTGCCGTATTCCTTCGGCCGTTCGAGCGTGGTCAGGGTCGCATTGGTCCAAGTACCTTCGAGATCAGGCTGGCCATATGCATTGAGGGGGGCTTTATACGCAGCGTCGGCCGGCGCGGCGTTTGCCGACGCCGCCAGTGCCGAAATCGCCGCGCCCAGAAGCAAAGCGGTAAATTTCTTGCTCATTTGAGGGGCTCCTTACGCAAGTCGCCATACATCAGTTCTTCAACGAACTCGACACACTTGAATTGCTGCAACCGCGCATCTTCGCCAAGGCGCCGATATATGAGCATGCTCATTTTCCAGGGCCGCGTGAAGGTCGCGGGATCCGTGATTTCGGCTTCATAGTGAATGGTGTTCTCATTCATCAGCGTCCAGCGCTCGACCACCTTCATATCGCCGGAATGAAAGTTCCCCGCGCGGTCGAACCACGTACTATCGTTTTGTCCCGTAACGGTGACCACCAACGTATCGCCGTCCCATTTCCCGACTGACTGACCCATCCAGCTATCGATCGGTGCCGGACCCGGATCGTTGAACAGAATGTCGCGCACCGCGCCGTCATACTCGTACGAAATCAGCAGGGTCTTTGCGGACTGCACGATCTGGAATGGAAAGGGCATGTAGTTGGCACGCGGCACACCGGGCAGGTCGCATTTCACCTCTGGATCCCGCTCCAGATAGTGCTTTTGGTTTTCCTGCCTCTGTGTCAGCGCCTCGGGCGTGTAAGGAATTGCTCCACCCACGACCACACTCATGCCGGCAGGAACAGAACCTACGGCACCCAAGGCCACGATGGCTTTGGCCGGCACCGGCACTACCGGCCCCGGGCGCAACTCCAGCGCTGCGCTCGCCAGATGCGCCTCAATGTTCCAATTCGCCGTGTTCATGACCGACCACACCCCGCTGAAGTTGGGGTGTCCGCCGACACGCTCGATCGCGCCGCTTGCGGGTGTTTTGTGCGCGGCAGCCGTCGGCGCCGCATAGCTCTGGCTCAATGCTGCCAGCGGGCCGGTTAAAGTCACCAGAGCCCATAACTTGATCTTCTTATTCAGAACGCCCCCTCATTTTGCAACGCCACGCAGTTTGCAACGCCACTCAGTTGTTCACTGATTCTCTATTTTTCGTTCGGATCCGCACCGTCTTTCGGCGCGCCCGTGCCGCTCGATCCCATGAATACCTTGCGGCCATCCGTAAATGTGACATCGCGCCCGTTGGCCTTGCAGGCCGGGCGGCAGCGGGCGTCCTTGGCGCGGTAACCGCGCACAATGATTTGTTCTCCTGGTTTCAGCGAATCGCGCGTCAGGCCCTCGCGCAGCAGCGTATTCGGTGTGCCCGCCTCGACCATCCATTCCTGATCGACCCCGTCTGTTGTCACGATCATGTGCACCCAGGTATGCGGATTGATCCATTCGACCTTGGTCACTTTGCCTTGAAGCATGATGGGCTGATTGCCGTCGAACTCGGCCTGGAATGCGTGATGCGCCAATGCCGGCGCGCAGACGGCGGCCGCGGCGATCAAGGCGGCTGCAATTCGCGCGGCTTTATAGGTGCGTACATTCACTGGAGATCTCCTTGTCTAATCCTGCTTTCGACGCCGCTCATTGCTGGACGGCGCGAAAAGGCCCCGTATAATCATTGCTTATAATCGCTTTACATAGCTGTTATTGCAATACAATTTCCTTTTCGCCCTTGATTATTCTGGCTTTTTAAAAGGGCAAACATGGCTGATGTACAACAAGCGGGGAATCGATGCTCGAGGGACTCGTCACCAAACTGGCCGACACGCCTTGGAGCATCGCACTGCACGAATCGCTGTATATGTACGCGATTACCGAATCCACCCATGTTTTGTCCATTATGTTGTTTGTCGGCAGCATCGCCATGGTGGACCTGCGGCTGTTAGGCATTTCCTATACTAGGGTGCCCGTCTCGCAGATGCTCTCGAGGATTTTGCCGTGGACCATCGCAGGCTTTGCGATGCTGGTGATCACAGGCTCGATGCTGTTTCTCGCCATTCCGATTCGGACCTATCACAGCATCTGGTTCAGGCTGAAATGCCTCATGATTCTCATCGCCGCCGTCAACATCGCAGTTTTCACTTTCAAGGTGGAGCGCGACAAGGCGGCCTGGGACTTAGGACCGGTGCCAAAAAAATCCAAGATTTGCGCGGCTATTTCCTTGAGCGCCTGGGCGTGCGTGATCGTCTTTGGCCGCCTCATCGCCTATAACTGGTTCGATTGCGACAGCATTACCTCGCCGACCATGGCTGAACTGACCGGTTGTCCGCTGGACCCAGGTTAACTCGTGACCCTGTATCACACCGCTCAAAACATCGAAGCCTCGGCGCTCGGCCAGACTATTCGCGAATCAACCTGGCTGTTCCCGGCTATCGAGTCGACTCACTTGCTGGCGTTGGCCTTGCTTGGCGGCTCCATCCTCATCGTGTCTTTGTCGATATTGGGCTGGGGATTGAAGACTCCGGCGGCGGAACTTTACAAGAGCGCGCATCGCTATACGAACGCAGCCGTCATCGCGCTGCTGATCACCGGCGTGCTGTTGGGAATTTCCGAGCCGGTGAAGCTGTACGGACGCGAGGCTTTCTGGGTAAAAATGATTTCGTTGGCGATTGCGTTGATGGTGACTTATTTCGTCTTCAACCCTCTCGTGAGACGCGGCGCCTCGGGCGCAAGCGTGCGTGGCGTAACCGTATTGACCATTGCGGCATGGCTAATGGTAGCGATGGCCGGACGGTGGATCGGTTTTTCTTAATTGGATTCAGGTCTGGAGTTTTAGTCCATGAGCAACAATCGGGTCTGGATCAGCACCGGCCTCACTGCGGCATTGGCTTTGGGGCTGGCGACGCTCGGAGCGGCCCAAGAAGCGGCGCAACGGCCGAGCGGTGAGGCCGTGTTCAATGCGCGCTGCAAAACCTGTCACGAACCGGCCGTCGAACGGGCGCCCACCCGCGCTGAGTTGGCATTTCGCGCCCCCGCAGACATCATCACTGCGCTGACGACCGGTGTGATGGCCCCCATGGCCAAAGGATTGTCGCGGCCCGAGATCGAGGCGGTGGCGCTTTTCTTGGCGCCCGGGCAGCAGTTGGGATCTACAGGCGCTGACCAGATGTGCGCGAGCAACGGTCCGATCAAGGCGAGCGCCACCGATTGGCCGGCGCTCGGACCGGACGAAAATTCCAGCCGGTTTCAGCCGAATCCGGGGATCCGCGCGGCCGACGTCGCGAAACTCAAAGTGAAATGGGCCTTTTCCATGCCCGGGGGCGGCCAACCGGTCGTCGTCGGTGATTGGCTCTTCATCACCAACCGCAACGGCAAATTCTATGCATTGGACGCCAAGACCGGATGCGTGCACTGGGCGGTCGAGGACGCCCAGTCGCGCACCACACCGATGGTGATCCGCTCGTCGATCTCGCCCAGCGGCTGGGCGACCTTCGTCGGCGTGGGCAAGCGCGTGGTGCGGGCGTTTGATGCGCAGACCGGCAAGGAAATATGGCACAGCGAATCGCTGGAAAATCACATCGCCTCGAACATCACCGGCACGCCGGTGGTCTCGGGCGATCAACTCTTCGTGCCGCTCTCCTCGGGCGAAGAAGTCTATGCGATGGGACCGAATTATTCCTGCTGCACGTTTCGCGGCAGCCTGGCGGCACTTGACCTCAAGACGGGTCAGAAGCAGTGGCAGACTTATATGATCACCGAACCGCTGCACCCGACACGCAAAAATGCCAACGGCATTCAAATGCAAGGCCCCGCGGGCGCACCGGTCTGGGCCTCGCCGACGGTCGACGCGAAGCGCGGCTTGGTCTATGTGGTCACAGGTGACAGCTACACCGATGCAACCACCGATGGCGATGATGCCATCGTCGCGGTGGAAATGAAGACCGGCAAGGTGCGCTGGAGAAATCAGGTTACCACCAACGACAACTTCATCGTGGGTTGCAGCGGGCCCATCAAGGTGGCCAATTGCCCGACGCCGACCGGGCCGGATTTTGATTTCGGCGCGACGCCGATTTTGTTCAAACACGGTGCTAAGCAAATTCTGCTCGCAGGACAGAAGTCGGGCATCGTCTATGGTGTCGATCCTGACACCGGGCGCACGCTGTGGAAAACCGCGGTCGGCGCGGGTTCGCCGTTGGGCGGCATCGAATGGGGCATTGGTGCGGACTCGAAATACGTGTTCGTCCCGATCTCGGACATCGGCGAGATCTTCAATGAAATCGCCGTTGCTGCGGGCGCATCGTCGCCGACACCGGAAAACACCGTTGCGGGCAAGGCGGGATTGTTCGCGTTGGATCCCTTCAGCGGCAAAATCGTCTGGAACACGCCGGCTCCCAAAGCACCCTGTCACTATGCGGGTGATCGGTCAAAAGACTATGCGAGGGGTGCCTGCGTGCGCGCGCAGTCCGCAGCCCCCGCGATCATGCCGGGCATTGTCTTCTCGGGAACCTTGGACGGTTGGCTTCGCGGCTACGATGCGGCAAGCGGAAAAATCGTTTGGGAGTTCAGCACCACGGCGCAAACCTACAACACCGTCAACGGCAACCCGGCTCAGCCCGGCGGCGGCATTGACGGCATGGGACCCACGATTGCGGGAGGCATGGTGTACACCATGTCCGGATTCAACGGGGCGGCGCGAACCGGCAGCAATGGGGTCAATGTTCTCTTGGCGTTCTCGGTCGATGGAAAATGAAGCCGCCGCCGCGGCGATGAGCGCTACTCGAGGCACACCACTAGCTTGGCGGAGTGCGTGCGCCAATTGATGGGGATCACAAAGGATCGCGCATAGGGTGTCTTAACTTTTTCCAAATCGTGCGCGATGATGACCGGCACAGAGATGTTGAAATTCTTGCCGAAGTCGCGGCGCGCGTTTCCGGAAATCGTATTGGCGACTTCGCCGACCAGATCCTTGATGTTTTCGTCGCTGGTGTCGGTTTCCTGCATTCGCATCAGCAATACCGTGAGCATGCCGCGGGGCGCCGTGAAATACACGATGCCCTTGCGCGCGCCGGTGATGCCGATGACACCGGTGTATTCATAGGCACCGGGCTTGCCGTCGGTCACGAGATAAGGCGAACCGACGGTTGCCGATTGCTGCGCCGAGGTCTCGAAATAATTGGTCGTTCCCTCGATGAATGTGCGAATTTCTGCTTCTTTGAACATCTCAAGCCTCCGACAGCAGCTCTTCCAACGCGTCGTTGAGCTGCCGATCGGTGAATGGCTTGCAAAGAAATCCGTTCGCCCCTTTTTCAATCGCTTCGACCGCGGTCGCCTTATCGGCAAGCGCGGACACCACCAAAATGAGCACGTCTGAGTTGATGGCGACCAATTCCGACACGCACTCGATGCCGTCCATCTCGGGCATCGTCAGATCCATGGTCACCACATCAGGCTGCGTGCGCCGGAACATCTCCACGGCGGCACGTCCATTGCTGGCGGCGCCGACCACTTCCAAGCGCGCAATCTGCTGCGAGCGCTCAATACGCCGTCGGATGATATTGGAATCATCGACGATCATCAGCTTCAATGTAGCTTTGCGAACAACCGCACTGTCCATTAGGCCGCTTCCGTATTCCCCGCGCGTTTAACCGGAGGCATGCTCAAAGTCAGGCGCGTGAACTTTCCAGGTACCGTGGCCACGGAGACCTTGCCGCCGATCTGCTGCATCAGTCCCGCCATCAAATTCATGCCGACGCCGCGGCCCGCATCCTTGGTGGCAGTCTCGACCGTGGAAAAGCCCGGCTGAAACAGCAGTGAGAATACTTGTTTGGCATCCAAGGTCGCCGCCTTTTCCTCCGTAATGAAACCCTTCTTGAGCGCGGCGTGCTTGATCTTTTCGGTCGATAAGCCTTGGCCGTCATCTTCGGCTATGAGCTTGTATCCCGCATCGCCCAGTTCCTGGAATATGAGCTTAAGCTGACCCTGCGTCGGCTTGCCCGTGTTCAGACGATCCGTGGTGGATTCGATGCCGTGCACGATGGAATTTCGCACCGCCTGCACCGCGATATCCTTGACGATACGGCGGTATTCATCGGGTACGGTGTCGAATCCCATGCATTGTAATGCGGCATCCTTGTGATTTTCGCCCGCCACCCGCTGCGTGAGCTGCTGCAGCATGCCCGTCACACTGGTGTCGGGCTTGGCTGCCGCCGCAGGGCTGCCGTTCTCGATCACGGCGGTATCCGTGTGCGACGCCGGTTCGCTGCTGCCGGTCGCGGCGTGTAAACGCGCCAGGCGCGACACCAGGTCGCCCACCGACTGCAAATGGGTCAGCAAATCGTCCAATTTGATCACCAACGGAAGAAAGTCGTTTCCAGACAGATCCGATTTCTCCCGCAAACCCTTCAAATCGTCCTCGAAGGAATGTGCGCGGCTCTCAATGGAAGACAGCCCCAGGGCCGCGGCTTCACCCTTGACGGAGTGGACCTGCCGGAAAAGGGTATCGAGTTTTTTGCGGAACGCGCTTTCTTCGCGGGCTGGCTCGCGCAGCACCGCGTTTATCATCTTCATTGCGGCATTCGAATCATTCAAGAATGCGGCAAGCTGCGCCGGGTCGACGTGCAATATGCCCAGCAAGGTATCAACTTGCGCTTGTGCCTGATTTTGCGAAGACTGCAGTTCCCGGGCGAGATCCACACGCGCGCTGACATCCGACACCGCCACCAGCACGTTCTTGATTTTGCCGTCCACGCGTACCCGATGGAATTCGAACTGCAGATAGCGCGTCGACACCTTGCCGGGACCGCCGTCGAAGTTGACCTCAACCTCGCCGAGCGGGTTGATGGTCTTGACCAGATTTTCCTTGGTGCGTTCCGACCACAGGACCGCCACAAACTTCAACGCGGTGGACAAGGTCTTTTCGGAAACGATGTCTTTCAGCAGACTCTCGAACGGCAGTCCCGCGAAGTCCTTGCGCTGAAACAGCGATTCAAGCGCACTGGAATAAGAGGCGCCGATCACCAGATGCTCATCGAGCAAAAACAAGCCGTCTTTGACAGTGCGCAATATGTCCGCGGTCTGCTGGCGCGCCTCGCGCAGCGAGGCCTCCTGGCGTTGGCGCGCGAGC
>Ga0302326_10003538_pt1 | contig 36703 bp, 27 predicted proteins | sample Palsa_T0_3_FD_202264 | JGI IMG/M metagenome (GOLD analysis project Ga0302326, IMG submission 202264) | Peat permafrost microbial communities from Stordalen Mire near Abisko, Sweden - Palsa_T0_3 | ecosystem: Environmental > Terrestrial > Soil > Palsa > Peat permafrost | place: Sweden: Abisko... | reverse complement strand
GGCTGTAACCTCACTACGTAGGGCTGGACGGGCCATACCCTAAGTATGCGCCAAAACATTTCTCAATGGAATTGTTTTATTAGAAAATCTTTAGGCGGTCGCAGACCTACGTGCCCAGTTGGTCTCACCAACCGGGGCGCCAGCCGAAGGAATGATCGCGTAACGTAGGTATGAGCGCACGGCGCTGGCGTCATAGTCGACACGCTGCGCCGCATCAGAACTGCTACAATCGAATCTCGACGAAATCCCGGTGATGTATGGCTAACCCGGCTGTGGAATTAGGTCGACTTGTCTGCGGCACGCCCCCGCCAGACTGCACACTAGCGGAGATTCTTGAACACCTAAGGTCGACGCTATCGAGCATATCGATCGAGATCGAGTCGCTGAAGACGGACCCAGGCGGGGCAGGTCGCTTTGCAATGTTCGGCCCGTTTCTCGGGCGCAGCCTACTTGAGGTTGCATTCACCGCAATTCTGGGCAGGCTGGACCCGTTCCGCGTGGTCATTCTAAGAGAGATGCAACTGCGCCCGGACTACACACCCGAAAGGCGGAGCCAAGCGTCGATACAGTGGACGGGCGATATCCACGCGGAGAAGAAAGTTGATGACCTGTGGCGCGCCGACCGTAGCGTTAAGGACATGACGCGCGCATTATTCGGTGACTATTATGAGCAGATCTTTTGGCGTGGGGCCTTTCAGCGTCTGGTTGACTCGGTCCCGGAGGACAGAGGGGGCGAATGGATGCGCGAGCTTCGCCGAATTACTCCAGAAGGTATTCTGCCCCGCTTGCGGCTGGAATCGGCTCGAATATACTCCGCGTGCTCCAAGGGAGTTCACCATGAATTTCTCATACCGCCGTCGAACTTTTACGACGCCACGACGCTACTCAAGGACGCAACCGAGCTGGTCGCGAGGGTCGCGTTGGTCGCCAATGCTAGCAAGGATATGCTCTTTCAGCTTCCAAGCCAGGAAGCGATCGAGTGTTTCGAGCGCCTTCAGGTATAAGCACAATGCCACAACTTGACAATCTCGAATCGGTGAACTTGATATTGGCGGCCGAGGACTGTGGCCCCGAGGAATTCGCAAGACTACATCGATTTTCCCCCAACGACCAGCGCGTGATCAATAAGCTCGTGGCGCACGGGCCCGTGCTTCTTCAGGGAGGCCGAGGTTCCGGCAAGAGTGCCCTAATGATAGCCGCCTCGCAACAACTTGCCCCCTTTGTTCCTTCCGCTGTCGTATTTGGCGTCTACTTGAGCCTTCGGCACCTCCCGCTCCTTCGGACTTCGGGCAAGGAATACGAAGAGATCTTCTGCACTCTGGTTTCCAACCAGATACTGTCCTTACTCCGCGATACTCCGGTTCAATTTGAGCCAGCGCACGATGTCGCCTCGCTGCAGTACGCGATCGCGAGCCTATCCAGGGACCTAGGAAAGCGGATTGTACTACTTTTTGACGATGCAGCACATATCGGCCGTGAAGCTTCGTTGGGCGATTTCTTCGACATCTTTCGCACCCTGTCCAGCAGTACCGTTTCGTGTAAGGCCACAATCTACCCGGGCGTTACGAATTTTGGAACACGCTTCGATGTCTACAACGATGCGACCGTAGTAGAAATAGTCCGAGAAGAAGAGCAGGCTGGCTTTGACGGTCTTTTCACTGATGTCATGAGCGCCCGGTTTCCAGCGATGTTAGGCCGCGAGGTCGCGTCGCCGCTGAAAATAGATCGGGTCGCCGGTTTCTTGGGCCAGAGTGTATTGGGCAACATGCGAGGCTTTATATTTGCGTGCAATGAGATCGTTGAAGGCCCCCCGGATCGATCAATTGGCTTCTCAACACTTGGGGAAACGCTGCTTCGGCTGGCAACAAATTACTATTGGCCGTTGCTGGAGGAGGTGAGCCCGAAGCTAGGGAAATACATTCCGATGGTTGATCCGGCCAAACAGATCGCCGAGGCTATTCTAAGGGAGTGCGGAGCGAAGAACTCAGGGCGCCGATCGGCGTTAGTTCATCGGGAGATCATGAGCCGCATGCCAAAGCCGTTCGAGATTCTGGAGTATGCTGGCTTCATTGCCAAGCGCGAGTCTTCAAGGGCGCTAAAATCGGGTGGGCGAGGCAGCCGATTCGCAATTAACTTATGTCTCCTGCTCGAACACGTTCCCGGTGCTCGCCTGACCTCTGACCTGTTCGAAAAATGGCGTGACGAAAAAGAAGAGCCTGTCGAATTCCACGTTAGGGGATCTCAGTTGGCGGGCATCTCGGCCCCGCAACCACTTGAGAACGCCGACCTGGAAATCCTTAATGAGCCCGTCGACAGGCTTTATAAGTCGCGCGCCTATCCCTACGGCCTCACTGATCGAATGATCGGCATTCTGAAGGCAGACGGAAGGGTCACGGTGGGGGATCTAAGTCGTGCAACCGATGAGGAGTTAGATCGACTCGACTACGTCGGGGAAGCGACCATACGCCGGATGCGGAGCGTGGTGGGCCAAGCCGTCTGGATGTGATGCGCTCCTTGCCTTCATGTGTTGATGGAAGGCGCAATCTCCGAGATATCAGGCCTGTCCCGGATTAGCTGTCGCGTAAAAATCCTCCTCGCACCAGCCGAGTGTCCAATGGCGCCGTTTGCTACAGTGGCATTTCGACGGCCCGATATGCCCCAATGCCCCTCCTGCGCGTTCGGCATGCCCGAGGGGAGCCGCTACTGCGCCTCCTGCGGGAGTTCGCTCGAATCCCGATCCAGCGCGGACACGGTCACCTCGGGGCCGCGTTCCCTCCACGCTACTCCTGCCGCCGATGGGCGCTTCGCCGCCGGAGCGGTGGTAGCGGGGCGCTATCGCATCGTCAGCCTGGCCGGACGAGGCGGCATGGGCGAAGTCTATCGCGCCTACGACGACAAGCTGGATCAACCGGTCGCGCTGAAGTTCCTGCCCGCCGCCATGTCGCAGGATGGAGCGGCGCTGGCGCGTTTCCATAACGAAGTGCGCATCGCGCGGCAGGTCTCCCATCCCAACGTGTGCCGCATGTACGACATCGGCGAATGGGAGGGGATGCCGTTCCTCTCCATGGAGTATGTGGATGGTGAAGACCTGGCGTCGCTGCTGCGCCGCATAGGCCGTCTGCCCTCCGATAAAGCGGTGGAGATCGCCCGGCGGTTGTGCGCGGCGCTGGCCGCCGCCCACGAAAAAGGCGTCCTGCATCGCGACTTCAAGCCTGGCAACATCATGATCGACGGCCGCGGCCAGGTGCTGATTACCGATTTCGGCCTGGCGGCGCTGGCCGCGCAGGTGACCGGTGCGGAGGCGCGCCACGGCACACCGGCCTACATGGCTCCGGAGCAACTGGCAGGCAACCAGGCCAGCGTGCGCAGCGACATTTACGCGCTGGGCCTGGTGCTCTACGAAATGTTCACCGGCCGGCGCGCATTCGAAGCGCAATCCCGCGAGGAACTGCTGCGCCTGGAAGAGACCGGCGCGCCGGCCGGCCCCTCAACGCTGGTGCGGGATCTGGACCCCGCCGTGGAACGCATCATCCTGCGATGCCTGGAACCGGATCCGGCGCGGCGTCCCTCTTCGGCGCTGTCGGTGGCAGCCGCGCTGCCCGGAGGCGACCCACTGGCTGCGGCGCTGGCCGCCGGTGAAACGCCTTCACCTGAAATGGTGGCGGCCTCCGGCGAAACCGCCACGGTCAGCGTGCGGCTGGCGGTCGCGTTGCTGCTGCTCGCCGTGGCGGGTGTGGCGGCCGCCACGGCGCTGCACAATAAGGCGGACCTGTTTGGCAGCCTGCCCACCGGCAAATCCCCCGAACTGCTAAAGGAGCGGGCCCGGGATCTCGTGGGCGGGTTTGGATATACGGAGCCGCCGGTAGACAGCCATTTTGGTTTTGACGGCGGCTCCTCCTACCTGGAGTATACGGAGCGGCACGATCCGTCGCCGGATCGCTGGACGCGCTTGGCTATGCAGCAGCCGCCGGTCGTCCGGTTCTGGTATCGCCAAAGCCCTCGATACATGCAGCCCGCGGTCTCGTTTGGCACTGCCAGCATAGGACTTTCCCCGGCGCGCACGGTGTCGGCCTCGAACCCCGCTTTGGTCGATCCGGGCATGATCCTGCTGGAGACCGACCTCCTAGGCCGGCTGTACTTGCTGGAGACTGTGCCGCCGGAAGTCGAGGATAGCGTCGACGATAGCCAGGGAGCCGCCCATCCGCCCGATTGGAGTTCGCTCTTCAGCGCGGCTGGTCTGGACCCGGCGCGCTTCTCGCCAACCCCGCCACGATGGACGCCGCCATCGCCGTACGACGCGCGCGCAGCCTGGCTGGGGGCCTATCCGGATCAGCCTGCCAAGTCTCTGCGCATCGAGGCTGCGGCATGGCGGGGCAGGCCGTCGTATTTCCGTATCGTCGGGCCGTGGACCAATCCGGCCTCCGGTATGCAGCCGCGGCCCGCGGACCTGATCTGGGCAGGGGTTTTCGTAGTGGCGGTGTCCGGTGGCGCGATGCTTGCGCGGCGCAATTCCCGCCTGGGCCGCGGCGACCGGCGGGGCGCCTTCCGGCTAGCGACTTTTGTCTTTGGAAACTGGATGTTGCTGTGGCTGATGGGATCGAATCATCTGCCCAATATTGGGGAGTTGCAAAGCCTGCTCTCGGGCATCGGCGCATCCCTGCTGTGGTCGGGCGTGTTGTGGTTGCTGTATATCGCTCTGGAGCCCTACGTCCGGCGGCGCTGGCCCCAAACCATTATTGGATGGAGCCGCATGATTACCGGCCGGCTGCGAGACCAGGTGGTGGGCGGCGAGATCCTGGTCGGCGCCATAGCCGGCGTGGCGGTCACGGTGCTCTACGAGTGCCGGCAACTCGTGCGCGCGCACCTGGGGGCTCCGCCGCAGTTCCTGACCGAAAGCTCCGCGGTCGATGGACTGCGCGGTGCGGCCAGCATGTGGGTCGCGGATCTCGGTATTTCTATGATCGAGGCGTTGATGTTGCTGTTCGTGATCTTCCTTTTCCGCCTCATCGCACGCAGCGAGTGGGGCGCCGGCGCGCTATACTGCCTCCTCGCCGTGACCGTAAACAACCTCGGCCTCAGCCACGCGGCGATCGGCTCGCTGTTCAGCGCGGCGGCGGCGGTGCTGACCTTTTACATCCTGATCCGGTACGGACTGGTGGCGTTGGCCGTCTCGATCTTCGTCAATACGCTGTTGTCCGGCTTCCCGCTGACGCTGGACTTCTCAAAGTGGTACGCGGGCCAGTCGCTGCTGGCGCTCGGGACCGTGCTGGCGTTGGCTGTTTTCGGATTTCGCGAGGCGCTGGCCGGGCGGGCGGTACTGCGCGAGGACGTGCTGGCGCGATGAGTCCCACTTCTTGGCGCGTGGCGCATGGCGCGCCATCGGCCGGGTAAGCCCTTACAATAAACGAAGTATGGGCGTGAGCGCGATAGATCGCCGAGGCTTCCTGGCTTTGATGGGGTCACGCCTGGCCGCCCAGGTTGCGCCCCAAAATCCCAAAGCGGACATAACGCTGCGCATCTCGCCGGTAGAGTTGGAAATCGCTCCCCGGCGGACGATTAAGACGATCGGCTATAACGGCTCGGTTCCCGGTCCGGTGCTGCGCGTGCGCGAGGGCCAGCCCGTGACGGTGGACGTGTACAATGAAACGCCTGCGCCGGAGCTGGTCCATTGGCATGGCTTATTCGTCCCTTCCGAGGTGGACGGCGCGGCGGAAGAGGGAACACCCATGGTCCCGCCGCATGGCTCACGGCGGTACGCATTCGTGCCCCGCCCCGCGGGTACGCGCTGGTATCACACGCACGTCGCAGCCGGCAGGAATCTGAAGCGCAGCACCTATACGGGACAGTTCGGGTTCCTGTGTGTGGAGCCCAAGAGCGAGCCTGGCCAGTATGACGCCGAAGTCTTTCTGGCGCTGCATGGATGGGAGCCGTACCTGGGAACGATGGGCGCGGACGAGGGCACGCTGGACGTGATCTACCAGAGCTATACCATCAACAGCCACGCACTGGGGTACGGCGATCCGATACACGTCGCAGAGGGTCAGAGGGTTATGCTACGCATCTTGAACGCCAGCGCCACCATGCTGCATCGCCTGGCGCTGGCCGGCCACAAGTTCGAAGTCGTAGCGCTCGACGGGAACCGCGTGCCCACGCCACGCGAGGTGGAGGTGCTGGAACTCGGCCCGGCGGAGAGAGTCGACGCGGTGGTTACCATGCGGCAACCGGGCGTGTGGATTCTCGGCGAGGTGGATGACCGCGCGCGGAACGCCGGCTTGGGTGTGGTTGTGGAATACGCAAACCGCAAGGGTCCGGCGCAGTGGGCGGCGCCATCCGGCGCGCGCTGGGACTATACTGTTTTCGGACGGAAGGGAGATGCGCCCACGGGGGATGTCGAGGTGGTCCCACTTGTTTTCCGGCAGAAGTTTGCAGGCAACCGCTGGGTGGATCTCTGGACCATCAACGGAAAGTCATTTCCCAAGACCGATCCAATTCAGGTGCAGGCGAACCGGCGATACCGGCTCCGATTCGATAACCAAAGCGACGAAGCTCACCCGGTGCACTTGCATCGTCACTCGTTCGAGCTGACTCAGTACGCAGGTGTTGCAACGTCGGGAGTGGTCAAGGATGTGGTGATGGTGCCGGCCCGCCGCCAGGTGGAAGCCGACTTCGTGGCGGACAATCCAGGGCCGTCGCTGTTTCATTGCCATATGCAGCTTCATATGGATTATGGATTCATGACGCTGGTGCAGTACGCCGGCGACCCATCGGCCGCGCCTGCACGTCAGGGGTCCCCATGAGTGGGGGCGTGGCGGGCATGCGAGCCTAATGCCTATTTCGAGCCTCTGCCAAACCGGCGGCCCAGGATCATCTTCACCACCAAATGATCGGTTCCGCGCGTGACACCCACCCCCACCCCGAAGTTGAATTCCCATTTGGGCGATAGATTCAAATCCACGCACGGCACGATCTGCTGTTCCTGCTCGCGCAAAGGATCGAAGTTCCCCACCGGGCCCAGGACGCCATAATATTCCACGCCCGCGTTGACCTTTTTCGTGATGTCGTAGCCGGCCTTGAAGTTTGGTGAGAAAATCACGCCCTGGCTCACGCTGGGCCCGTGAAAACTCCGGTCAAGGGTTGGATTGAATGCGAGATACCAGCGCTGGATCTGCTTGTCGACGATAGGCCGGATCTCCAGCGTCCAGGTATCCGCCGAGAAGGCGTGGCGCTGGTAGCCGAATTCGAGCGACAGGCTTACGCCAACCGGCCAGTTCCAAGACTCCGGTACCCGCGCGCGCGGCCGGATATGATCGCCCACCCACTGCCAGCCGCCCTGGTTTGGATTCGCGCTGGTAAAGATGTAAAATCCTGTTTCGAACCAATCCGTGATTCCTTGCGTGATCTCGACGGTCTCATGCAACTGGTGTTCGGTCCCGTAGACGCCGTCGACGATGTCCTTGCTGCCCTGGAACGTGAAGTTGCTGTGCAACTCGATCATGGTGGTTCCCGGCGCCTGGGTCTCGGACGGATAGACCTGAATCTCGTAGTTTCCCTGCGCCAGCGCCATCGAAGAGAGAAACAGGATCAGGTAGGGCACCTTCATATGACGAGTTTACGGTGGCTCACTGGGGTTGCGCACGAGCAACTGAAGGCTCAGGGCGCCACGCGTACGCCTTGCCAGCGACGACCTGGCAACGTTATTCTTAACGCCTTATTATTTTAACAAGCCTCCTAGCAGGCCTAACGTCCCGGCGGCCTCACGCTGTTGCATATCGGAGGATGGCCATAAAGCGCGACATGCTCATCATACAACTGCTGTTCGCGGCGCAAGTAGTCCGCCGTATATTCGTATCGGTAGTTCTTTGCGTTCTTCTTGATGCATGAATCGGCCGGCTCATCGAGGTGCCGATTCAAGCAAAGCTGGAGTTCGTTCGCGCTACCGATGTAGATCACCATTTCCGAGGAGTCGCCAAATTCGTAAACGGCCTGATAGTTGTGGTCATATCCGACCAGCGATTCACGGAAAGTCCACCATTGCGACAAAGCCATACCTATTGCCCTCCTTATTTCTGCTCCCCATCCCTAAACCAGCGCCGCCGCTTGGCTGTGTTGTTTAGCCTCCCGGCGGAGGAACGTCGCTTCGTCCGGACCCTTTTGTTTGCAAAGCGCGGGAAGAGCGCCGTTTCGATCGGTGGGGTGAACGTCAATCCCCTTGGTTGTGGTTTGGCTAAGAGGAAGAGAGCGAAAATCTCAGATTGCCCGACTTAGGTCGGACCATCTGATGAGTGCAGCGGAATTGCTCAGTCACCAACCAAGTGTGAGCCGATGTCGCGTGCTTGTCAAGGGGAAGTGCACAATGTGCACAAGATTTCCAGCTATTTCCGATAACTCGCCGTATTCTATCATTCTCAGCAACTTCCGCTTTGGGAGTGGGTGCGGGCAGTCGGAAACTGGCCGGGGTCCGCCCCGCCCGGCGCCTGCGGGATAATAGCGTTTGGAACCCTTCGTGCCGCTCTTCAAGAATCCGCACGTGCAGACCGTCGCGGGGCACTTCTGGCCCCGGCCATCCGGCGCGCGGCGGTTGGCCGTTGAAAAGAAGCTGTACGCCACTGAGCCGGATGTGCAAGTGCTCGTCGAAACCGAACGGCCCGCAGGCGCATCGCTGGGCGACATCGTGCTGGTGCATGGCTTGGAGGGATCCGCCACCGCGGGCTACATGCATAGCATGGCAGCTTGCGCGGTCGCAGCCGGATACACGGTCCATCGCTCGAACTTGCGAAGCTGCGGCGGCACCGAGCGGCTTGCCCGGACGGTCTACCACGGCGGCCTCACCAGCGATTTGCTCGCCGTAGCGCGCGCGATCGCCGCCGAGGGCCGCGCGCCCGTGTGGTTAGTGGGCTTTTCTTTAGGCGGCAACCTGGTGGCGAAGCTGGCGGGCGAGTTGGGCGAAGATGCGCGGCCGCTGCTTGCCGGCGTCTGCGCCGCCGCGGCCGCCATCGACCTGGAAGCCTGCGCCAAACGCATCGCCCGGCCGGATAACCGCCTTTACGAATACCGCTTCTTAAGCAAGATGCGCACGCGGGCCCGCGCCGTGTGGCATTCCACCCCCGCCGATCTGCGTGGCATTCGCTCGGTCTTTGAAATGGACGACCGCATCACCGCGCCGAACTTCGGATTCAGAAGCGCGGAACATTACTACAGAACGCAATCGGCAAACCAGTTTCTGGACCGGATCCGGGTGCCCACCTTGTTCATCGCCGCCAAAGACGATACCTTCGTCCCATTCCGGATCTACCATCACCCGGCCTTCCGCCAAAACCCCTGCCTGCAATTGCTGGCGACCGAAAACGGCGGCCATCTGGGCTTCCTCGCCAAAGGGCGCCCCCGGTTGTGGCTGGATCACGCCATAATGGAATGGATAGGGCGCATTGAAGGCCAGGGAACAAAGCACCCCAAAATTTCGTCAGGATATTGAATGAGAACCAACGCTTCCTTCGGCGAGGCGATCACCGGCGCGGCGCTCTCCTTGCGCGGCAGCAAGCTGCGCAGCTTCCTCACCCTGTTGGGGATTATCCTGGCCACCACCACGCTCATCGCGGTCATGTCGGTAATCGACGGCATGAACGTGTACGTCGCGCAGAACGTGTCGAGCATGGGCGCCGACGGCTTCAAAGTGCACCGCATCATCATGATGGGAGTGTGGGACCCCAAGAAATTCATGGAAATGCAGCGGCGCAATCCGGAGCTGTCCAAGGAAGAGTACGATTTTCTGCGCACTAACAGCAAGCTGGTGGAAGAAATTGGTATGTCGGTAAGCCGCACTGTCTCCGTGCATTTGGGCAAGGAACACCGGGACAACGTCCAACTGATCGGCGCCACCGCCAACGAGGGCGTGCTCTCCGACGTCGATCCCGACGAGGGACGCTTCATCAGCGATCTGGAAGACGGACAGCGCGCCATGGTGGCGGTGATCGGCAACGACCTGAAAGACCAATTCTTCGCGAACTCCAACCCTATCGGCAAGTCCATCGTAGTGGAAGGCCGCCCGTTCGAAGTCATCGGCGTGGCCAAAACCAAGGGATCGGTCTTCGGTAGCTCCCGCGACAACTTCCTGATGATTCCGGCCGAGACGTATTTCAAGATCTACGGCTCGCGCAGCGGCATCGGTTACGATTTCAAGGCGGCGGACCAAAGCGTGCTGCAGCAGGCCCAGGACGAAGTCCGCGTGCTGTTGCGGTCCTACCGGCACTTGCACCCGAAAGAAGACGACACCTTCGGCATGGTCAGTTCGGATTCACTGGTGAATGTGTGGAATCAGTTGACCGGCGCGATTGCCGCCACCGCGGTCGGCGTCGTTTCCGTTTTCATGGTGGTGGGCGGCGTGGTGATCATGAACATCATGCTGGCCGTGGTCACTGAGCGCACGCGCGAAATCGGCATACGCAAGTCGGTGGGTGCGCGGCGCAGCGACATACTCAACCAGTTTCTGGTGGAATCGGCTATGCTCTCCGCGTCCGGCGGAGTGATTGGCATTCTCATCGCGTGGATCGTCGCCATTATGGTAAAGGCCCTCACGCCGGTGCCCATGCACATTCCCATCAGCGCCGTAATCGTGGGCGTGACCCTTTCGGCGGCCGTAGGATTGTTTTTCGGGATCTATCCGGCGCGGCGCGCGGCCGGCTTGGACCCCATTGAAGCATTGAGGGTGGAACGATGACCATCGGTTCGGTAGGTTCGGGAGTTGCACTGGCGTTGACCACGGTGCGGGAGCATAAGCTGCGCTCGTTCCTGACGGTGCTGGGAGTCATCATCGGCACCGGCGCGGTGATCGGCGTGGGATCCATCATCGCCGGGCTAGACGGAGCCATTACCAACATCTTGAAGAGCTTCGGGCCGAACACGATTGTGGTGCTGCGCGGCAGCGGCTTTGGCGGCTTTACTCAGGAAGAGCAGAAGCGCAAGATGTTGACGCACGACGACGCCGTGGCCATTGAGGAGCGTTGCCCTTCGGTGGAACATGTCAGTCCCTACCTGTTTTCCAACTGGGATCAGATCCACAAGGCCCGCTACAAGGGCAACGACAACTATCAACTGGATATCGGCGGCACCGAAGAAGGCTACGCCGCCGGCGGCACCGTCATGCTGCAAGGCCGTTTCTTCACGGATACCGAGAACCGGCACCACATGCCCGTGGCTGTGCTCGGCGAAGACCTTGGTAAATCGTTTTTCCAGGGCCAGGATGCCGTGGGCAAGTGGATCGATCTGGATGGGCACGCGCTCGAAGTGATCGGCATCATGGAGCGGGCGGCGGCGTCTTTGCCGGGGCAGGACGATAACCGCGTCCTGGTGCCTTACTTCACCATGCGCAAGCTGTATCCCAGCGCCAACGAGAACATGCTGATCGTGATCGCCTATGACGGAATGTTGTCGAAGGCCGAGGACGAGGTGCGCACCGTCCTGCGCATCCAGCGCAAGGTGCCGAACGACAAGCCCGACAACTTCTCGCTCTCCACCGCGCAGCAGATGATCGAGAGTTTTCACAAGATCACGGGCACAGTGGCGCTGGTGATGGTGATTCTCAGTTCCATCGGGCTGCTGGTGGGCGGCATCGGGGTGATGAACATCATGCTGGTGTCGGTGACCGAGCGCACGCGTGAGATCGGGATTCGCAAGGCGGTGGGCGCGCGCAAGAGCGACATTATCGTGCAGTTCCTGACGGAGGCGGTGGTGCTCACCGGAATCGGCGGCGTGATCGGCTTGATCCTGGGTTGGTGCGTCTCGCTGCTGGTGGGGCTGGTCTTCAAGAACCTGCCGACGGCGGTGCCGCTGTGGGCGGCCGTGTCGGGCATCATGGTGTCGGTCGGGGTGGGTCTCTTCTTCGGAATCTGGCCCGCGGGCCGGGCGGCTAATTTGGACCCGGTGGTGGCTCTGCGTTATGAGTAGCGTGTAGTGTGGCGCACCTCTGCGGCTCGACAGGCGAGCACTACCAAAGATTGGGAGAAACGATCCGTCGGCTGCCGGGGCTGCACGCCGCGGTCTCTCCCGGCGCTGCTGCTCCTGCATATGTGTGGTGAAGCTATTCGCGTTAGACTGCGCGCGTAACGCGCGCCCGGCCCGCGCGTCGTATAATATATAAGAAGCGCAGTGAACAGGGTCACCACCCCAAACAAGGACTCCTATAGATGTCAACGCTAGAAGTAGCGCCGGCGGAGCCGCGCATTAGCGGCTCCGCCCATACCGTAGTCAACGATTTCTCCATTCAAGTCGCCACCGTCAACGGGTCCGGCAGCCAGACTGCCAATTCCGTCCTGATGCGTTCCATTTTCCAGATGGGCGTGCCGGTTTCCGGCAAGAATATGTTTCCATCCAATATCGCCGGGCTGCCCACCTGGTTCACCATCCGCGCCAGCAAGCACGGCTACATCGGCCGCAAGAAGGAGATCGATCTGCTGGTCGCCATGAACCCGGAAACCGCGCGCGAAGACGTGATGAAGCTGGATAGCGGCGCGGCCGTGGTCTACGACGAGCCGCTCAAGCTCAACGCCCTGCGCTCGGATCTGCATTTCTACCCGGCCCCCTTCGACAAGCTGGTTGCGCCGGTGTGCCCCGACGCCAAGCTGCGCAAGCTGGTGCGCAACATGCTCTACGACGGCATCGTCGCCTGGCTGCTCTCCATCGACATGGATGAGATCCACAACGCGCTGGTGAAACAATTCGGCAAGCGCAAAGCCAAGGCCGCCGAGTTGAACTGGGGCGCCGCCCAAGCCGGCTATGAATTCGCCGCCCGGACCTACACCAAGACCGACGCCTTCAAGATCGAGCGCATGCACGCCAACACCGGCAAGATCATCATCGAGGGCAACGCGGCATGTGCGCTCGGTGCCATGTTCGCGGGCGTCACGGTGATCACCTGGTATCCCATCACGCCGTCTTCCTCGCTGGTCGAAACGCTGATCGGCTATCTGAAGCGCTTCCGCATCGACCCGGACACCGGCCGCGCCACCTTCGCCGTGGTGCAGGCCGAAGACGAACTGGCATCCATCGGCATGGCGCTTGGTGCGGGATGGGCCGGCGCGCGTTCCATGACCTCTACTGCCGGTCCCGGCATCTCGCTCATGTCCGAATTCGTGGGCCTCGGTTATTACGCCGAAGTTCCCACCGTCATCTTCGACGTGCAGCGCGTAGGCCCCTCCACCGGGCTCCCCACCCGCACCATGCAGGGCGACCTGCTATCCGCCGCGACGCTCTCGCACGGCGACACGCAGCATCCCATGTTCTTCCCCTGCTCACCCGAAGAGTGTTTCACCATGTCGGGCGACGCCTTCGATTTCGCCGAACGCTTTCAGACTCCCGTGTTCGTGATGACCGACCTAGACCTGGGCATGAATAACTGGCCTTCCGATCCGTTCCCGTATCCGGAAAAGCCTCTGGACCGCGGCAAAGTCCTGACCGCCGCGGACCTCGACAAGCTGGGCGGCTTCGCGCGCTATAAAGATGTGGATGGCGATGGCATCGGCTATCGCACGCTGCCCGCCACCAACCATGCGGCCGGGGCGTATTTCACGCGCGGCAGCGGCCACAACGAGCGCGCCCAGTATACCGAGCGCGAAGACGATTACATCAACAATATGCACCGGCTGTCGCACAAGTTCCAGACCATGCGCAAGCATGTTCCGGCGCCCGAAGTCCATTACCATGCAGACGCCGAAATCGGTTTCGTGGCGTGCGGCACGTCGCACTACGCCGTAACCGAAAGCTGCGATCAGTTGCTGGCCGAATACGATATCCCGGCCAGTTATCTGCGCTTGAAGGCTTATCCATTTACTACGGAATTGACAGATTTCATCGCGCGCCACCAGCGCGTCTATGTCGTGGACCAGAACCGCGACGCGCAGTTGCTGGCGCTGATGCGCCTGGAAATGACGCCCGAACAGATCGCGAAACTCAGAAGCATCAAATATTACGGCGGGCTGCCGCTGGACGCCCGCACCGTCACCGATGAAATCGTCCGCCAGGAGGGCAAATGAGCACCGTCGCCACACCACCACCGCCGGCCAAGAAGGTGAACCACATCGGCCTGGAGGTCATCAACTATAAAGGTGCCAAGACCACCCTGTGCGCCGGCTGCGGCCACAATTCCATTTCCGAACGCGTGATCGAATGCTTCTACGAGATGGGCGTGGAGCCTTGGCGCGTAGGCAAGTTCTCCGGCATCGGCTGTTCGTCGAAATCTCCCGCGTACTTCCTGAACCTGTCGCACGGATTCAACGCCGTGCATGGCCGCATGCCCTCCATCGCCACCGGCGCGATTATGGCGAACCGGACCATGCTGGGCCTGGGCGTCACCGGAGACGGCGATACGGCTTCCATCGGGATCGGCCAGTTCATGCACCTGGTGCGGCGCAATCTGCCGATGATCTACATCATCGAGGACAACGGCGTCTACGGCCTCACCAAGGGACAATTCTCGGCCACCGCCGATCTGGGCTCCAAGTTGAAGACCGGCGTGATCAACGATCTGCCGCCCTTCGATTGCTGCGCTCTGGCGCTGCGATGGGGCGCGACTTTCGTGGCCCGCTCCTTTTCTGGCGACAAGAAGCAGTTGCAGGCGCTGATCAAGACCGCCATCGCGCACAACGGCCTTTCCGTGATCGATGTGGTCTCGCCGTGCGTGACCTTCAACGATCACGAAGGCTCCACCAAGAGCTACAGCTATATGAAGGAGCACGAAGAGATGCTGCAGGATCTGTCCTTCGTGCCGTCTTTCGAAGAGATTTCGGTGGAGATCGCGGAGGGCGAAGTGCGCGACATCGAGCTGCATGACGGATCGCACCTGCGCATCCGCAAGCTGAATCGGGACTACGATCCTACCAGCCGTTTGGCCGCATTTACGGCCCTCGAAGAGGCGGAGAGGAAGCACGAGGTGCTGACCGGCGTGCTCTACGTGAACACCGAAAAGCCGAATTTCCTGGAAATGCTGCACCTGGCCGAAGAACCCTTGGCCACGCTGCCGCAAGCTAAGGTGCGGCCGGGCAGGGAAGCTCTCGACGAGATTATGGAAGAGCTGCGGTAGTTACTGGGATGACGCCGAAACTCAGACCGGCCCCGTCTGCTTGCGCATGAACTCTCCAATTCCCGACACCAGCTTGTCGATGCGCGCATCCGTCTCGCGGAAACGCCGATCGGTTTCGGCATCGCGTGCGGCGGCCTCCAGGATGAAGCGGTCCATCTGGATGGCGATTCCGCTTACCCGGTCCGCTAGCTGGTCGAGTTGACGTTGCGTGTCCCGCCACAATTGGCGGGATTCCTCGCGGTCCTTGCGGCGCTCCTCAACGAGCCCCGCGGTCACGTGCTCGATTCGTTCAAACCGTTCCTCGGTCGTCATCGGGCTTCTGTCTCGATCCTATTATGCCTCAATAGAGCCGCGCGGCGCTCACTGCAATGCCCAGTATCCCTCGCGCGTGCTGGCCCGAAGCTCCGGCCTGTCCTTCACCGCCACCCGGATCGCATGGAATTTTCCAGGCTCGCCGCCCCTCGGCTCGAAGCTGAGAATGTACTGGCGATGCACCTCTTCGCCCACCAGTTGAATGGCCTGCTCCAAGGCGTTCTTCTTCAGGAAATTCAGAGTTCGCCCGCCGGTGGTCTTGGTGAACAGGCTGGCAAGATCCGGCTGGTGCAGCCGCACTAATTCGCCGATCGTATACATCAGCCCGCCCGGTCCCAAATCGGGAGGAACCGGGGCGTCGTCGGGAGCCGGGCAAGCCGCGCACTGCGGCCCCTTGATGCGCTCCGCCTCGGGCTTCAGATCCTCGGCGGTCTTGGGCTTCGCCGTAAACGGCTGCAACATCGGCGAATAGGTCAGCCAGTAAATCGCGGCATTCAGCCGCTCCACTTGCTCCATCACGTCGGGCAACTTCGCCTGGCTCGCACGGTCGCGTTTCTCCGCAATCATGAGGATGATTCGCCGCCGTCCCGCTGGCCGCCGTTCCAGCATCAGGAGCGCCTGGCGCAAGGCGTCCAGCATGTGGGCGTCGCCGCCTTCCTTGCGCAGCATGCGCAGCGCGTGGATCACCGCATCCGCGTCGGCGGTAAAGTCCTCGTGGACCTTCACCTCGTCGCTGAACGAGATCACCGCCGTCTCGCCGGCATCCGCCGCCAGCAACTGTGTAAACAGAATGCCGGCGCCTCCCAGCTTATCGATCATCGCTCCGGAATTCTCACTCGTCTGTACCGCGACCACTAAGTCGATCGGATACATCATCCAATCCATCTGTATCGTTTGCGGCACATTGTTGTCGTAGAGAATCAGGTCTTGGGGCGTCAGCCCGTCCACGTAATGGCCTTTGGAATCCGTGACGGTGGTGGGCGCCACTACCAGCGGAGCGGTGCTCTTGAATTGCGCCCAGCCGGCGCAAGCGAACATGACGATGGCCGCGGCAACGCGCATTGGCTGAATCCTAGCAGCTTTCGGGCCATGTTTTGCGTCACGTCCGGCAAGACCCGGCAGGTTTGCGAGGCCGCCGACTAGCCACGCACGAGGAGCAAGTGTTTCACTAGTTTTCAGTGGGCTCCTTCGTGGCTGAGTCAACCACAAGTTGCTTTGTCGGGACGTTGCGAGGCTCAAGCTTCAGGCCGAGTCCCCGTATCGCGCTGAAGACCGACTCCGCGCGCGCGCCATCCGGCATGGCCGCTCCGCCATCTGACGGCCTCTCGACCATCGCACTGGCGGCCAGCGTCTTCAACCCAACCAGATCCTCCATGGATACGTCGAGGGAAATGTCGAACCTCCCCGGAATGCCCGTCATATCCAAAACCGGCCGATCTAGAAAAGCCGATAGCGTGTCGGAGAAGGCCTGCAATGTCGCGCCCAGAAATTCCACGTGACCCGCCGCGGAGAACGACAGGCCGGAGGCAAGCGGTGCGCCACCCGGACCGGCGCCATCCGTAGACCCTAGCTCATTTTTCGACGCCTTCAGTTGCGGCCCGTTCTTGCCGGCAACCAAGGCGTAAACCCGTTGCTGCGTCGCCGCCCAATGAATCCTCATCCGGAATCTCTCTGTGAGCAGGCTTCGCAACATGGCGGGAATTTGCTCGTTGGGAGCACCTTCCGGAACCTTGGCAATGACATCGTAATGTTCGCTGTCGCCAGGCGGGTCCGCTGATCTGGTAAGCCTTCAAGTTATACGCCCCCCGCAGAAGGACTTTGAGAGTGACGTTGGTGTAGCTGACCCGTCCTGGGTCAACCCTTGATGCAACGCCTGTCGATCTCATCGCGCCTTCGCGACGCTCCACGTGTAAGGCGGCCCGTTTGACGGATGCTACCTCAAAGACCGGCGCGGGAACCGCTTGCCCAAGAATTCCACTGCACAGCAAAACAATCAGCACCGCGGTTGCAATGGCTTGGGCCATCAGTTCTCCCTTTCGGAAGCGTCAGCCTGCTGAGGGAGCGGGTCTCGCCCGCTACGACCCCTCTTCCCCAGCCGCTTCCGCTTCCGCCGCCGCTGCCGGACCGGCCGCCTTCGCCTCGGCTAGAACGCGCTCCGCCTCTTCCAGATCCTCCTTGGGAACCTGCACCTCGAATGCCAGCACCGGAAGCGTGCTGGTCCCCACCACCATCGATGGGATGCCATTCGACTCCAGCATGCCGTGGATTTGCATGGCCTCCATCTCCGCATCGTGATTGGAAGAGCTGAACAGCGTCACCATGTCCATGTCGTGCGAATCGTCCGGTTTCAGCGCCATGTCTCCAGCATAATCCCCAATGGCATAAAATGAAAGTTCGAGCACACGGAGGATTCGCATGTCCGATCACGACGAAACGTTAGATAATCTGGCGAACAACATCGGTTGGTTTGTCGCCGGCGCGGTGGTGGGTATGACCGCCGCTATATTACTGGCCCCGCAAAGCGGCAAAAAAACTCGGCGGTTCATTTCCGACAAGACCCAACAGGGCAAGGAAGCGGTCGCCGATACAGGCAAGGAGGTTTACGATCGCGGCAAGGAAATGATCGACAAGGGACGGCAACTGGTGGATGATGCCGCGGATCTGTTCGATCGCGGCCGTAAACTAGTCCGCGGCCTATAGCGCATGTCCGCCCCGCCTGCAATCGAGTTGGGCGGCTTCCGCATCACCCTGGTGCGGGAAGACATTTACTGGTGGGATGGCGGCGCCATGTTCGGCGTGGTCCCCAAGACGCTTTGGAGCCGCAAGTCGCCGCCGGACGATCTGAACCGCCTGCCGCTGGGCTTCAACTGTTATATCGTCGAAACCGGCGAGCACACCATCCTGCTGGATACCGGCGGCGGCGACAAGCTGGATGCGCGCCGGCGCGAGCGCATGAGACTGCCGCCCACGCCGGTGCCGCTGCCCGAGACCATCGCGGCGGCGGGTATCGATCCCGAGCGCATCGACATCGTCGTGAACAGCCACCTCCACTGGGACCATTGCGGCTGGAACACCATCCTGACCCAGGGCGTCCCGCGTCCGGCGTTCCCCCGCGCTGTCTACTATACGCGGCGGGGCGAATGGGAGCATGCTCACCGCCGCCATCCGCGCGATAGCGTGGCCTACATCGATGCGAATTACGATCCGCTGGTGGAAGCCGGACGCATGCGCCTGCTCGATGCGGATACCGAAGTGGCGCCCGGTGTCTGGCTGCGGCTGGCGCCCGGCCATACGCCCGACATGATGATCGTCACGGCTTCCTCGGCGGGCCGGACTTTCTGCTTCCTCACCGATCTGGTCCCCACCGCCGCGCACGTCACGCCCACTTGGGTGGCGGCCTTCGATCTCGACCCCATCCAATCGATAGACAGCAAGCTCCACTGGCTGGCGGAGGCCGTGCGCGGCGAGTGGATTTGCGCATTCGCGCATGAACCCGGGATGGCTTTCGCGCGCATCGTACATCTGGACGGCAAATTCGAAGCGACCGCATGTGGACCCTCCTCGCCGTAGCGCTCTCCGCCAGCGCTTATTACGTTTCCATCGGCCTGGCCGGATTCTGGCCGGCGGCGTGGATCGCGCCCATCCCGGTTCTGCTGGTCGCCTTCCGCTCTTCGTGGCGTAAGGCAGCGCCGGCCGCCTTCGCCGCGTACTTCTTCGGCGGCCTGAGTCTGTTTGTCTTCCTTACGATAATGCCTGTCGGGTTGAGGGTAGCCACGCTGGCCACAATCGCGCTGGTGTTCGCCGGGGTGGTGCTCATAGCCCGTTTCGCGGTGCGGCGTCTGCCCGGCTGGGCCGCCGCGTTCGCCTTCCCCGCGGCGTGGACTTCCTACGAGTTTCTGCTCTCGCTGGTCTCCCCGCACGGCACCGCTTTGAGTCTGGCCTACTCGCAAACCGATGTCCTGCCCCTGCTGCAGATCGCATCCGTCACCGGACTCTGGGGCGTTACGTTCATCGTGACGCTGGTTCCCTCCGCGATCGCCGTGGCGTGGTCCCGCCGCCGCGTAGCGGCCCTCGCGCCGGCACTGGTCATCGCATGCCTTGTGCTGGGCTATGGCATCATACGATTGCAAACCAGGCCACAGCAGCCGGGCGTGCGTGTCGGACTGACCGCCACCGACACGGGCGTTGGCGCCGCCTTCAAAACGGATAACCCAGTCCTGGCGCTGTCCGTAGCCCACGCCTATGCGAATCGCATCGCCCATCTCGCCGCCGAAGGCGCGCAGGTCGTCGTCCTGCCCGAAAAATTCGTGGGCGTAACGCCCTCCGATGTGGACGCCATCGAGCAGGTGTTTAGCGACGCCGCGCGCGCCGCGCACGTGACGGTGATCGCCGGATTCAACCGCTTCACGCTCCGGCCGCGCCGCAATGTGGCCATGGTGTTTGCTCCGGACGGCCGCCTCATTCTCGAATACGAGAAGCATCACATGCTCCCCGGCCCTGAAACCGGATACGAAATCGGCTCCGCGCCAGGCCTGTTCCCGCCCGCCATGGGGCCGAGCCGCAGCCAGCCCGACCGCAGCCAACCGAGCCGCAGCCAACCGAGCCGCGACCGTCAGGGAGCGGTCCAGTGGGGCGTGGCCATTTGCAAGGATATGGATTTCCCCGCCTGGTCCCGCGCCTATGGCCAACGTGGGGTGCGCATCCTGGCCGTGCCGGCGTGGGACTTCGTGGTGGACGCCCGGCTGCACTCCCGAATGGCAGTCGTGCGAGGCGTCGAAGACGGATTTACCATGGCGCGCACGGCGCAACAAGGATTCCTCACTTTCAGCGACGCCTACGGGCGCATCCTCGCCGAAACTTCCAGTTCGGGGGTCTCCGAAGCCTTCCTGGTGGCCGACCTTGCGCCTGGTCCCGGTGCGACCTTCTACACCCGCTTCGGCGCTTGGTTCGGCTGGCTGTGCGTGATCGCCGTGGCGGGCCTGGTGGGATTCGGCTTGCGGATGAAAGCCGCCTGAAGCGCGCCTGGAGTTTACCCTCGGGTTAGCGTTATCCAACAGCAGCATTGTGCATGAGCCGGTCCTGTAAGGACAATGATATCGGATGGCCTCTGAGCAATAGAGTCCACTTCCAAATTTATCGAGGAGATCTCCATGGTGAACCTTTTGAGGCGGCTTTGGCAAAACGAGCAAGGCCAGGATTTGATCGAGTACACGTTATTGATGGCGTTCGTCGCGCTGGCGTCCGCGGCGCTCTTCATCAGCTCCGGCGCTAGCATCAGTTCGATCTGGAGCGATTCGAATGTGTCCCTGTCCACCGCCGCCACCACCGCTGCCAGTTAAGCGGGACTGGAAGAAATGGGAACAGGTTCGGCCTGGCCGCCTGGTGAACGGCGGTCTTTCCGAAGCGAGCGATTGGCCGCCGGCCCGGAGTGTTTCGGGAACGCCATCGGGTTCGGCGGTGCGCCTTTCGCGGCTTGTCCGGCGATAGGTTGCCGCACGATGACTGGTGGCGTCGCCTGCCAGCGGGCCGCGTTTGGAAACTATCGACGGCGAAATTGCCCCGCGCCTCTCGGTGGATGTGCGCGTTCGCCCCAGCCCCACGATCTGACTTAATCGTCTTTAATGAGCAAGCACTCTTGACTCAGAGTTACAGCATGTTGTACTATCGAGTCATGGACACCGCAACAAAAATCCGCATCCTCTGTTGCTCCTGCCTGTCCAGTTATCCACTCTCATCGTTATTGTATTGGTAATTGCCGGCCCGGAAGGCGTGGGATATCGGCAATCCCGCCTGGTTTGCTAAACCAGTGTGCCACGGCACTTTGGCGTTCGACTCGCCGGCCTTCCGCCAAGCTATAGACTCGTGTAAGTTCTTTGACATCGGGGAGATGGGTGAGTTGGTCGATGCCGCTGGGCTGTAGCCCAGTAACCCTTCGGGAAAACCTCGCAGGTTCGAATCCTGCTCTCCCCACCAGTGTGCTCCGGATGCGGATGGTGACGCGAGTGGCCTCCAAACCCACGATTGGCCGTTCGAATCGGCCCCGGAGTGCCATGGGCCTGTGGTGGAATTGCATACACACCAGTCTTAGAAACTGGCGTCTTCGGACATGAGAGTTCGAGTCTCTCCAGGCCCACCAAGTTATGTTATGCGTCCCTGGCGGAACGGTTTACGCAACAGCCTCAAAAACTGTGACCTTCGGGTATCTGGGTTCAAATCCCAGGGGGCGCACCATGCGCCGGAACGCAAAGTGGAGGAGCGGCGGGACTGCAACTCCCGCGTTAGTGGCTTCGACGGCCACCCGGCGCTCCAATGCGGAGACGTAAGCCGAGTTACGGCCTAGCGGCAGCCCGCTCGAAACGGGAGGGCCCTTCGGGGCGTCTGGGTTCGAGACCCAGCGTCTCCGCCATCCGAATGCTAATGTCGGTTGTGGGGCAGGTTGTCAACCTGCGGGCCGATTGTTAATCGGCCCAGTTGCGATTCACGATTCTACCATTGATCCTAGCCGAGTTAGTTGAGGACAGGCCATGATGCCCGTCCTACAGCGCCGTCTTGACCACGCTCTCCAGCGCATCCGCCGGCGTGTAGCCCTCGAAGCGCTGCAGCGTCTTCCCCCGCCGGTCGAATACCACCGTCACAGGCAATTGGTCCAAATGGAAGAGATCCGTGGTCTTCGCCGAACCTAATGCCACGCGATATTTCATCGGATGCCGCTTGAGGAACGATTCCACCAGCGGCGCGCCGCCATCCACGTCCATGGACACGCCCAGCACCACCAGGCCGCGGTCCGCGAGCTGCTCGTGAAGCCGGTTGAAGCTCGGAATCTCCTTCACGCACGGCACGCAGTAGGTCGCCCAGAAGTTAACCACCACGACTTTGCCCCGCAGCGCGGCAGTGTCTACCGCCGCGCCATCGAGCGTGGTTACCGGCAGAGCCGCCAGATCGCTCGGCGCGCTTTCGGCCGGGGCCGCCTCGGCCGCCGTAGTCACCGCTTTGCCGGGCCCGCCCTTCTGCAAGAACGCCAGGTACGCGGCCGCGTCCCGGGTCGCGCCCGGATAGGTGGCGATGGCGTTCCCATCGGCATCCAGAATCGCGTAATACGGGATAGCGATCGTTTGGAATTTTCCCTGCTCCAATTCCTGATTGGCCAGCGAAGCCGCGTCCGTGCCGTCGGTGTACAGCTCCACCAGCACGAAGTTCTGCAGCGCGCCTGCGATCTCCGGCCGCGTGAACATGTTGGCCCTCATCCAGTGGCAGTTGGTGCAGGCATAGCCGGTGAAGTTGACAAACACCAGCTTCCCTTCGCGCCGCGCGCGGTCGAGCGCCTCGCGATACTGGTTCTTCATCCAAAGCAGCGCGCTCTGGCCCCCGCCGCCACCGCCCGCGGCGCCCCCTGAAGCCAGGGGAATATAGGCGTCCAACTCTCCCAGTTTGGCGCCCGACATCCCCGGCGCCAGGCTGATGGCAAAGATCAGGAAGACCATCCCCGTCAGCAGGCGTCCCAGCCCCATGGGCTCATCCTTGGCAATGCCCTCCAGGCGCAGGAAGCCCAGCAGATACAGTCCAGCCATGGCGAACAGCACGATCCACGCCGCCAGGAACCGCTCGCGCGTGATGACGTTCCATTGCAGCACCTGGTCCACGCTGGCCAGAAACTTCAGCATAGCGGCCAGCACGATGAATCCGATCACCACCTTCACGCGTGCCATCCATGCGCCGCTCTTGGGCAGCCGCTTCAAGTACGACGGAAACAGCGCCAGCAGGAAGAACGGCAGCGCCAGGCCGGAGGCGAACGCCAGCATGCCCAGCAGTGGCCGCGCCCCTCCGCTGCCCACCGAAGCCGCCAGCAGCGTGCCCATGAACGGCCCCACGCAGGCGAACGAGGAAAGCGCGAACGTTAGCCCCATCAGCAGGGTCCCTGCGATGCCGCCCTTCTGCGAGCCCCGGTCCAGGCTGGTCAGCACCGACGACGGGATGGTGATCTCGAACGCTCCCAGCAGGCTCAGGCCGAACGCCAGAAAGACCAGCGCGATGAACCCGTTGACCCAGGGATTCGATCCGAGCTGCACCACGCCGAACGGTCCCAGAATAGCCGTCGTAAGCAGGCCCAGGCCCGAGAACAGCACCACGATCCCCAGGCAGAAGAGCACCGCTTGAAAGACGCTTTCGCGCCGCGTCCCCTGCCGGTTCAGGAAGAACGACATGGTGATGGGGATCATGGGGAAGACGCACGGCGTGAAGATCGCCGCCAGCCCGAAGCCGAACGCCACCAGCAGGAACGCTCCCAGCCCCTGTGTGTCCGCGCTTGCCTTCGGCGGCCCCGTCGCTTCGGCGTACCCCGCGGGAATGCGTGGGGCGAGTGGCGCGGCGCCATGCGCCGCGGGGTCGATGGTCAATGTTGCGCTAACCGTGCGGCGCCGCGGCGGAATGCAGACCTTGTCGTTGCAGGTCTGATAGCGCACTTCCGCGGACACCTCCGATGCACCCGCCACGGCATCCGGCTTCAGTTTCAGCTCCAGCAGGAAAACCGCGGAGCCTTCGTAAGTCTCGGTCTCAAGCTGGAAGTTTGGGTCGTAGGCCTTCTTGGGAGGCGCCTGGAATACCCTTACCTTCTCCACGGCGGCATTCGCGGCGACTTTGATGGTGGTAGGGATGGCCCCCGCGCTGCTCATCGAATAAACGTGCCAGCCCGGGTCGATCTGGCCCTCCAGGCGCGCCAGGACCGTCGCTCCGGGCGCGGCGGCGGCAGGTTCCAGCGTGAGAGACCACTGTACGTTGTTGGGTCCCTGCGCCAGTATCGGTAAGGCCATCAGCAGCGGGAGGACGACGTGGCGCACGCACTCGTGCGTGCCGCGTCCCCACTCATGGGGACGCCTGCCTTCTCGCCGCGACGTATCTAAAACGCGACGTGTTCGGCAGCCCATTGGCGTAACTCGTCCTCGATGCGCTCGTTGACCTTGCCGCTGGAGAATTCCGCGCCTACCCGGATGGCGTTCTTGATCGCATTCGCGTTGGACCGGCCATGGCATATGATACAGATGCCGCGCACTCCCAGCAGCGGCGCACCGCCGTATTCCGAATAGTCCACGCGCTTCTTGAAATCCGTGAAAGCCGCCCGCGCCAGCAAAGCTCCCATCTGCCTCGTGATGGTGGCGCTCAGCGATTCCTGCAACATCTGCTTGACCATGTCCACCAGGCCTTCGCTGACTTTGAGCGCCACGTTGCCGATGAACCCATCGCACACGATCACGTCGGACTTGCCCGTGTAAATGTCGCGGCCCTCCACGTTGCCCACGAAATCGAGGGGCAGGCTCTTGAGCAAGGGCGTCGCGCCGCGCGTGGTCTCGTTGCCCTTATGCTCTTCCTCGCCGATCGACAGCAACCCGACCTTCGGACGCGGCTGGTGCAGCACCACGCGGGAATAGATCTCGCCCATCACCGCGAACTGCGCCAGCATGCGCGGGGAACAATCCACATTGGCGCCCACGTCGATCACCACCACGGGCTTGCCGATCAGGGTCGGAAAGATGCCCGCCAGCGCCGGACGGTCCACGCCGGGTATGACGCCCTGCACCATCTTGGCGGTAGCCATGGCGGCGCCGGTGTTGCCGGCCGAGACGAATCCCTGCGCGATGCCGTCGCGCACCAGCCGCGAGGCCACCCGCAGGGAACTGTCGCGCTTGGCGCGCACGGCGCGCGCCGCGCTGTCTTCCATGGTGATCTGCTGGGTGGCGTTGACCACCTCTATCGGCAAGCCGCGGTAGTCGTCGTATTGCTGCAGCTCCCGCCGCAGATCTTCCTGCCGCCCGACCAGGATGACTCGGATATCCAACGTCCTGGCCGCCTCGACGGCTCCCTCGACTTCCGCTTTCGGGGCGTTGTCTCCGCCCATTGCGTCGACAGCAATGGTGACCATGTGGGGCGGGTGGCTACTCCTGCTCGACTTCCACTACCTCGCGGCCCTTGTATTGTCCGCAGTGCGGGCAAACGCGATGCGGCAGCTTGGGCTCATGGCAGTTGGGGCATTCGGACATCCCGGGAGTTTTCAGCGCGTCGTGCGCGCGGCGATTTTGTGTCCGACGCGAGGAGTGGCGTCGTTTCGGATTCGGCATTTCGGTACCTCAAAGAGTTTACCCCGTAACCGCGGGGCTTTCAAGTTGTTTTCAGGTCCTTCAGACCTTCCAGAGCGGCCCACCGGTTACCGGCGTGGTCTTCCTTGCAGTCGCATGGCGTTTCATTGCGGTTGCTGCCGCACGTTGGACAGATCCCTTTGCAATCCTCGCGGCAGACTCGCTGCATGGGCATCGCCAGCACGATTTGCTCGCGTAAAATGTCTTCCAACTCCATCCCGCCGCCCTGATAGAAGCCCAATTGAGCTTCGCCTTCATCGATCTCCACTTCTTCCTCCCGCGCGATGAAAGACGCCGACCGGTAGAAAAGATCGAAACTGGTGTCCAGCGGAAATCGCGCGCGGCCCAGGCAGCGGTCGCATTCCGCCTCCATCTGCACCTGGAAGCGGCCCTGGATGCGGATTTCGCCTTCGGTATTGGCCAGCAATTCGGCCGTTCCCTGCGCGTGCAGCGGGCCCGCCTGCCAGATTTCATCCTGTTGAAAATCCAGATCCTGGGGCGCGAAAGTTTCGTCGAAACGAATCTTCCGCAATTCCATTTCTTGGATGCTAAGGAACATAGGACTGCCCGGGAGCGGGGAGGCGCAACTGCCATTATAGCGCAGACAGGCTCGCGGGAATGTGCGACACTGGACGACAGGCATGACCCAGGAAGATCTCGATCAAATCCGCGCCGTCGTGCGCGAGGAAACCCGCGCCATCGTGCGCGAGGAAATCGCTCGCAACAACGAAACGCTTTCCGCTGCCCTCCGGGGCGAGTTCGCCGAGAAGCTGGGAGCCGCCGCCGTCTCTTTCAGCACCGATTTTTCAGAGCTTCGCAAAGAACTGGGCCAGCGCATAGATACCCTGGACCGCCGTATGGGCGCCCTGGAACATCGCATGGATCGCCTTGGAGAAACCACTGCCACCATCGCCCAGGAGCTTGCCACACTGACCCGCTGGGCCAACCGTCTCGACCGGGAAAACCTGGAAACGCTGAACACGCAAGCGGCCCATCAGCGCGCCATCGACGAGCTGGCGAAACGGCTCCGCCCGCCGCAACAGCCCTCGATCTAGTACGTCGTACAGACAGTCCCTTATAGAATACTGGCAGTTCGGTTGCACCGTGGGGCGGCCAATCATGGCCGCAGCCGCCTGTCAGGCGGCTCCTGCCTTCACGGCGCCTCGTCGTGGTCGCAAAGGCCGGCTGAAAGCCGACTGCGGGCAGGATTGCCCGCCCCACAGCTGAAACATCGATCTATAAAGAACTAACTGGACGATGCACCAGGCTCGCAGCCCTACCCGCCGCATGGGCTCGAGCGCCAAGTCAGGTCATTCCTTCCGTTGGGTCCACCTACAAAAGGAAAGGGGGCGGCTTGCGCCGCCCCCTCGATTGATTCCAGCCTCGCGAACGAAGCCTAGAAGTTGTATTTGACGGCGAACTCGATCACGCGCGGTACCTCGTTCTTGTAGAACGGGGTACCGGTAGTGAGCGTGCTCGTGTTGGTTTGACTTAATACGTTGGTCTGGCCCGGTACGCTGAAGTTCAGGTTGACGTCACCAACGCCTCCTGAAGCGAATTGCGGAAGCGGATGGTTCAGGAAGTTGAACGCCGAGAACCGGAACTCAACCTTCTGATGCTCCTTGAACAGGAAGTCCTTGTAAATCGCAAGGTCGCTGTTGAAGAAAGCCGGCCCATGGATGTACGGCCAGATGATATTGCCATCCTGCCCGCCCGTAGGAGGCGCGAAACAGGCCGGGTTGAAGTACTGGCCGGACTTCAGCCCGCTGCGCGGATCGCAGACGAGCTTGGGCTCGGTAGTCAAAGCGTTCGTGCCCAGGTAGTCCGAGGCCGACAGTTGAGTGGGCCACCCCACGTTGAGGTCGCCACCTGTGTTCGGCTGAATGGGGGCGCCGCTCTGTGCCTGCGTGATGCCCGAAAGGACCCAGCCGTTCACCACCCCTCCCAGGAATTTGTTGTCTTTCACGGGAGCGGGCAGGTTGATGACATAGGCTGCGTTAAAGATGTGGGTGTGGTCCTCCGCCAGCACGCCGTAGTTCCCGGCGGCGCTATAGGGCCAATTGCCATTTCCGTTACTGTTGCCGTTGGCGCTGTTGCTATCGCGCACGCCCAGGTTCTTGCTGAACGTGTAATTTGTGGTGAACGTGACGCGTCCGGATTGCTTCTGCCATGTCGCGATAAAAGCGTTGTAGTTGGAATAGCTCTCGTGGGCCTGCAACGAAATGCCCGTATAGTTGTGATACGGGTAGAAGTCGTTCAGGTTTGGAAAGCCCGTTAACGTGCCATACGCTACGGGAACCAGCCCCTTCGCGCTATAGTTGACGCCGGTAATGGGATCGGTCCCGAAGAACGCGCCCAGCGGGATGTCGTCAATATTCCCCAAACCGTTCCCGCCATTTGTCAGCAGGTCCCGCGACCGGCTGCCCGCATACTGGAACTCCGCAACCGAGCGCCAGGGAGTACGCTGCGAGATGGTCGCATTATATGTCCAGGTGTTCGGCGTCGAGGAGTCGCCCATCGTCAGGGGACTGATGGACGTACCGAGACCGGGAGCCCCCAGCCCGGCAGCGTATTGCGCGAACTGGTTCCAACCTACGCAGCATTGCCCCTGGCCGGTAAGGACGCCTTCCGTCTCGAGGCCCAGCGGGGCGTTGTAACCCGCGCTAGCGCTGTTGTAGGAAATCTGGTAACGGAACAGGCCGGCGCCGCCGCGGAAAACGGTTTTACCGTTGCCGAAGATATCGTAAGCGAAGCCGAAGCGCGGTTCGACGAAGAGCGTCTTCGATGGGAAGCCCGACAACGGGATGGCGGGATCGATGCTGTGCCATTCGAGGCCGGTCCAGCCGGGCGCGGACGAAGTGTTGTTATACGTGGAGGGATCCCAAACGGCATCGCCTTCACTGTCGTTGGGAACCCAATTGCCCATGTGCTCGAACCGCAGACCGCCGGTGAGCGTGAGCCTACGGGTGGCCTTCCACTGGTCGTTGATGAAGAACGAGACTTGGTGGTACTTCATGTCCTGCACCGCCTCGGCGTTGTCTTGGGCAAAGGCGGTCATGCGGCCTGTGACAAAGCCAGCCAGGTAGTTACCGGCGCTTTGGTCGCCCCAAGGATCGAAATCGGCTGAGCCTTGGGTACCGGCCGTCAGACTTCCGCTAGTCTGATAATTGCGGGCGTAGTCCCAGTAGACGCCGGCCTTGAGGGTGTGGCTGCCCTGGATCTTGGTCACGTTGTCGCTGATTTGCGGCGTCTGCGACAGCTTGCCAAAGCCGTTCTTGGGGGTGGGCGTGAATGGCTCGCCGTACGTATACGTGTCGATACCGACATCGCCGGAACTTTGGCCGCCATAGCCGTAGCTATTGGGAATCATCGCCGTGTAGGGATTGCTAAACAGGCCCGTCATGTTGAATCCGAGCGCGGTCGGGTTCACCGCGGCGGGGTTGCCGAGTATGACCGGGTTCAGGAAAGTCGCTTCGGCGAAGACGAATTCGTTGGTCAGCGTGGGGCTGAAGACGTGTACCAGGTTCGCGCTGTAAACATTGGAATCCTGGTTGGCGTTTTGAGTGGACGGATAGGGCAATGCCCCATCGGTGTTCCACCAGATGCTGAGCGGGTTTTGATCGTGCTCGAGTTGGTGGTTCCAGGAAAAGAACAGCTTGGTCTTGTCGCTGATATTGTAGTCGCCGCGCAGCCGGAGTTCATAGCGATTCACCGGCGGGGCGTCGAAATACTGATAATTGTAGCCCCCGGGGTTCGTTACCGGATTGATGCTCGGCCCGGGCATCAGCGCCAAAATCTTCGCCGAATTCGGATCGATGTCCGTGGCTGGAATCTGGCCAGTGGGGAAAAGGGTCGTGCTTGGGGCGGCGGAATCCTGGTACATGTTGTTCTTGAAGCCCGGTCCCAAGGTGGCAAGATACGCCGGAGTGAAGTTTCCCGCCTCCATCTGAGACGTGGGCACGAAATAGCTCAGCAGGTTACCGGCTGGCGACTGCTTCATATACTCGAAGGCCGCGTAAAAGAACAGCTTGTCGTGGTTCTTGTTGAAGTGCGTGCCCGGGATGATCACTGGACCGCCAAAGTCGCCGCCGGGATAGTAGAAACTGTTCGTCGGCGCTTGCACTCCCTGGCTATTGTTGTACGAACCGTTGGAGTCGAACACGCCATTCCGCGCATACAGGTAGGCCTGTCCATGGAACTGGGCGCCGCCGCTCTTGCCGATCGCCTGGAAGGTGACCGGGCCTTTCGCGAATTCCGCGCCATAGGCCGAGGTCAGAATCGAAACTTCCTGCACCTGGTTCTGGTTGATGTTGGCGGTCTGGGTTCCCTGGTTGCCGGGGTCCAACAGGTTCGCGCCATCCGACGTCATCGTCACACCGCCGTAGAGCGGGGCTCCTTGGGCGGAGAAGTTGCCGATGGGACCGTTATTGCTCGATGTCGCCACCGATCCCTGCCCCCACTCGCTTTGGGTGAGCCCACCCGCCAACCCCATGCCGGGCATAATCTTGATCAGCTCGGCCGCGTCGCGTCCCGCGATTGAAATGTTCTCAATCATGTTCTTGTTCAGCGTCTGGCTGGCTGTGCCCGAATCGGTCGGCACGACCACGTCCGCGCCGGCCACCACCTCGACTTCCTGCTTGGTGGATTGGACCTGGAGAACGATGGTCGGCAGGCGCAACGTCGCGCCTTGCGTCAGGACGATGCCTGTTTCTTCGAAGGTCTGCAAACCCGCCGCAGTGACCGTAACCGTGTATGTTGCGGGCAGAATCGACGGGAAATCAAAAGCCCCCGAGTTGTTCGTGACTGTGTCGCGAAGAGCGTTAGTTGCCTCGTTTTTCAGGGTGACTTTCGCTGCTGGGACGATTGCGCCGGTGGCATCGGTGACTGTCGCGCCGATTGATCCGCTGGCGAACTGCGCAAACGCGGGCACTTGCGATACCGCCAAGGCCGCAATTAGTAATCCCAACAACCAGAAAGCTCTTCCCGGATGTTTGTGCCGAGCGATAACGGAGATCGGCATCCGATCTGGTGTACTCATTTGACCCCTTTTTTAGAGAAACCTCAATTTTAACTTCTGTGACCCAAACATTGCCTCCCGGCCGCAAAGCGAAGCGCGCCACGAGGCTGAACTAATCGTTTGCAAGTAGCATATCTTTACTACACCGGCAAGTCAAGGGCTTTCGTAGATCTTTGTAACAATCCAGACGCCTGTTAACAGGTGTGCACATCGTGCTTCTCTCAGACCACACCTTTGGCGTTCTCATGTTTTGAAGAGTTTAACCCGCCGCAAGGGTGGAGGCTAGTACATTTTAGTTACCTCACTGCATTAACCGTGCTTGGGGGCCATGCGAAGTAAAGGAGTTAAGCCGTGTAACCACGCCTCCGCAAAACCATAATAATAATTTATCTGTATTGTTTTCAATAATGTACGCATTGTTACAAAATTGATATTGCGCTGGCGTCCCGATTTTTACACTTGCGAGCTTGCGCCGAGGCGCCGCGGAAACGTGTATAATCTCGACAAATGGGGGACGCCAATCACGGTGGAACTCGGCCCAGCGGAGTTTCGAGTGCGGAACGAGTGGAGCTCGCGGCAGTCCTCGCTTCTCCCACTTTTGCGCGCTCTCAGCGGTTGATCAAATTGCTCGAGTACATCTGCGAGAAGCATTTCGCGGGGCAAGACCCGGAGGTTTGCGAGTATAGCATCGCCACCGAAGTCTTAGGCCGGCCCACCAATTTCGATCCCGCCGAAGACGCCATCGCCAGGGTAGAGATCCATCGTCTGCGCAAGAAACTGCGCGAGTTTTACGCCGCCGAAGGCTCCCGTCAAGCGCTAAAAATTATCATCCCCCCAGGCTTGTATACGCCTGTTTTTCAACCAGATAGCAACTCCACTGTGCCGCCGCCGGTCAATGGAGAAGCGCTCGTGGAATCCCCGGCTCAGACCACCACTGAGCCGCTTAACGATGCATCGGCCGAACCGGAACTGCCACCGACTGCGCCAACGACGCGGCCACCGGGCAACCGCCGGATTTGGCTGTGGGCCGCCGCCATCATGGTAATCGCCGTTGCCGCGGTGACCGTGGCAGTCTTCCGAGCCGCGGCAGGCCGCCAGCCCGAAGCGCCTTCCCGCCTGGCTGTTCAGCCCGTGGCCGCCGCGCCGGACAACGCCGTTCGCATCATCGCAGGCTATGACCGCAAGTACATCGACCATCGCGGCCACATTTGGTTACCGGACCGTTACGTCGAAGGCGGCGGCCGGGTGACAACGCCTTTCCGCGTGTTTTTCGCCCGCACATCCGACCCGCTCCTCTATCAGAACGGCCGGATCGGCTCTATGTCTTATAGTATTCCCCTCAAACCGGGGACTTACGAGCTAAAGCTGCATTTTGTCGAGCCGATCTACGGTCCGGGGCTGGAAACCGGCGGCGGCGAGAATAGCCGGGCATTCGACATACTGTTGAACGGCAAGCTGCTGATCGACAGTTTTGACATCGTCTCCGACGCTGGGGGGCCCTTGATCGCCGATATCCGTGTATTTAAGGATGTCCAACCCGGTCCGGACGGCATCCTCCGGCTGGGTTTCCACGCCCAGCGCGAGCAACCCATCATCAGCGCCATCGAGGTCGAGCCCGCCCCGCCGCACAAGCTCAATCCCATAAGGATTGTCACGCAACCCAATTCCGTTGTCGATTCGCGGGGGCAGGTATGGGAGGCCGACAACTATTATGCGGGCGGCCAGATATCCAACCATTGGAAAGCCGTCACCGGCACACCCGATGCGGACCTGTTCGCAAACGAGCGCTACGGTCACTTCTCCTACGCCATCCCGGTCGCGGTTCCAGGCGTCTACGCGGCGACCATGTATTTCGCCGAAACTTACTGGGGAAAGGAAAACGAGGGCGGCGGCGGCCCCGGCCAGCGCATATTCGACATCTACTGTAATGGCTCGGCGATCTTCCGCAACCTGGACATCCTGAAGGAAGCCGAGCCGAATCATGCCCTAGTCAAGAGGTTCCGCGGACTGCGGCCGACGGCGCAGGGCAAGTTGAGCTTTGAATTCGTCCCGGTGGTGAACTACGCGTCCGTCTTCGCCATCGAGGTAGTGGATGAGAGCCGCTAGTGTAGGACAGGCCTCCCGGCCTGTCCGTGTCCCGAACCGCGCTTTGTGCTAAGCTTCAAACAAATCCCATGTCCGTATTGAAGGCCTTCCGGCGCGCCGCTTGCGCGTGCTTGATAGCCAGCCTGACTGGCGCGTGGGCCCAGCCCGCGCCTTCCATCAACTCCGGCGGCCTCGTCAACGCCGCCAGTTCCGCCCCGGGACAGCCGGTGGCTCCGGGCAGCATCGCGTCGGTTTACGGAAACTTTTTGCTGAGCGCGCCATCCGCGGCGGTCGCGGTCCCCCTGCCCAACGTCCTGGGGGGGCTGTCGCTGTCATTCGGCGCGGCCGCCGCGCCCCTTTTCTACGCCTCAGGCGGCCAGGTGAACCTGCAAATACCATGGGAGTTGGCCGGAAACCAAGCATCCCTGACAGCCACTCTCGCCGGCCAGACCAGTGCCCCTCTGATGGTGAATCTCGCGCCATACGCCCCCGGCATTTTCACCATGAACGGCCAGGGAACCGGCCCGGGCGCCATCCTCGATTCATCCTACAACCTGGTCACGCCGGCGAATCCGGCGGCCGCGGGCATCACCGCGATCTTGATTTATTGCACCGGCCTGGGCCCGGTGACCCCTACGCCGCCGACCGGCGCCGCCGCCCCGAGCGACACGTTCGCCTACACCACGGCGAATCCGGTGGTCACCATCGGCGGCATGCCCGCGCAGGTGCTCTTCTCCGGACTCGCGCCCGGATCAGTCGGCGAATACCAAGTGAACGTGCTGGTGCCCGCAAATGCGCCTACCGGCGATACAGTCTCCCTGATCCTCTCCATCGGCGGCGTAGCTTCGAACACGGTGCAGATCGCCGTCCAGCCGCCCACCCCCGACCAGCGCGCCGGCCAACTGCTCACTCAAATGACCCAGGCTCAGGAAATTCAGCTCGTATATGGCGCCGGCGGCCCCGTCACTAACAATCCTCCACTCCCACGCGGCGGCGCGGGTTTCGTTCCGGGCATTCCGCAGCTTGGGATACCGGACCTCTACCTCGCCGATGGCAGCGTCGGCGTAGGCAACGGTGTGGGCCAAGCCACCGCGCTGCCTTCCTCCATCGCCAGTGCCGCCAGTTGGGACTTGAACCAAGCCACCCAGTATGGCAACGTCATCGGCGCAGAGTTGCGCGCCTACGGCATGAACGTGAATCTGGGCGGCAACATCAACCTGATCGGCCGCGAGCCGCGCGACGGCCGCACCTTCGAAACCAAAGGCGAGGACCCCATCCTGGCGGGCAAGATCGCGGCCGCGCACATCAGCGCCATTCAGGCCCAGCACGTGATCGGCGGCATCAAGCACTTCGCACTGAACGATCAGGAGACCGGCCGCACCACCGCCAATGTCCAAATCGACGAGCGCGGCATGCGCGAGAGCGACCTGCTGGCCTTCGAGATCGGCATCGCGGACTCCAATGTGCAATCCGTTATGTGCGCCTACAACCTGGTGAACAACGTGTACAACTGCGAGAACGCGCATCTTCTGAACGACATCCTCAAGGGCGATTGGCAGTTTCCGGGCTTCGTCATGTCGGATTGGTGGGCCACCCACTCGACGGTAAACGCCGCGTTGAACGGTCTCGACCAGGAGCAGCCGGACAACCAGTATTTCGGAAGCCTTGCGCAAGCCATTTCTAGCAGCCAGGTGCCGCAGTCCCGCCTGGACGACATGGTGCATCGCATCCTGCGCGCCATGTATGCCGTCGGCCTGTTCGACTATCCCGCCTCCATCACCCCCATCGATACAACCGCCGACCAGGCTATCGCGCAAAATGCCGAGGAGCAGGGCGCGGTGCTTTTGAAGAACGCCAACGGACAGCTTCCGCTCAATGCCGCGGCGCTCAAATCCGTCGCCATTATCGGATCGCATGCCGATATCGGGGTGCTCTCCGGCGGCGGCTCGGCGCAGGTCACGCCCACCGGCGGACCGGCCCTCACGGAAGGCTATCCCAACCCGCCCGGCTGGGCCGAGGTGATCTGGGATCCATCATCGCCAATGCAGGCCATTCAAGCAATGGCGCCCAGCGCCGCCGTGCAATTCGATCCCGGAACCAATGCCACCACCGCGGGCGCGCTGGCGGCTGCTTCGCAAGTGGCCATCGTGTTCGTCAGCCAATGGACCAGCGAGGGCATGGACCTGCCCAGCCTGAATTTTACCGACCTGATCCATACGCCGCCCATCGATCAGGATGCGCTGGTAGCCGCCGTGGCGGCCGCCAACCCGCATACCATCGTGGTCATGGAGAATGGCGGCGCGCAGGTGATGCCGTGGCTGGGCAGCGTCAGCGCCGTGCTGGAAGCCTGGTTCCCGGGACAGCAGGGCGGACCGGCCATCGCCAATCTTCTCTTCGGCGCGGTTAATCCGTCCGGCAAGCTGCCCATCACGTTTCCCGCCAGCGTGGACCAACTGCCGAACCCGGTGATCGCCACACCGCCGGACGGCGTCACGCCGTTCCCCGTCGATTACTCCGCGGGCTTCAATGTCGGATATAAGTGGTATGACTCGCAGGGCTTCACGCCGCTGTTCCCCTTCGGTTTCGGATTGTCGTATACGACTTTCTCGTTCTCGAATGCGGCGGTCGTGAATAACATGGCTGCGACGAGCAACCCGAACTTTCAGGTGACTTTCAATCTCACTAACACGGGGGCCATGGCCGGCGCGGAGGTCGCGCAAGTCTATCTGGCCTTTCCCGCATCGACCGGCGAACCTCCTAAACGCCTGGTGGGATGGCAGAAGGTGGTTCTGCAACCCGGCGCGGCGCAGCAGGTGACCATCGAAGTGGATGCCAACGATTCCTCTCAGCCACTCTCTTACTGGGATGTCAACTCCAACGGCTGGCTGATCGCGCCCGGCGCCTACACCGTGTATCTAGGTAACTCCGCCAGCGGCGCGAGCCTGATCACCGCCGGCACATTGCAAATCGGATCGTAAGCACTTGTGGGGCAGGATGGCATCCTGCGCGCCGATTGCCAATCGGCGCAAGCTTACCACCCCTTGAATTTGACCTCGAAACCCATCTTCCTCCGCCAAGTCCGGGTTTGTTCTCCTATCAAGAGGACTGCGGGATTTCGCCGGTAGTAACTGGCCTACTCAACCTCTTGGCCCTTTACCGCCATACGCGGCTCGAGAAATGTCGCGACGTTTTCGCCATGACCGGCAATTATGCCCGTTTTGAAACGCTTAAACCAGCCTCCATTTGGCACCGTAGGTTCGGATTCCATCCACCGTTTCAATTCGAGTAAATCGGAGCTTTGGATTCGACCCTCGTGGTAGCGCTTAATAAGATGGTCGAGGATTCTCTTCGGCGGCGGCTTCTTGATCTTTGGCATACCGTTCTTATGTAGACATCGGAACGTTAGCCGGCACGACTGGACAAGTGCTATTCAAGCTGTGGTGTTTTCGTACTGTTTGTGAAAGATCATTCTTTCAATTTGTTCGGAAAGCGCTTCCATTTCAGTCGGGTCGTTGGTAGCTTTGTATCGCTTTAGCAAGGACACAAAGGCGTGATCGGATGTGTCGCTACGGACGATATAGTCGGCGCTCTTTTTGGTCTTCGCCTTAGCCCAACGAGCCTGCACCGCTTTGCGTGCGCTTTCGCTTCGCTGTGCCGGTGTGAGTTTGGCGGCTCTGGCTAGACCGCCTTTTTTGCCGCCCTTGCGCCCTAAAGCGACAGCGGCAGGATCTTTCTTCTTTACGGCAAGAGGCATTTAGCCAGTATACGTGAACGCTCACGAGCTGACAAGTACGTAGCCGATCACGTATAAAAGGGATGTGCGGACACGGATACCAATGTCAGCAGCGGCAGCAGAATCACGAGGAGACTGCGCGGCGGTCTGAGCCAGTCTCGCATTCCCACGATGCGCACGATGTGAAGGTAGCACGGAGCATTTTCTAATCGAATAATGATCCTGAAAACCAGGGAATCTCCGGGTGCCCCTTTCTGCCGCCCCGACGCGGCGAATTTTGCGCGGTTCGGGTATCGTTGATCGTCGGATGCCGCATGGTCCACCAGCGATGTCCCGCAACCAACCATCGGATGCCGCAT
>Ga0302326_10003536_pt1 | contig 36708 bp, 29 predicted proteins | sample Palsa_T0_3_FD_202264 | JGI IMG/M metagenome (GOLD analysis project Ga0302326, IMG submission 202264) | Peat permafrost microbial communities from Stordalen Mire near Abisko, Sweden - Palsa_T0_3 | ecosystem: Environmental > Terrestrial > Soil > Palsa > Peat permafrost | place: Sweden: Abisko... | reverse complement strand
TGATCGCGCTCGACCTGGCGGAACTGAACAAAGACACAACTCACCTGAAACCCACCGTCGTCTTCGCGCCCACAGCCCAGGAGTTCGAGCAGGAAGTTTCGACCACCCGAAATCATCTGCTGCTGACCACGCTCGACCACGTGCAGGGCCGCGCCTACGAATACACCCGCGGCAAGAACGGCGCCTGGACGCGGAAGCAACTCGCGGTTCCCGACAACCAGACCGTTGGCATCGTCACCACTAACGAATCCGACGACAAATTTTTCCTCGCGCTCACTGGATTCCTCACCCCGTCGTCGTTCGAACTAGGTGACGCGGCCACGGGCGAGCTGAAAGTGGTCAAGACGCTCCCTGCCCAGTTCGACGCCTCGAAGGACGTGGTCGAGCAGTTGGAAGCGACCTCTTCGGATGGCACCAAGGTTCCGTACTTTGTCGCACACAGCAAAGACATGCCCTATGACGGCTCCAACCCGGCCCTGATGACCGCGTATGGCGGATTCCAGGTCTCGGAAACTCCGCGGTACTCCGGCCTGGTCGGCAAGCTGTGGCTCGAACACGGCGGCGTCTACGTGCTGGCCAACATCCGCGGCGGCGGCGAGTTCGGCCCGGCGTGGCATGAGGCTGGCCTCAAGACCCACCGGCAGCTTATCTACGACGACTTCGCCGCAGTCGGCCAGGATCTGATCGCGCGCAAGATCACCTCGCCGCGCCGCCTTGGAATCATGGGCGGCTCGAATGGCGGGCTGCTTATGGGCGTCGAGTTCAACGAGCACCCGGATATGTGGAACGCCGTCGTGATCCAGGTGCCGCTGCTCGACATGCTGGGCTTCGAACACATCGCGGCAGGCGCGTCCTGGGTCGGCGAGTACGGCTCCGTCTCGGTGCCCGAGGAGCGTAAATTCCTCGCCTCCATTTCGCCGTATAACAATCTCAAGCCGGACGAAAAATATCCCGAGCCATTGATCTTCACCACCACTAAAGATGACCGCGTCGGTCCCGTCCACGCCCGCAAATTCGCCGCCCGTATGGAGGAGTACCACAAGCCTTTCTTCTACGACGAGATCATTGAAGGCGGCCACGCGGCAGGAGCCAACCTCAAAGAAGACGCCCGCACCTGGGCCGAGATGTACACCTATCTCTCGCGCAAGCTGGTGGATTGATATGGACAAAAGCTCTGATGTTAATCACTTTCCCTCTCTGGGGAAGGATGATGCCGGGCTATTAAGCGATATTCAGGCGATCTTGTCAGTCCGCGCTCTTGGCGATCCTTATAGCGAAGACGGCACTTTCGCGGTGAATCTAGCATCCCTTCCGCCTGGGCTTAGGGCTATGGCAGCAACGCACTGGCTGGACATCAGCCTTACGCTCGACAGCATCACATGGCATTTTGGCAACTTCGGCGAGCCACATTTGGTTGCGGAGACCGAAGCAGGCCTTCACGAATTGGGCTTGCCTGAGCTCGCGATGTGCTTCAAGGAAGCAAAGGAACTGATGGTTCCTCTCCTGGCAGAACGGACGGAAGCTGATGGCGATCCGAACGAAATTATCGAGCGCAAGGGATTGGAGCAAGTAGCAGACGATCTAAACCGGCGAGCTTGGGCGCTGGATGATATTGGGCCAGGGAAGTCCGTGATTTATGAGGCTTGGATACGCTACGCACGTCATCATCCGGAGAGTGTCTTCGGCGGCAACCATGAAGGATTGGGGAGCAAGGAATAGAAGTCGTAAACTGGACTTCGACTATGCCGACCACCGTCCGTTCTCACGCGAAGATCAATCTAGGCCTGGGCATCGGCGCGCCTCGCCCGGATGGCTTTCACGGCCTGGTCACGGTTTATCAGACGCTGGAACTGCATGATCTGCTGACGGTTTCAGCGCATCGATCCAACACAACCACCATTCAGTTGACTTCGAACGACCGGCGCGTTCCCACCGACGGCCGCAACACCGCCTGGAAGATGATCGAGCTGGCGCTTCGCACGCTGGATATCCCTGCCGCGGTCGCCATCCATATCGAAAAGCAGCTTCCAATTCAGGGCGGGCTGGGCGCGGGTTCGGCGAACGCAGTCGCGGCGCTCATCGGCCTCGAATCCGAGCTTGGAATCGACGCTCGGGCCGGAACCGCATGGGCTGCGATGCGTCTAAAACTGGCTGAGCAGGTGGGCTCGGATGTGCCGCTGTTCCTGATCGGCGGCACGGTCCTGGGCCTGGATCGCGGGCAATCTGTCTTCCCTATGCCGGACCTCGAATCCGTGTCCTGCGTGGTCGCGACACCCTCCGTCGGCGTCTCCACGCCGCAGGCTTTTCGCGACTGGGACGCGCTCTGCCTGCGCACCGGTTTGACTGCGGAGGCAAGCGAGGTTAAACTAAATGAGTTGAGCCGCGCCTATGCAAGCTCCTTTGCGGGAGTCGGTGCCTGGGACGGCTCCTCCGGTGTCTTTCCACATGAGAAAGACCTGGCCGGACCAAAGGTGTCCGCGCTTGTCCGCACCGGGATAGCGAACGACTTCGAATCCGTTGTCTTCCCGCAGCATCCCATCTTGAGCGAGATCAAGCGCACTCTTGCGGCTCCCGGTTCTCCGGAGGCAGCCCTCCATGCGTCCTTGTCCGGGTCCGGTTCAGCTCTTTTTGGCCTTTACCGAGGTCAGGGAGATGCACAAGCAGCCTGCGAACGACTGCGCACCATCGGAGTGCCGAGCTTGTTGACCCGCACCCTGCCGCGCCCGGCCTACTGGCAGCAAATGCTTCTGCAATAAAGAGCTTGACAGCCGTTTGCGTGGAGAGAAACACTCGCCTCCGGTTTGTTAACAGGGTTGAATACTGGGCGATCGACTAATGGTAGGTCAAGTGCCTTTGACGCACTTTGTCTAGGTTCGAATCCTAGTCGCCCAGCCAGAGTTTCAGTACGCCTGGGGCCGAAACTGGCCCTATGACAATTCGAAGCAGGTACGGGGCGAGAGTCCCCCAACCAAAGCCAACCAGCTTGGGAGGAACTTGAAGATGAGTGCGGAAGAACTGGGAGCGGCAGGAGAAGAGAAACCGGTAGACGGCACGCCCAAGATGAAAGAGGCCAAGCTGGCCTCCGAACGCAAGCGCAGCAGGGGACTGGGCGAAGACAAGAGCTTCAAGCTCTTTTCCGGAAGCGCCAATCGTCCGCTGGCCGAAGAGATTGCCGGATTTGTCGGCGTCAAGCTGGGCGAAAGCAAGCTGCAGCGTTTTGCCGATGGCGAGGTTTACTTCCAGCTGCTGGATAATGTGCGCGGAACAGACGTCTTCCTGGTCCAGCCCACCTGTTTTCCCGTAGATCAGCACCTGCTGGAGCTGCTGATCATGATTGACGCCTTGAAGCGTGCCTCAGCGGCCCGCATCACGGCGGTAGTACCGTACTACGGCTATGCACGGCAGGACAGAAAAGACCGTCCGCGCGTAGCCATCAGCGCCAAGTTGATTGCCGACCTGCTTACGACGGCCGGCGCCAACCGCGCACTGTTTGTGGATTTGCACGCGGATCAGATTCAGGGCTTTTTCAATATTCCGGTCGATCGTCTCTACGCCAGCCCGGTGTTGGTGAGCTACTTCCGGGATCTGAACCTGCCCAACCTGACCGTGGTCTCGCCCGATGCGGGCGGTGTGGAGCGGGCAAGATTCTTTGCCACCAAGATGGGCGCTCCGCTGGCGATTGTGGATAAGCGCCGGACGGATATGAATGTTGCGGAAGTGATGAACGTGATCGGCGATGTGCGCGGGCGTACCTGCCTGGTGTACGACGACATGGTGGATACGGCGGGAACGCTGGTGAAGACGGTGGACGCGTTGTTGGAGAACGGCGCCACTGCGGTTCATGCCTGCGCCAGCCATGCAGTCTTGTCCGGGCCTGCAGTCGATCGTATCGCCGCCTCACGCATGGAGCAGTTGGTGTTGACTAACACCATTCCGCTTCGCGAAGCGGCACAGAAGGTGCCGAAGATCAAGGTGCTTTCGATCGCCGGCCTTATTGGCGCGGCCATCGAGAACATCCACATGGAGACCAGCGTAAGTTCGCTGTTCAACTGAACCGGAGGGAATAGGGATTAGGGAAAAGGGAATAGAAACGCGCCGCGTTATGCGGTTTTCTGATCCCTGGTCCCTGGTCCCTGGTCCCTCTCCAACAAAGGGAGCGGTAAGCCAGTCCGAAAGACTGGGGCCGTGCCCGAAGAAGAAACGAGAGAGCAATGCCTGAAGTCGTAATCGCCAAGCCCCGCCAAGTGCCGGCCAATGGCAAGTTCAACAAGAATGCCGCGCGCCAGGTTCGCGTCGCCGGCAAGATTCCCGCGGTCGTTTACGGCGCGGGCCATGAGTCGGTTGCCGTCGAAGTCGACCCTAAGCAGATTCTGCGCATCCTGCATTCCGAGTCCGGCCACAACACGATTTTTGACGTGGACATCGCCGGCCAGGGCGTAGCCAAGGCCATGATCGTGGATTGGCAGTATGAGCCCATCCGCGACTCGCTGCTGCACATCGACCTCAAGCGCATCGCTATGGACAAGGCTATGAAGGCCAGCGTTCCGGTCAGGCTGATCGGCGTTCCGGTCGGCGTCAAGAACGAAGGCGGCATGTTGGATCTAGTGCTGCGCGAAGTCGAAATCGAGTGCCTCCCCGGCGACATTCCCAGCCACATCGATGTGGATGTGACCGGTCTGGCAATGCACCAGGCGATTCGCGTCAGCGACCTGCCGCACTCCGGCTCGATCAAGTTCCTCGATGCCGAAGACGCGACCGTCGCACACGTCGTTTCGATCCGCGCTGAGGCCGAGCCGGTTGCCGCGGTTCCCGCAGTGGCCGAGCCCGAAGTAGCCAAGAAGGGCAAGACCGACGCGCCTGCCGCCCCCGAGGCCAAGAAGTAGTAGAAGCAAGTGTGAAGTGGGGAGTGTGAAGTGTGACGGCGTTTGAAATCGAAGGTTTTTCACACTCCACACTTCACACTTCACACTCAACACCGGAAGCACCGGAAAGGCCAGTCGGGCCATTTGTAGTGGTGGGCCTCGGCAACCCCGGCATGGAGTACTTTTGGACGCCGCATAACGCGGGATTTATGGCCATCGACCGCATCGCCGAACAACAGGGCGTTACGGTCCAGAACCGAAGATGCAAGGCCCAGACTGCAGCCACCCGAATCGGTGGACGCGATGTGATTCTGGCCAAGCCTGAAACCTTCATGAACCTGAGCGGGCTATCCGTAGCCGCTCTCTTGAAGGAGTTCGGAATTGGACCTGAGGAACGGGCAGGAAACCTAGTCGTCGTCTATGACGAGCTGGACCTGCCGCTGGGCACGATCAAGATCAAGGAACGGGGATCGCCGGCCGGCCACAACGGGGCCCGCAGCATCTCCGGAGCCCTGAGCAGCAACGAATGGCTGCGGATTCGCATTGGCGTAGGGCAGGATCTTCCGCCGGAAGCGATCGCCGCAGGGGCTAAGCGAAGAGGCGGCAAGGATTACCTGCTCTCGCCCGTGCGCAAGGCGGATCTGGCAGTGCTGGATGAAGTTTTGGACAGGGTAGCAACCGCGGTTCGCAGGATCGTCGAAGACGGCCCGGCTGCCGCGATGAACGAGTTCAATCGGAAAGATTGACAGGGTACGGAAGCACAGGCAGCAAGCCGCTAAGGTCCTTCGCAAGGCTGACCGGCGGAAAGGCTGAAACCAAGGTTTCAGCGGAAAGAGTCAACTATGGATCGTTTGTATGAGGTAATGTTCATCGTTCGCCCCGACGTGGTCGATGAAGAACTGGACAAGCTGGTTGCAGGCTTTGAAGCCACCGTCACCAACGGCGGCGGAGCCATCAAGAACAGCGAAAAGCTCGGCCGCCGCAAGCTGGCCTACACCGTGCGCAAGTTCAACGACGGCAACTACGTCCTTCTGACCATCGAGGCCAACGGCGCGGTTGTCGCCGAGCTCGAGCGCCGTCTGCGCGTCACAGAGCCGGTGATCAAGTTCATCACCGTGCGCATGGACGAGGAAGAGAAGCGCCTGGCCAAGATTCGCGCCCATCGCAACGCGCATCAGAAACGGAGCGCTGCTCCGATTCACCATGCTCCAGCGCCCGTCGCCGCGCCAGCCGTTGCTGAGCCGGTTCCGGTAGCCAGTGTCTCCGAAGTCGAGCCTGCTGAGGCAACTGCCTAGTTTTTGTCCTGCTGGCGAATCCGGCTTCTGAAAAAGCTGGAGCAGCCCAGCCCGAACCAGCGACCCGGAGACGCCGGGCAACGCACAAGGAAAAGGAAACACTATGTCCGACGAGACACAAAGCAAGGCGCCCGAGAGCGGCGCACCCTCCGGCGGCCCAGGGGGCCAATCCGGACAATCCGGCCCCGGTGGTCACTCCGGCGGCGGCCGTCCCGCAGGCGCGCCCCGTCCTGCCGGCGGTCCTGGCGGCCGCGGCAAGTTCTTCCGCCGCAAAAAGGTCTGCAAGTTCTGCACCGAGAAGATCGACGCCATCCCCTACCGCGATGTGCGCCTGTTGCAGGGCTTCGTAGCCGAGCGCGGCAAGATCGTTCCCCGGCGGCTCACGGGTGTCTGTACCACCCACCAGCGCCGCCTCACTCGCGCCATCAAGCAGGCCCGCAATATCGCCCTGCTGCCGTTCGCGGCGCGCCACTAAGATTGAGGCCTCCACGTTCTGAAAAGGACTCAAAACGCACATGTTGCGGAATTTTAAGAAAATCGCAGCGCTGCGTCTTTCGTGGACTAGTCAAACTAACGTGGTAGGGCTCTATAATCCGTCGCGGTGCAAATCCTGACCGGTCCCTGTATCGAATTGAACAGGGCGGCAGGGCAAAAACACCGCTTGCAACACTGGAGAAGTTGAAATGGAAGTCATTCTGAAAGAAGACGTAGCAAATCTTGGGCACCGCGGAGACGTGGTGAAAGTTGCCGAGGGCTATGGTCGCAATTTCCTGCTGCCGCGCAAGCTGGCCTTGCAGGCTACCGCCTCGAATAAGGCCGTCATTGAACAGATGAAGGCCGCTGCTGTCCGCCGCTCCGCTTCGGAGAAGGCGCTTGCCGAAACTTTGGCCGCACAGCTTGAACCCCTCACCCTGAGCTTTACCCGCAAGTCCGGCGAAAACGGCCACCTCTTCGGTTCCGTTACCTCCGCCGACATTGCGCACGAGCTCGAAACCAAAGGCTTTGAAGTCGACCGCCGCAAGATCCAACTGGTCGAGCCGCTCAAGGCCATCGGCGTAACCTCGGTCGCCATCAAGCTGCACCGCGAAGTCACCGCGCACGTCAAGGTGACTGTTGCCGCTGAGAGCACCACGGAATCCGAAGTCCCTTCGGAAGCCGTCGCCGCTGTCTAAGCAGTTTCAACGGGCCCGCACCACGAATTGCTCTCCGCATCCCCGCTTCAGCGCCGGATGCGGAGAGCGATTCTTCAATTCTCTCCGGTTGTCTTTGCAGTTCCCGCTCTCTCCCGAGAGCCGATCTCAGACGCGCTAGCCGGAAGTGTATGCACGCCTATCTTCTGTCTGAATGAGGCGGATAGCTGCGTCAATACTGGCGCGGCACTCTTCGATAGTGCGTCCCTGGCCGTTGGCTCCAGGAATCTCAGGCGACCACCCGACGTACCACTCGCCGTCTTGTTCGATCACAGCCGTGAAGTCATTCCGCATGGGGAGAGTATAGTTCCGTTTCGCTCTGGGAACCACCGACCATCGCCAGCGGCTTCTCCCGATCACTTCGCCAGAAAATTCCTGACCCATTCCGGGTCCGCCTGCGCGATCCGTTCAGCCACAATGGTTCCAAACGATGCGCCGTTCTGAGCACTGAGTTGTTCGACTTTGGCAATTTCCTGTTGCAATTTTGCGGCGTCCCGGCCCGCCAGAAGCACCTCGGCATAAATCCGTCTCATCCCGCTCTTGCTGGCCTCATCCCCGTCGACATACTTCATCTGCGCAGGATCAACCCGCTTTGTTCCAAGACTCTTCTGCGTTCAAGCCGAATCTTCAAGGCCGCCGACGACGTCAACACCTTCCGGCGATAATCGTCAAGATAGCGCGAAAGGTCCAGCACTTTTTTGCCGCCGATCTTGAAGGTCAGGCTTTGCAACACGGTCGTCGTGCCGATGATTGCAATCAAGATGAGCACCGCTGACGGCAGCCTGTGACCGGGAAAAGCTGAGTTAGACACGCCGCAACCTCAGCTGCAATCGAATAAACGACCCAATAGAGCCAGAAGAAGAGATTTCGCAATAGCAGCGGAAGCTTTTCCACTTCCATCATGAGATCGATGATGAGGTATAGCAAGACGAGCAGCGGTATGTATAGGTATTCGCCCGGTACTGGCAACGTGCTTGCCCTCCCGCCTCACGAGTCTACGCCCCAAGGGCGAAGAACGATTCGTTCGCAGCGTATCCCAGCGAAGTCAAGTGGTAATAGCCATCCAATCCTGTCTCATCACCTTCCAATAGCCCCACGCTTCGCAATTTGTTCAACGATTCTTCGGTCTGTTCCGCTTCTTGTCCCAGTTCCTTGACAATATTCCAGCCTGATGCGGCTGATTTCTGAGATATAAACCTAAACACTTGGGCTGCTCCGGGATCTTGCGACAGCAATTGTGCCTGTAACAAACTCAATGTGACTCCCATTTCCCGCCTCCCGATCTATTGAACAGTCTACATCCATTCGAATTTCGTGGCCGTTCCGATCATCATTTGGCCAGTTTTCTGAGCTCTTTGCAATCCTCGTCCGATCCTATACCAGCGCCAGCGGCTTCTCCCGATCCGTCCGCAGCGTAGGCACAGCCGCCAGCAAGCTCTTCGTATAAGCATGGCGCGGCTGCACAAGCACCTCCAGCGCAGACCCGCTCTCCAGAATCTGTCCCGACCGCATCACCGCCACGCGATCCGCCATCTGCCCCACCACCGCCAGATCGTGGCTGGTAAACAGCATCGCCACGCCATGCTCCAGCTGCAAAGTCTTAAGCAGCTCCAGCACCTGCGCCTGCACCGTCACATCCAGCGCCGTCGTCGGCTCATCGGCAATCAGCAATTGCGGTTTGTGCACCAAGGCCATCGCAATCAGAATCCGCTGCCGCTGTCCGCCCGAAAACTGGTGCGGATAATCCCCAAACCGCCGCGCCGCCTCCGGAATCGCGACAGACTCCAGCGCGGCAATCGCCTCGCGCTTCGCCTCGCGCCCGTCCAGCTTGGCCCGATGCGCCACAATCGCCTCGGCAATCTGCTTTCCCACCGACATCACCGGGTTCAGCGCCGTCATCGGCTCCTGAAAGATCATGGCAATCTCGCGCCCGCGTATTGTGCACAGTTCGCGATTCGAAAGCCCGACCAGCTCGCGTCCCATCCAGCGAATCGACCCTTCAACCCGCGCCGCCGGATCGAGCAAACCCAGAATCGCCAGCGAGCTCACGCTCTTCCCCGAGCCGGATTCGCCCACCAGCCCAAGCACTTCGCCGCGCTCCAGCGTAAGGCTGACCCCACGCACCACTTCCGTGCCGCCAAACCACACCCGCAGGTTCTTGATCTCCAGCAAACCTACAGAGTTCGAAGCGATAGTCATGGAACAATTGAACCACGCCGCGCAGCCTGATCCTTATTGCCATGTGGCGTCTTTGTCGCCGGAGAGCTTGCGGTCCAGAAAGAAAGCCGCGCTGATCAGCGCCAGGTGCGTCAACGCCTGCGGAAAATTCCCCAGCTGGTCTCCATTTCGCCCCAGCTCCTCGGAGTACAGGCCAAGATGGTTGGCGTAACCAAGCATTTTGTCGAACATCAGCTCCGCTTTCTCTACCTGCCCAGACCGCGCCAGGCACTCGATCAACCAAAAAGAGCACGGAGTAAAGCTGCCCTCATCCCCATCCAGTCCATCGATCCCGCTGGCGTAGCGGTAAACCACGCCGCCTTCTTCCAGATGCTCCTCGATCGCCGCCATCGTTGACAGCCATCGCGGATCGCCTGCGTTGATGAAACGCATGAGCGGCATCAGCAACACCGAGGCATCCAGCACATCCGAACCCTTCGATTGCACAAACGATTTCAGATTCTCGTTCCAGAAGTTCTGGAAAATGTCCTCATGAATCGCGTCGCGCGTCTGCCGCCACGTATCCATGGGAGCCACCAGCGAGCGCTTGTCCGCCAGCCGGATCGCCCGGTCAAAGGCCACCCAGCACATTAACCGCGAATGCAGAAAATGCTGCTGTCCGTTCCGAACCTCCCATATTCCCTGGTCCGGCCGCTCCCAATTTTTCTCCAGCCACCCCAGCAGTCCCTTGATGCGGTTCCACCCGTCGTAGGTCGGTGAATTGCCGTACTTGGCGCCCAGGTAGATCGCATCCATCAGCTCGCCGTACACATCCAGTTGCAGCTGCGTCTGCGCAGCATTGCCAATCCGCACCGGCCGCGAATCGCGATACCCCGAGAAATGCTCCAGCGTCTCCTCCACAAAGTCGCCGGAGTCATGAATCCGGTACATCGGCTTCAACGGACCGTTCTCGCCAATTTCCTTCAAGCCGCTGGTAACCCGTTCCCGCATCCATCCGCCAAACTTGCGCACCTCATCCCTAAACCCGAGCCGCAGCAGGGCATACAGCGTAAATGAAGAGTCGCGCAGCCAGCTCAGGCGATAGTCCCAGTTGCGCGCGCCGCCCAGCCGCTCCGGCAGCCCAAAGGTAGGCGCGGCAATCAACGCCCCATACTCCTGGCTCGACAGCAACTTCAGAATCAGCGCCGACCGGTTCACCGTCTCGCGCCATCGCCCCTGGTATCGCGACTGCCCAATCCAATCGCGCCAGTACTTCGAGGTCTCACGCAGAAAACCGTCAAAGGCCTTGTCGTCAATCCCGTCGTCCTGCGTCTCATCTCCCTCCTCGATGCCGCCGAAGGTGAAGTTCGCTGTCTCGCCCTTGTTGAGCTTGAATTCGGTCACGACGTCGCTTCCTTCGATCGCCAGCGATATCGTAGACCGCAGCCTCAGTGGCTTGATCCCCTCATTTTCCGGATGAAAGACCACCCCATCGCCCACCGCTTCCGCGGAATGGCCGCACCGCGCATAGTCGAACCGCGGCGCGCAGCGAACCCGGAACGTGACCTCGCCCTTGATGACCTTCAGATTGCGAATCAGCTCCGTGGGCCGCTGCCTGGCCTCATCCATAATGGGCATCAGATCGGTAATCTCCGCCAGGCCCTCGTTCGAGAGAAAGCGCGTCACCAGGATGTTGGTCTCGGGCAAATAAAGCTGCTTGGTGCGCAGAGAGTCCGACGATTTCAGCCGCGGGGCAATTTCGAAGCTTCCGCCTTTGTCCGGATCCAGCAGGGCAGCAAAAACCGAAGGCGAATCGAAGCCCGGGTAGCAATAGAAGTCAATCGTGCCGCCGGTGCTCACCAAGGCGGCAGACCTCATATTTCCAATCACGCCATGCTGTTCGATCCGTGGTGTCGTCATCCCTTGCTTGGATGACGAACGCCGCTCGCGTGCTGCCTGGGGAAATTGGTGGGCCCACCAGGACTTGAACCTGGAACCAACGGATTATGAGTTTCCCCACATTCCTGTAAGTCTATGATAATAAACGAAATGTAAGCGTAATTGAGCGAAACCCTAAGTAGTTGATCGACCGCAATTTAGCGCAGTCTTGCGAATCTTGAAAAAGCTGACGAGTGTACCGCCGATGTACCAGAACTGGCCCGAGCGAATGAGTTCTGAGAAAACATCTACCGGTCTCAAACGATCAGAAGTGCCATCCAATCCCAAACGGTCGTATATAAGCACCATGTAATCCCTGTTTATAAAGCGATTCCTCAAGCCTCCTTCCCAGTTTCAAACGCACGATCAACCTAGCAAATTGAATATAGTTCTTTTATTATGCAAGGATGATTGAGCGTTCCGTTACGACGATTATTGAGCATTCCTTATTGGAACAGGCCGCTGTGGCGATCATTGGCCCCCGCCAGGTTGGGAAGACTACCTTAGCTAGGCAGATCGCCGACAGCCGCTCTGCATCGCTCTATCTCGACCTGGAGGCGCGGGCGGATCGGGATAAATTGGCTGAACCGGTTCTCTTTCTCCAACAGTACGAGAATAGTTTGGTTGTCCTCGACGAAATTCATCGAGTACCCGAGCTTTTCAGCTCTCTCCGGGGCATTATCGACCAAGGGCGGCGCACGGGACATGGTAAAGGTCGATTTCTCATTCTCGGTTCCGCTTCGATTGATTTATTGCGGCAGTCGAGCGAGAGTCTGGCTGGACGCATAACGTACATCACGATGGGGCCTTTCAACGTACTGGAGTTGCCGTCTGATACGCCAACAATCCTTCAACTCTGGACGCGCGGCGGCTTCCCTGGGAGCTACCTGGCATCGAGTGATACGGCCAGTCTGCGCTGGCGCGAGGATTTCATTCGTACATACCTGGAACGCGATATTCCACTATTCGGGCCGCGAGTGCCGGCCGGTGTACTCGAACGGCTCTGGACCATGCTGGCACACGGGCAGGCAAGTCTTTTGAACGCCTCCCGCCTGGCATCGGCACTACAGGTTTCAGCACCCACGGTGCAACGATATGTCGATCTGCTCGCCGATCTATTGCTCGTGAGACGGCTACAGCCGTTTCACAGCAATTTGGGAAAACGACTGGTGAAGTCGCCCAAAATCTACATACGGGATAGCGGCCTGGTACACGCTCTTTTGGGATTGAAGACGTTCAACGATCTTGCCGGACATCCTGTATCAGGTGCTTCCTGGGAAGGCTTCGTAATTGAGAACCTGCTTGCTGCGGCGCCCGAGCGCTCGATTCCGAGCTTCTATCGGACTGCCGCAGGAGCCGAGATCGATCTCTTGCTAGAGATACCTGGCCATGGCCTCTGGGCCATCGAGATCAAGGGAAGTCTATCGGGCCGCCCGGAAAAGGGGTTCTATATCGCCTCTGAAGATCTTCAACCAGATAGGCGATTCGTCGTCAACGCAGGCCTGGAAGAGTATCCGATCGATCAAGGCATTCTTGCCATCGGCGTCTCTGGGCTTGCCCGGCTCCTCAGGGCTTTAAAAAACTGAAAACTGCCGCGTCAAGACGGTTAGGCCAAGTCGCTCAATTCCGCTTGAGTATCGCCAACGATTTCCTGTGAATACGCGCTATAGGTTTAGCCTGCGCATTACACTTCGCCAATCGCGATATCCCCTTCGGGGAGGTCAAGAAAAAAACACATGGAACGACCACCAGAAATGGCGACATTCCCTGTGTAGGATTCCTTAAGGAAGAATCTCATGAGCACGAAGCGGCCACGCACAGCTCCGGAAACAAAAGGCAAGCGGATTCATAGTGAATGCTGGGCGACTCTGAGTTGGGACGATCTGTCTAATTGGGCCGGGGTGCGTTCGGTTTCTCGCGGTAGAGCCTACCAGACCCAGGGGCGCGTCGATGACTTGGCGGTTTCAGAAGATGGCTGGCTGTTGGCTTCGGTGACAGGCGGCGATCACTATGCTGTCACTGTCTGGTGCGATCCGGAGAGGAAGGCAAGCGGTGTTCTCTATTCGCGTTGCACCTGTCCAGTAGGCACCGAAGGCTGTAAACATGCCGTGGCTGTGGTCGCGGAATACCTGGAACTACTAGGAAAAGACGTCGAGATTCCGGCAGCGGATCCCGACGATGAGCGCTGGACATTGCTCTCGGGCGAGGGCGGCGAAGCAGATGACCGCAATGATGAAGAGGATGATCTTGACACAGGTTCCGAGGATGGTAACGACTCCGAGGAGAAACATCCACCTCGTCCCATGCATTCTTCAGGTGCCGGAAGTAGAGCGCGGCAAGCGGCCGATGACAAGATCCGCAGGCATATCGACGCAAAGAGCCACGAGGAACTGGCAGCTCTGGTTTGGTCGCTGACCGCTCGATTCCCTGAGTTGCGCGAGGAGTTTCGTGACCGTATTGCTTTGGGCGAGGGTGATCTGGACCGGCTGGTGACACAGGCACGGAAGGAACTGAAGCACGTAGCCTCCGAGAGCGGTTGGAGAGACAACTGGACCGGCGAGGGACATACACCGGATTACGGCCGTCTCAAACACTGCCTGCAGCGGCTGTTGGAGTCGGGCCATCCCGACGCTGTTGTGCGATTGGCGCCGGAGATCATGACGCTCGGCATGGAGCAGATTGGCCAGTCGAACGATGAAGGCGAAACAGCGGAAGCTCTGGGCGAATGTATGCCGGTGATCTTCCTGGCGGTGGCGGCATCCACGCTGCCGCCGGCGCGCAAACTGCTGTTCGCCATCGACGCGCATCTAGGAGACGATTACGGCGTGATGGACAACGCAGCGAACGTAGTGCTCGAAATGCCCGTCGAGCAAACCGTCTGGTCCGAAGTGGTCGAGCTGTTGGCGCAACGCTTGAAAGCTCCCATCAAGGAGGGAGATTCCTTTCATCGCAAGTTTGAGCGTGAGCGAATTGGTGAGTGGCTGATCGATGCGCTTAAGAAATCCGGGCGCGAGGATGAGGTGCTGGCGGTTTGCGAACGTGAAGCGCGCGCAACGGACAGCTATGAGCGGCTGGTGAGACTCCTCGTGGAGAAGAAGAGGTACGACGAAGCCGAGCGCTGGGCCGCAGAGGGAATCGAGAAGACTGCCAGCAAACTGCCAGGCATTGCAACGAATCTAGGGAAGCTGATGGGAAAAGCGGCCCATTTGCGCAAACAATGGGCGATCGTCGCCTCGCATGCGGCCTTGGAATTCTTTGAACGCCCCAGCCGCGAGAACTTCCATCAACTCATGACGGCCGCGGCGAAAGCAGGCTGTCAGGAGAGCGTCCGCAGCTTTGCACTCGCCTTTCTGGAGTCCGGCGTCTCGCCATTTTCCGCAGTGCAGCACAAAGGAATCCGGGAACTTGAAGTTCGCAAAGACTGGCCACTGTCTGTGCCTGTGTACCTGTTGCCGCTGTTCCGCCACACCACGGAATCGCATACCTCAGGCCGCCCTCATTTAGATGTGCTGGTCGACATGGCCATTGCCGAACGTCGACATGACGATGTACTTCGTTGGTATGACGCGATGCACGCCGGAAAAGAAGAGCAAAGAGGAATCCACTCATGGATAGGTGGCGGCGAATATGCGGATCGCGTTGGCGCGGCGGTCACCGAGTCGCATCCCGATCGCGCCCTCGAGATCTATCGCCGGCGCGTGGAGGACAATCTGCAAAGAGCGCACGTTTCGGCCTACGAAGCGGTCGCGGCTTATCTCCGCAAGATGCGCCCTATCCTGCAATCTCTCCATCGCGAAGCCGAATGGTCCCAAGTGCTCGCAGATATTCGGCTGCGCTACAGCAATCGCCCACGATTCATGGAGATTCTCGACAAATTGGATTCCAGGCCAATCCTTCAGCAACGGCCAGCACGCCGTGATGGGGTGCCTGACCTTTGAGTATGACCTTGAATACAGTATTGGTCATGATGAGTGGGCCGATGGGTGCCAGGTTGCAGAATTCTCAGGACATTCCCGATCCGTCAGAGAATATAAGTCGATGGATATTCCACCGTCACGGCAGAGGTCGCGGGTCGCCTCCTGTGGCCGTTCCAACCGAAGCCTAGCCGATTGCGCCAACGGACGATCCGGCGCTGTACCACCTGCGCACCTTGCATATGTGTCGACTCAATTTGGTGGGCCCACCAGGACTTGAACCTGGAACCAAAGCGTTATGAGCACTCTGCTCTAACCGATTGAGCTATGGGCCCTTATGCCCGGTAACGGCCGTTTGACCGTAATTGAGCGTAAGCAAGCGTAATGTAGGTTAGTTTAACGTAAATTAGCAAATTATGAGTCCGCTGCTCTAACCATTGAGCTATAGGCCCTTCAAAGCCGCGTTGAACGACAGCCGATCCATTGCCAGTGTAGCGGAAAACAGCAGCCGCGCGCTCGACTAGGCATCATTGGGAAGGAATCGAAGCCAGCCGCCGGACGACGTTTCCTGCGCCTGCAATCGCAACGGAGCCAGCGACACAATCAGCAGACCCAAGCCAGCCGCTCCCTTGCAGAGCGCAAGCCTCGTGCAGAGCCTCAACGTCGCCACGCGTAGGTCACCGTCTGGCGAGTCAGTGTCCCGTCGCCGCGCTCCACCACCCGCTCGCTTTCGAGTGCCGCAAAGACATCGCCAAGGCTGCGCATATTCCCCGAGAAGAAGCTAGGCTCGCCGTCACTCCCGTTCGCGTCGGCCCCGCCATGCTGCACTGCGGACGCTCCATTCGTCCGGTCGACGAGGCCAGACCATCGTGCAAAAGATGCGCGCTCCCGCGCCAGATTAAATCCGGCAATCAGCGTGGCATGTGCCTCGCGTCCTTGAGCATCGGACTTCGTCTCGGTCTTGCCCGCAGGTCTGCCTCCTGTTCCGGCGTCGGAGGTCTGCCCCAGCATCTCCTGCATCAGCCCCGCGTCGTCGGTAAGAATGCAAAGCTTACCTCGCACCGCCATTTCGAGCGGACGCGAGTCGCTCACTTCAGCGTAGCTTCCTCCCTTGATCTTGATGGATTTCCACGCCAGGCCAAGACCTCCAGCGGTGATGTGCGCTTCGAGCGCTCGCTGAAGTGCAGCCTGCATCGCGGCCATGTCCCAGTCCGTTGCAGCCGAGAGCACCACTGCCGATTGAAACGGAACCCAGATGCCGCCGCGAGCGTCGCCGGTGCGGCTGACCGTCATCATGGCCTGCACACCGGAAGCAGCAAGCGTTTGCCGCAAAGCCGCAAGCTCCGCGCCGCGCACAGGATGCGCCAGCGGAGCAGCGTCGATGCGCGTCTCGAAGTCCGCAGTCGAGCCAACCTCATGCACAGCAAGATCGGCATCCGGCGCCGTGCGCATATCGGTAAAACTACCCGTCGTCCGCTGCAACAGCTTCTCATTGATCGAGTCCAGGGCAGGTTCGACACCAGGCGCAGCCACAGCCCGGTACACCCCGGCATGTTGCGGCAGCAGCGCCACCAGCGCGCCAAGATCCGGAGCGGAAGCCGAGTTTTCCGGTGGAGATTTGGGCAAAAGCACCCGCTCTTCGCGAAAATCGCCGGTGTCCATGTAGAGATCGGCCACCGCGCTGCGATACTGCTTCATCTCGGTAATATTTCGCTGCACCCAATAGCTGCGGAAGTAGGGCGAAGGCACGATCTTGTCGAGATTGAGCGTCATGCGCAATTCACCGGCGTCCTTTTGAGCGGCAGCGCGCGCATCCACAAACCACGGCTCCGCAGCCAGCGAGTCGGCAGGTGCGGAGTTCCCCGAGCGCCCAGCCATCAACGTAAGCGCTCCCGCCATCAGGTCTTCCCGCGTAGCCAGCAGCAGCCAATCTCCGCTGGTGGCAAAGGCCACCGTTCGGGCCTGTCCCTGCGCATCGTCTCCCATACTCTGATCGGTCTGGGTCCGCACGTAGAAGGTCTGGTTCCCAACCTGCCGCGTGGCAAACTTGCCCCGCATTTGCACCAGCCGCGTCTTATCCGCGCTACCCGCGGGCATGCGCGTGATGTACAGAAACTCAAGTTTGCCAATGTTGTACCAGGCAAAGACGCTCTCGCCGCCCGCAACCTCATTGAGAAAACCCATGTCCGGAGGCAGGCCCGCCGCCTGAGCAAACTCATTCTGCGCGTCGCCCAGCCGGCCAAAGAGCCGCGAACGCGAAAAGACGCTCAGGTTATCGCTCTTGAGCCACGCAGCTTTCTCCGGCGAATCGTTCCAGCGCTTCAACAATCCGGCAAAGTCTTTGGCCTCGATGGTAAGCAGAGCGCCCTGGGGTAGCATTGCCGCAAGCTGTGGTGGAGCGGCAGGCGTACCCTGAAACGCCGCCCACACGCCAGCAGTAGCCGTGAACGCAATTACCAGCCCCGCTACAATCACCGCTTTGTGCCTTCGCTTAGGAGTCATTGCGCCTCCTTGCTTGCAACTCCGGCAGCCGAGTCACGAGTCAGCTCAGCCGCGCTCAATCTTGGCCGGACCACTCCGCTCTGGTTCAAGGCGCCCTGAATATGCGGCCGCCGCGAAGCGTTTTCCGCTTCCAACCCAAGAGCCGTGTCGAGCTCATCTACCTGCCGTTGCAGCTCATCGTGGAGCTTCGGCTCTTTCTGGAGATACGCAGCCAGCTTGAGGTAAGGCAACGCGCTCGCAGGACTGCCGGTCTCCTCGTAAACACGCGCAATCAGCCGCGCCAGGGCCAGCTTCTCCGAGTCCGTCCGCGGGCTTCGCACCGGCAGCGGCGCAAGCCGTTCGAGCCCGGCGGGCGTATCGTCATTTGTGGAATCTGTCGCATTGCTATTCTCGTCGGAAGAGATGTCTCCGGTCGCCATCGCACTCGCATTGCCGGCCTCGTCACTCGGTTCAGAGTACGTTACGGCTCTGTGCAGCAACGGCTGGACGGCATCGAGCGCCGTAGCATAGTGTCCCGCGGCGCTCTCGGCGCGAAAGATCTTCAGCCGCAGGTCGTCGCCGGTAAAGCCATCAACGCCGGGCAGCCCTTTAGGATCGATAGCCACCGCCTGTCGCAACAACACAGCCTGCTGCGCCGGGTCGGAGAGTGAGTCGGCGGCAGCAATCCGCGCCGCGAAGAAGAAGGGTTTCTCCGCTTGTTGCGCGGCGATCTTGCCGAAAGCCAACAGGCGCAATTCCTCACTGCCAACCTTGGACAGGTCGCCATTCTCCCCGCGCAGAGCACGAGCAGCCTGCGCGCGCAGCTCATAGCTCTGCATATTGTCGGCAGCGATCGCAGCCAGTGTAGCGTCCGCCTGCGCTTTGTTATTGCCAGTTTTAAGCTGCGCCTTGGCCAGGCGAAGACGATAACTCGCGTTCCATGGAACTCCCTTGGCCAACGCGCTCAGGAATTCAATCGCCTCGCCACCGTGCCCTTTCTCTTCGAGCAGCCTTGCGGCCTCGGTATAATTCGCCATTGCATCCTTGGCCTGGCCATCGTCAGGCAGCAGCGTCATTCTGCGCAGCAGCTCTACCGCGCCAGCCACGTTGCCAACTTCGAGCCGCGCTTCGGCGAGGCCCATATAGTCCGAAACCATGAGGCCATGCGCCATCTGCAGACGCTCAAGAACAAACTCCCACAGCACCAGCGCATCGGCTTTGTCTCCATCCTTGGCCAGCCTCGCCGCTGCATTGCGCAGCACCTGCAGCTCAGGCAAGCCACCCGCAGCATCCGCAAGATAGCCGGCAAGCAAGCCATCCAGCCGGTGTCCTCGCGCCGCCAGCTCGATCTGAGCCATCAGCATCTCGCCATCCTTGCGCTGCTCATCCGGCAACTGCTGCAGGATCGCCTCGGCCTTCGCATCCTGCTTCTGCACCACGTAGTACCACACCAGCGATCTCTCTAAACTTGTAAGGCGCCAAGCGGCGTAGTCATCCTTGTCCTTATGGGCAGCGGCAATGCGCATCAGCTCCATCTCATGCAACAAGACAGGCTCTCGATTCGCGGCAGGCAGCCACGCCGCCATATCGATCTCCGCCAGCACCGCGGCAGGATCGGCCGCTGCCGTACTCAGCGACAGAATCCACGCCACCCCCTCATCGCTGCTCGCAGAGGCCAGGAACGCCGCTTTCAGCAACTCTTCACTGCGATAGTTTCCATTGCGCGCCAGGTAGTTGCGCAACACGGCTTCCATATCCGCGCGCAAAGGCATCATCAGCTTGCGGCTGCTCAGATGCTGCGCGATCAGCGCGAACCCACTCCAGAAGCTCTCCGGCGCAGGCCCTTTGTTCTGGATGCGATTGAGCGCCGCCAGCGCCTCGCGCCACTGCGCCGTAGCTTCATCCTTCTTGTCGACCCTCCACAAGAGAACAGCCATGGCATCGTAAACAGCGGGCGAATCCGGCATAAGCTCCAAAGCGTGACGATATTCGGCCAGCGCGGCATTCCCCTTGCCCGCGTCGGTGTAGGCCTGCGCCAGGTTCACGTAGTTCGCAGTCGAGGGAGCGCGTTCGATACCAGCGGCGAGAAAATCCTCCGGATCGCGCTGCGGCCATTCCGTCTCCGGCGAAAGCGTGCGGTACACGCCATACCGCATCCCGTAATAAAACCAGTTCTCCCCAGCCAGCGCCTGAGAGCCCTCAGCATCCGCGCCCGTTTTTCCGTGACTCTGGACTCGTTCGCCAATAGTCCTCTGATCGCCAAGCACGCCATGAAACGCGCTCTCGCTCTCCGCGCTCAAGTCACGGAAATAAAGTCCCAGCAAGGCCGCATAAGCATTCTCCCAAGGTCCAGCAAAAGTCTTTGCGTGGGCGTTCAGGGTCGCGCGGGCAATCTTCAAATCGCCGTGCGCCACGGCGTAATTCAGCGCCCCCAACGCGATCTCTTCCTTCTTGCTCGATTGGCCCAGAGTCTCAAAGCCGGCAGCATCGTGTTTGAGCATAAGCTGCATATATCGCTCGCGCTGGCCCGCTGCGTCGTCCTGCTCCCAGCCAATTGTGCGCAGAACGCGCAGCTCCGAGTCTTCATCTCCAGCATTGCGATAGGCGTCAGCCTCCGCAATCAGCGCGTTTCCGCGACGAGCAGGTTGTAGCCTCTGCGCATAGGCGTCCATGGTCTGAGCTAGCTCTGTATAAACCATGCGCGCCCGCTCCAACTGCACATAGGGCCCAAACTGCGGATTGCTTCCAGTCATTCACCGTGAGTTTCTGATGATACTCAAGCTCCAGCCGCTTCGTGCCCCACGCCGGAATAGGCACAATCTTGGCGCTGAATCTTGCCGTACGCTTGGAGTCCGAGTCGTCCCGCTCGCCCATCTGCAGCAAGCCCGGATCGATAGCCTGCATGCGCGCCTGATCGTAGACCTCCTCAGCCCGCTTGCGCTCCAGAATCACCGCGGGAATGCGCACCGGGCCATCCCACACCGCAAAGTCTGAAACCGTGCTTCGATCCGGCAGAGCGAAGACGTACGTTCCTTCCTCGATGTGATCCGTATGATTGGCGAATATCTGAGTAATGCGAATTCGCGCGTCGCCATTGTCGATCGTAATATCGACCTTCATCTCTGCAAGCGAAAGCACGGCAGCATCCGGAGCCTCCTTGTCGCGGGGAATCAGCACGCCTGCATCGCCGCGCGCAATACGAGGCAGCGCGAGCCAGAACGCAATCAGCAGAATTGTCGCCGCACATTTCGTTCCCGCAACAAGCCACACTTCTCCGATTCGATAGATGTTACGAATGAAACCCACGTGCTTACTCCCCGCGTAAATCTATAACTCTGGCCTATTTCGTAGTTACTTAACAGCGAATCTCAGGCGTTAATCCAGCAAACGCTCGGCAATCCGCACCAGCCCATTCTCAGTTCCCACATAGACCTCGCCGGAATGCTCGGCAAACGCCGTGACATTCTCCGAAGGCAGTCCGGCCGTAATCTGGCGCCAGCGCCCAGTGGCCCGCGACCATGCCCACAGCCCTTGCCCCAGCGTCCCCACCAGCACATGCGCGTCCGTCGCCAGCATCGCATTGGGATTCACAACCATATCCCGCGTCGCTCCTTCCATCGGCGTAAAGTGGCCATCCCTGTCCATCCGCATCGCCCCCGCGCCATAGGTACCCACCATCCATCCAGGTCCGCCGTCGCTTACAGGAACAATCGCCGTAACCCAGTTATGCTTCAATCCTGAGTTACTTACCGTGAAGTTATGCTCGACCGACTCATGCATCAACTCGGAAACTCCGCCCAGCGTTCCAGCCAGAACTTCGTCGCCTTCGTTCCCACCAGCCTCGCGCCGCACGCCCAGCGCGTAGACATGGTTGTTCACCAGTCCTTGAAAGGCATACATGCTTCGCGCGCCGCTGCCATCCACAAAGGTCAGTCCAGCCGGCGTAGCCAGCACCATGCCGTCTCCATGGAACGCGACATCGTTCACATGGTCGGCGATCAGGCCGTCTCTCCGCGTCATCACTTGGCGCGGCTTGCCCTGCGCGTCGAAGAGCACCAGCCCATTGGCCGTAGCCACGGCCATGGTTCCGCGCCGAGGATCGAGCGCAATGCGGTTGATGCAGAAGAGGTTATCGTCTTCAAGATGCGCCGTGCGCTCGCCGCTCGCCGAAACAATATCCAGGCCGCGATCGAAGTATCCGACCCAGAGGCGGCCATCCGGTCCAGACGCAAGCGCCGAAATATTCCCATCCGTCAGCGTCGCAGCACTGTCGACGCTCCCTCTCGCATCGGTAGCCTCGAGCGCAAATGCGCTCCACTGGCCGCCGTTCTGCTGCCTGCGCAACCCGTCGCGCATCACCGCATACATCACGGCGCCATCATCAACACTCAGAAACTGCTCCGCCGTTCCCGCCGCATCGCCTTGCGCGTCAAATCCGGGAAACGGGGTTGCAGACCGGCGACTCGCATCCAGCGAGACCCGCCGTATACCTTCCTCCATCGAACCGATGGTCACGCTCTTCCCATCCGTGTAGAGCGCATGAACAAAGACATTCGCCGCCAGCATCCGCGCCGGACGTCCATCCTCGAACTCCTCGACGCCCAGCGGAGTGCCGACAAAAACACGGTCTCCATGAACGGCAATCGCATCCACATGCGCATCCGGCAAGACCGCCGAAGACGCAGCAAGTAAATCACTGGCTGTCATCCCGGAAGCACCCTCAAAGCTATCGAACTGCCCTCCATGCCAATGCACCACACCATGATCCTGCGTGCCCGCCCAGAACCCCGTCGCATCCGCCGCCAGCGCGGTAATCGCCAACCCCGCCAGCCGGGGATGGAAACTTTCGAGGCCTTCATTGCCCGATTGTCCCCGATAGACCAGCAGCCCGCGCCGGCGCGTTCCAATCAGTAACTCACCGGTAGGCAGCGGAAGCAACGCAGTTACATCGCGCGCTTCGGCATCCTCCGGCAAAAGCTGGCGAAAGCTTCCCGAACCATCCGATCGGTCAGCCTTATCTATACCGTCATTGCCGGAAAAGAGCAAAACTCCCGCGCCGGACGTTGCAATCATCAGCTCCGGCTCGCTGGTTCCGCGCAGCCGCCCTACAGCCATCGCTCCGAGCGGCGCGGCAGGTAAATCCAGCCCAACCCGATAACTTTTCAGCAGCGTGGCGCTGCTTCCATGCGCCGCATCGCCGGCGCCAAAGACAAACAGTCCCGAAGGTCCACTTACAAAGAGCTTGCCTTGATAGAAGGCGCCGGCTGTATAAGTCGCAGGAGAGGCGATCGCCTCAAATCCTGCATTCTCTACGCGCCCGACAGGCAGAATCGCAAAGGGAAAACGGCCTTCCCGCGCCACGGCAACTCCAGCGCGATCCAGCGAATGTTGCGCCCGTATGAAAACAAAAGCCGCAACGCCCAGCGCAACAACTGCGGGCAACGCGGCCAGGAGCAACCAGAATGGTCTGCGCATCGGAGAAGTTACTCCTCCACCCTTCGCCGGAGGAGTAACTTACAGTAGCACGGTTCTACCTGTGGAAAAATTAGAGCGAAGCCGAGGCTTCACCTCTGCGCTAATTCAGCTCCCTCACCCATATGTTGCGGAAGCTGAGCGGCTCACTCTTGTCGCCGTGCGCCTGCAGCTTGATCGGCGCCCGGTCGTACGCCTTGTAAAAGGGCTTACCGATATACCTCGTCTCGCCCTGCAACTCGAAGTGATTCTCCACCACCACGCCGTTGAAGAAAACCGTGGCATAGGCGGGTGTCTTCAACGAGCCGTCTTCATTGAAGCGCGGCGCTGTCCAGACGATGTCGTAAGTCTCCCACTCGCCGGGCTTGAGCGCGGGGTTGGCGAGCGGGATCGCCTGTTTGTAGATGCTGCCGGCCATGCCGTTCACGTAGGTCTTGTTGTTATATGCATCGAGTACCTGCAGCTCGTAGCCGGCGTCTCCTTCGCCGGTGGAGGCAAGAAAGACACCGCTGTTGCCGCGCGCCTGCCCGCTCCCTGTAATGTTCGCGGGCACGCGCCACTCCACATGGAGCTGGTAATCCTTGAACGTCTTCTTCGTCTCGATGTTGCCTTTGCCGTCCTTCACCACGGTGAGTATGCCGTCAGCCACTTTCCACTGTGCTGGAGCCTTGTCTTTCGCGTAGACCCACTCGTCGAGATTCTTGCCGTCAAAAAGCACGATCGCGTCCGAAGGAGGCGCGGTGTTGTGCTCGCCCGGCGTCACCACCTTGGGCACCGGCTCCCAAACCTCCGTCTCTTCCGGCTTCATCGTCGACTGCTGTTGCGCAACAAGAGGAGCGGCCACGCCGAGCAACGCCGCAAACGCGAGGAGTTTCGAGAATTGAAGTCGCATCGTTTTCCATAACGATACATCCCGGCGAGCCCGATCGAAATAGGTCGCGAGCGCCGGTTGCGGTTCTCAAGTCAGCATCGATTAGTCTGCCTGGTTTGCCAAGGTTCCTAGACGATAGCTGGGCCGCACGTACCGTGGCGGAAGTATACCGTATCCCCGTTAAAGACTGCATCGGCACGCACTTTCGTTTCCAGCTCGTCTCCAACCGAACCTTGTCATCCGTGCCTCAGGTAAACCATACTGATCTGCAGGCGTTGCTAGCGGCCCTCATAGATAGACTGCGCCAGGAAAGCTCCGTTCCAAAATTCGGCTGCAAAAGGCAGGTTCCTCCGTGCTCATGAAACTAAGGCTCGTAACTCCGGCCCTGGCGGTTGTTTTCTCGCTCCTCTGCGGCCATTCCCTCCGCGCTGTAACCCCCGGATCGCCCGTGCGAGTGGTGATCGTCGGCCTGGTCCACGATCACGCGCGCGGACTCTTCGGCCCGCTCTCGAAAAACCAGAATGTCCAACTGGTCGGCGTCGTCGAGCCCGATAAGTCTCTTGTAGCCACATACACCGCGCAGTTTCATCTCGACCAAAAGCTCTTCTTCACCGATCTCGATAAGACGCTCGATCAGCTTCACCCCGACGCGGTCCTTGTCTACACCGACATCCAGGATCATCGCAAAGTCATCGAAGCCGCCGCCCGCCGCGGCATCAGCTCCATGGTCGAGAAACCGCTGGCCACCAACATCGCCGACGCCATCGCCATCCGCGCCGCAGCCCGCGAACACCACGTCCAGGTCTTCGTCAACTACGAAACCACCTGGTACTCCTCGAACGCCGAAGCCATCCGCGAAGTCAACGAGGGCAAGCTAGGCACAGTTCGCCGCGTCGTCGTCCACGATGGCCACGAGGGGCCAAAGGAAATCGGCGTAAGCCCGGACTTTCTCAACTGGCTCACCGATCCCGAAAAGAACGGAGCCGGCGCCATGTTCGACTTCGGCTGCTACGGAGCCGACCTGATGACCCTCATCATGCACGGCGAAACACCCCTGAGCGTCACCGCGGTAGCGCTAACCGACAAGCCCGGCATCTATCCCAAGGTCGAGGACGACGCCACCATCGTCGTCCGCTATAAAGGCGCCCAGGCAGTCCTGCAACCCTCCTGGACATGGACCTTCAGCCGCAAGGACATGGAAGTCTATGGCACCAAGGGCTACCTGGTTACCGAAGCCTCAGACCACATGCGCGCCCGCTACGTCCCCGAAAAAGCCGAGTCCGAAGTCCCGGTTCCGCCTCTGGCCAGCGACCAGCAAAGCTCACTCAACTATCTGGCCGCGGTCCTTCACGGCGAGCTCAAAGCCGAGCACGACCTCTCTTCGCTCGACACCAACATCATCGTCATGCAGATCCTAGACGCAGCCCGCGCATCCGCCAAAACCGGCCGCACCATCGACCTCAAGCCGCTGCCTTAAATCATTCCCTTTAAAACCAATCTGGGTGCCCCATCCTTTGTGCGCATTTGGCACAAAGGGTGGGAGACCACATCTCTTCGCCAAGACCGTCAGACAATACGTCGAAATAGGCGTAAACCACTACTCATCCCGCAGCACCTGCATCGGATCGACCGTAGCCGCGCGCCACGCCGGCTGCAGCGTCGCAGCCAGGGCAATCAGCAGTACGCCCGCGGTCGCAACTCCGTACGAAACCGGATCGAACCCCGGCAGTTGGCCGAGCAAAGTACGGATAACACGCATCAACGCAAGGCTCAGCACAAATCCACCAACCACGCCCACCATCGCCACCGAGAGAGCGCTCCTGAGCACCGAGCCCAGCACATGCCCGCGCTGCGCCCCCAGCGCAAACCGCAGCGCAAACTCAAACCGCTTCTGCGCCACGGTATAAGCAGTCACGCCAAACATCCCAGTCATCGCCAGCAGAATGCTCACCCCCGCAAAGCTGCCAAACAGCAGCGTGCGGAAGTGCTGCGCCCGCTCCGTCTCGCCCACGTTTTCCCGCATCGTCGAGGCCTCGACAGAAGCTTGTGTGAAGTTTTGCTTCAGCAGTTTCGAGAGTGTCGAGGCCATGGCGCCTGCATCCGCACGCGTCCGCACCATGAGCTGCATATCTGTTGCGCTGCGAGGGTGTTGCGCGACTGGCACATACAGGGTTGGGTAAGGCTTCGCCGCTGGCGAGTCCTGGCGAACATCCCCAACCACGCCGACAATGGTGTGCCAGCTCTCGATTTCATCCCATCCAGAAGCAATCTGCTTACCGATCGGGTCGACGCCGGGAAAGCTCTGGTTCGCCACGGACTGGCTGATGACCATCACCAGCTCCGAGCCGGCGCGATCGGCGTCCGTAATGTCACGGCCCTTCAATATTGGAATCCTCATGGTCGCAAAATAGCCCGGAGTCATGGACATGATGTTCGCGTCGGACAGGTTGTTGTACGGCGGCTTGAATTCGCTGACGCCGCGTACAGCGTACGAGACGTCGGAGTTGCTCGGGGCCATGGGCGCGGAGTAGACAGCCCCTGCGCTGGCTGCGCCGGGTACGCTGCGAGCCCGGTCCAGCATTCGGTTCAGGGTTGCCACATCCGTCGGGCCGTTCGGCACGCCCACCATATGAGTATCGATCCTGATCAGGTGGTCGGGCACAAAGCCGAGATCCTGCCGGGACTCGGCGATTAGCTGGCGGACCAGAAGAACGGCGGCCACGCTCAGAGTGAGGGTAAGCGCTACCTCGCCAACCACAAGAGCCTGGCGCAGACGGCCCGAAGCGCGGCTCTCAAGTCCCCGCTGCGCATCCTGCTTCATTGCCGTGGAAGGATCGACTTGCCAGGATCGCCAGAGAGGGAGGAGCGCTGTCAAGGCCATGGTCCCTAGGCTAACCAGGAACGAAAACGCGATAACGTCGGGATTCAAGCGTACCTCGGCCAGGCGCGGAATATCCGGTGGCGCAAGCCGAACCAACAGGCGTAGAGCCGGCAGAGCCACGACGATGCCGGCTGCGCATCCGATCAGTGAGAGCAGCAGTACTTCAAGGCCGGCGCGCCGGGCCAGAGTCAGGCGGCTCGCGCCCAGGGCGGTGCGGATCGTGATTTCACGACGCTGGCGAGTGGCGCGAACAAGTTGAAGATGCGTGATATTGGCGCAGACAATCAGAAGCACCACGATGACCGAACCCATCAGCAAGCGAAGCACGGGCCGAACCGGGCCGATGATTTGCTCACGCAGCGGGACACTTTCGAGCGTCTTGAATCTGTCTTCCGGGTAGGTCGCACTAAGCTGCGTCGAGAGCGTCGCGAGCTCCGCATTCAGGGCCGCCGCCGTAACCCCTGGCTTGACCTTGCCGATTGCTTGCTGATTGTAAGCCGTTCGATCTTGGACCTCAGGGTCAGCCTTCACTTCGACCCATACCTGGGTCCTGTCCGGAAAGGAAAACCCGTCTGGGAGAACTCCGACGATGGGCCGAATCTGGCCCTCGACCTTCATCGATTGGCCAACAGCGTTGGAGACTCCGCCAAAGTTCTCCCGCGCAAAGGCTGCGCCCACCATAACCTCTTTTCCATCTGCATCGGGCCCGCTTGGGCCAATGTGAAACAGGCGGCCGGCCAGAGGCTCCACGCCCATCACCTGGCCGAACTCCGGGCTGACGATCCCCATTTGCGTGTACAGCACTCGATTGCCGAGCTGCACCCCATCTCTGAAGTCGTTGTAGTACGCCACGTACTGGAACGAACTCACTCGGCGCGAGATATCGGAGAAGTCACCGCCACCGATACGCGGAAACGACCGGCCTTCCTTCACCATGCGTGTATTCAGCGAGAAAATCCGGTCCGCATCGTGATATCCCAGCGGACGCAGCAGCACGCAATCCACCATGGTAAAGATCGCCGCATTCAAGCCAATCCCCAGCGCCAGCGTCAGAATCACCGCAAAGGTAAATGTTCCAGACCGCCGCAGTTGCCGCACCGCCAATCGAAGATCCCGTATCGCTCCGTACATCGCGCCCTCCAGGAATAGAAAAAGAATTCCATCCTAAAACTGCACGTCAACCGCCATTCCCACTCCGTTTTCTTTCTTACACATCCGCGCATCGCGAATCGAACGTCCTGTGCGGAAATGAAAAGAGGTGTCCGCCTTCGGACACCTCTTTTACGCCAACTTGCCAACCCGCCGACCCGCCAACTTGCCGTCTTACACAATCTTCATCGCCACCGGATCCCAATGCACCACCGCATCCCGCTCATAGCTCAAATTGCTCAAGAGCGCAGCCCCCGCCGCGCGGTAGCCAAACACCGCATCCTCCACCACCGGCTTGCGGCTCCTCACCGCGTCGAAGAAGTTGTGGAAGTGATCGTAGCTGTCGCTATACCCCGGCGCCGCCGAGTATTTGTCCATCTGCAGCGGCAGAGCGCCAGTCGGATGCCCCTTCGGATACTTCTTCATGTACGCATCGGTCAACTCCTTCTGCATCGCCTCGGCATAGGTCCATACCGACAATCCGGGGCCCTTTTCGCGCGGCGCGCGGTTCACGCTGACCGTGTTCCGGTCGATCTCCAGCGTGCCTTCGGAGCCCGTAAAGATCAGCCCCTCGCTCTCTTCGCCGCCATCCACAAAATTCACCCGCAGGCTCAGGTTGAAGCCCTCGGGATAGTCGAAGATTCCCAGCATCACATCCGGCGCATCGCGCCCATCTTTCCAGAAGCGCAGCGCCCCTGAAGCCACAGCACGCGTCGGCCCCTTCGCGCCGGTAATGAAGTGCGTTCCGCTAAAGAGATGCACAAACAGGTCGCCAGCCACGCCGCTCCCATAAGCCTTCCACTTGCGCCACTGAAAGAAGTGCTCCGCATTCCAGGGAATCTTCGGCGCGCTCCCAAGAAAGCGCGGCCAGTCGCACGTCTCAGTCGAGGCATCCAGCGGCACTGTGTAATTCCACGCCCCCTGTGCCGAGTTGCGATCCCACCGCGCATTCACCAGGTTCAACTCGCCGATCGCTCCCGCCGCCAGCAGCTCCTTAGCCTTCGCATACACAGCGGAACTAACCCTCTGGCTGCCAATCTGAATAATCCGCCCCGTCGACCGCGCCGCCTCAATCATCTCCGGCCCATCGGAGTAGAGATGAATCATCGGCTTCTCGCAGTACACATCCTTGCCTGCCTGCATCGCGTCGATCGCGGCCTTCTTGTGCCAGTGGTCCGGCGTAGCAATCAACACCGCATCCACATCCTTGCGCGACAGAATCTCTTCGTAATGCTTGGTCGTGAAGATGTCGTCGCCCCACATCTCCTTCGCGTGATCGAGCCGCCCTTGGTAGCAGTCCGCCACAGCCACCAGCTTCACCCCCGGCACTTGGATCGCAGTACGCGTGTCGCCCTGCCCCTGAATGCCCGCGCCAATCAAAGCCAGTTGAATATTGTCATTGGCCCCGATTGGCCGCGCGCCCTCTGGTTTGGCAAGGCCAAGCAGCTTGGTCCCCGCCATGGAGGCAGCAGTTGCCACACTGGCAGCTTTCAAAAAATTCCTGCGATTAAGCCTGTTCATGTTCTTACTTTACCCCCGGTTTTTCTTTGAACTGTCGCGCTCAACAATCAAAGTCGCAGCTATAACGTTTTTTATCCAGCCCCGTCCGTCATCCACTCCGCCCTTGTCATCCACTCCGCCCTTGTCATCCTGAGCGCAGCGAAGGATCTGCTTTTGCGGCGATACACCCAAACCGCTAACTGAGCTTTTGCAGATAAGCAAAATCAACCTTCGCGGAATCCAACTGCGAAACCGGGAACGGCGTCTCCTGCTCGACAAAGATATGCTCGATCCCCGCAGCCTTCCCCGCGGCAAAAATCGGCCCGTAATCGACAAATCCCGTGCCCAGATCGGCGCCCTGAGGCCGCCCCGGTCCCACCAGCTCGATCGTCGGCTTCGCCACCGGCTTGAAATCCTTGATATGCAGCATCTTGATCCGCCCCGGATAATTGCGCATGTACGCTACCGGATCGCTACCCGCAACCGTCATCCACCCGCAATCGATCTCGAACTTGACCAATTCGGGATCGGTTTCCTTCACCAGCACATCATACCCAGGGCTTCCGTCCGGCATCTTCTCAAACTCGAAGTTGTGGTTGTGATACGCATACTGCAGCCCCGCCGCCTTGGCCTTTCTGCCCACCTCGTTCATCTTCTCCGCCGTCTTCTTGAACCCATCCAGCCCCAGCGGCGCCAGTGTTGGAGGTTTCGGCGGAGCATCCGCCGCCCCTGGTGCGGCCGTTGCAGCCTGAATGGCCGCACGGTTCAATGAACGCAGCACCGAGCTCACCGCATAGTGCGCCCCCAGCACATGAGCCTGTTCGAACTGCGCATCCAATTCGTCTCCTGTCAACTGCAGATGCGCGCTCGGGCAGACCAGCCCGGCATCGTCCAAAAGTCCGCGCAGCTCCTTCGCCGTATGCTTGCCACCCCCCGCGCTCTCCACCTCGCGATAGCCAATCTCATGCAGTTGCTTCAGCGTCCCCGGCGTATCCTCCGCCATCGGCTTGCCCACCGTATAGAGCTGAATGCCCACCGGCAATCCCATCGGCCCAGCCCATGCCGCGCGAGGCAGCAAGGACGCAGCAAAAGCCCCGGCCCCAACCGCGCCGGTAGTTACGAGAAACTTGCGTCTCGATAGAGAGTGCATAGCCATTTCTCCTTAGATTCCGATCCATATATCCAATCTGGGTGCCCCATCCTTTCCACGTTCTTTGTGGAAAGGGTGGGAGTAGCGGCCGCTGGCCCGCCGCATCTCAAGACATCGTCTGCGGCTCAAGCTCCACGTCGGAAGCAAGCGCCTTCTTGCGTTCAGAGAACGTAACCAGGAACAGCAGCAGAATCACCGCCGACATCATCGCCGGGAACAGCCAGATCGAGCGCCAGTCGTGCATCACCGTGTCGCCCGCGCCCGGCGAGGCATAGTGCTCCACCACCGCTCCCGAAATCCACGAGCCCACAAACATGCCCGCGCCGTAAGTCAAAAACGTAATCAGCCCCTGTGCCGCCGCCCGTAGTTCTTTCCTGGCCTTGCGGTCGATATAAATCTGCCCGGTCACAAAGAAGAAGTCGTAGCAGATGCCGTGCATGATAATGCCCGCCCACAACATCCACACCCGCGGCCCCGGATCGCCATAGGCGAATAGCACATACCGCAGCACCCACGCCAGCATCCCCGCCACCAGCATGTACTTCACGCCCAGCCTGCGAAAGAAGAAGGGAATCAGCAGCATGCAGAGCAGCTCCGAAATCTGCCCTCCCGTCATCTTGGCCGCCGCATTCTCCACGCCGATCTGGTTCAAAAAGCGATTCGTAAATGCGTAGTAAAACTGCAGCGGAATGCAGATCAGAAACGAAGCAATCGCAAACACCGCCATCGAGCGCTCGCCCAGCAGCTTGACCGCCTCCATTGGAAAGATCGAGCTCAACCCCGTGCTGCCCTCGCCATGCCGTAGCGGCGGCGTATGCGGCAGCGTCAGGCAATACAGTCCCATCAATACCGAGCTGACGGCTGCAATCTCCATCGGCATCGCCGTCGATTCGATCTTCATGTAGCCGATCGCCAGGCCAGCCACGATCCATCCCGCCGTCCCCATCACCCGAATCGGCCCAAACTCCGTTTGCGGATCGCGCATCTGCCGGAAGGCAAGGGAATTCGTCAGCGCCATCGTCGGCATGTAGCAAAGGCAATAGATCAGCACCAGGCCATAGAGGGAAGAAAATCCAGACTGACGCGCCGCCACAAACAGCACCACGCCGCCCACAATATGCAGCGCCGCCAGCAGCCTCTGCGTGGCAAAGAACCGGTCCGCGATCAGGCCCACAAAAAACGGCGAAACCATCGCCCCGATCGTCGTCGCTCCGGCAGCCACGCCAGCCTGCGTATCGGTGAAGTGCAGAGTCTGCGTAAGCCAGGTGGTAAACGTCACATACCAGCCGCCCCAGATAAAGTACTCCAGAAACATCATCAGGCCCAGACGGCCCCTAATTGTCCAACTCATGCGCCCCCAGCCGCCCTGGCGAGTCACTTCAACGGCTGCAAGCCAAGATATACCAATCGGCATACCTTGCGTAAGCCGGATAGCGGGACAGGGTAGCGCTCCGCCGTACAGCACAGCGGCGACGCATGCAAATCCACCTAATCTTCGGTTTGTCTTCCAGTGCCAAAAGCGCGTCGTTATCCCAGCCCAGCTCAACAGAGGCTGTTACGAACTCTGTCTACGGGGATAACCAGCTAGTGTCCTGAGTCTGAAGTCGTTTTAACAAATGTTGTCATCCTGAACGAAGTGAAGGATCTGCTGTTCAGCGATTTATGCCGTCGAGGCAACGCTCAATTTCAGCGATGAACTTCTGACTCGGGACACCAGCGAATTGCTTGCCGGGCCGAATCGTAGGGAGGTTCATCGGCGCATCGCGACAACGTTGGGATAGACTGGGAGGCGCTATGACTACCCGCATTCTGCTCGCCGCTATTCTCTGCGCCATGCCAGCCTTCGCTGCAGCCCAGACCGACACCGGTCCTGAGAGGGACATCGCGGCGCTCCACCACCTCATCGAGCAGTACGCCAAAGCTGTGGATACTGTTGACCTGAATCTGCTCTCGCAAATCTGGTCTCACTCGCCCGACGTGTCGTTCATCTACCCGCTGGGCGAGGAGCACGGCTTCGACGCCATCGAGCAGCACGTCTTTCAGAACGTAATGGGCGGCATGTTCTCAGCGCGCGATCTCGAGACGCGCGGCATAGAGATCCATGTGAACGGCAACGCAGGGTGGTCGGAATTCCACTGGACATTTCATGCAACGATGCGCAAAGACGGATCGGCTGTGACCACCCATGGTGTCGAAACCCAGGTCTATCGCAGTGAATCTGGGAAGTGGCAGCTGGTCCATGTCCACTACTCCGAAGACCGCCAGTCCGCCCCCTGAGCACTCTCCTACGAGACAAAATTCCCCTTGGACGGCTCGCTTGCCTCACCAGCCCATCAACTGCAATCATCGCTGCGAACCGCCGACCAGAGGATTCCTCATGTCCAATCGCATCGCAATCGCCATCCTACTTGCCAGCTTTGCAATTCCCGGCCTAGCCCAACAAGGCTGGCCGCCCACCCCTGGCCACACCACCATCAACCTCTGGCCCGGTGCCGCACCCGATCCCGTCCCCACCAACGGCCCGGAAGCCGACCTCACCAAGCCGACGGATAACCTCATCGCGGGCAAACCTCTCGTTCACCTGGGCAACGTCTCCACGCCGACGCTGACTCTCTACGCGCCTCAGGGCCAGAACACCGGCGCAGCCGTAGTAGTCTTCCCCGGCGGCGGCTACAACATCCTGGCCATCGATCTCGAAGGCACCGAAGTCTGCGACTGGCTCAACGCCAAGGGCATCGCCTGCATCCTCGTCAAGTACCGCGTCCCCAACACCGGCCCCTACATGACCAAGTCCCCTGCGGCCCTTGAAGACGCCCAGCGCGCCGTCGGAATCGTCCGCGCCCACGCCGCCGAGTGGCACATCGCCCCCGCCCGCATCGGCGTCCTCGGCTTCTCCGCCGGAGCCCACCTAGCCGCCGCCCTGAGCACCCACTACGACAAGCGCCTCTACCCGACAATCGATGCCGCCGACCAGCTTTCATGCCGCCCCGATTTCGCCGTCATCGTCTACCCCGGCTACCTCGCCGACACCGACCACAGCTTCCTCGACAAGCTCGACATCCACCCCACCGCCCAAACCCCGCCCACCTTCATCGTCCAGGCCGAAGACGACCCCGTCCACATCGAAAACTCGACCACCTATTTCCTCGCCCTCAAAGCGGCCAAAGTCCCCGCCGAACTCCACATCTACTCCGAAGGCGGCCATGGCTACGGCCTCCGTCCACAAGCCAATTGGCCCGTCACCACCTGGCCCGCTCGCGTAGAAGACTGGCTCCGCACCATCCACATCCTCCAGCCTCGTTAAACTTCAGTTCCGCAATTCCGCTCCAGGCAGCCGCGCCACAGCGTCTAGTAAGATGGCCACAAACGCACCGGCACGACCGAAAAGTATGAGCAGCCGCGCCACGCGGCCCACGGAGCCATTGGAATGTCCTTCAACAAATACAGAAATTCGCAGCCATTCATTCTCGCTGCCTGCATCCTCCTAAGCACAGCCGCCGCCGTGACCATGCAAGCCCAGCAGCCCCGCCAATACACCGCCGAAGACTACGCCGCCGCGGAAAAATTCATGGCCTACAACATGAATCCCCTCGCCTATCAGGGCGCCGTGCGCGCCGAGTGGCTCAACGACGGCCGCTTCTGGTATCGCGCCGCGGACGATACCGGCATCACCTACATGCTCGTCGATGCGGCCACCGGCAAGAGCGTCCCGGCATTCGATCAGGCCAAGCTAGCCTCGGCTCTTCAGTCCGCCTCCGAGGGCAAGATCCAAGACGACGCCCGCCAGCTCAAGATCGCCGCCATCGACTCGCTCTCCAAGGATGAAATCGCGCTGACCTACGCCGGCGCCCGCTACCGCTGCGATCTAGCCGCCGCGTCCTGCAAGCTCACCTCACCCGCCGCCAAGCCGCCTCTGAACTTATCGCCCGATAAGAAGCTCGGCGCCTTCATCCGCGACTGGAACCTCTGGGTGCGCAACATGGAAACCGGCGCGGAAACCCAGCTCACCACCGACGGCCAAAGAGACTACGGCTACGCCACCGACAACGCCGGCTGGAAGCACTCCGACGCCGCCATCCTTCTCTGGTCTCCCGACTCCAAAAAGATCGCCACCTTCCAGCAGGACCAGCGCAAAACCGGCGAAATGTACCTCGTCCCCACCACCAACAGCCATCCCAAGCTCGAGGCCTGGAAATATCCTCTCGTAGGCGATGCCAACATCACCATGATCGAGCGCGTCATTATCGACGTGAACACGCACAACCTCGTCCGTCTCAAGATGCCGCCCGATCAGCACCGCTCCACCATCTGCGACGACGTAGCCTGCGGCGGCTCTACCTGGGACGACGTCGAGTGGAGCCCCGACGCCAGGCATCTCGCCTTCGTCTCCACCTCGCGCGAACACAAACAGGAGTGGCTCCGCGTCGCCGACACGGCCACCGGCGAAGTCCGCCAAGTTATGACCGAGACCGCACCCAAGTTCTTCGAGAGCGGCAACGGCAAGGTCAACTGGCACTATCTGCCCGCCTCCAATGCAATCCTCTGGTTCAGTGAGAGCGACAACTGGGGCAATCTCTATCTCTACGACCTCGCCACCGGCAAGCTCAAAAACCAGATCACCCACGGCGACGGCAACGTTACGCAAGTCCTGCGCGTCGACGAGAAAGCCCATACCATCTACTTCCTCGGCGTAGGCAAAGAGGCCGGCCGCGATCCCTACTTCCGTCACTTCTACAGCATCCACTTCGACGGCACAGGGCAAAAGCTGCTCACCCCCGAAGACGCCGACCACAACATCAAGCTCTCACAGGATGGCCGCTATTTCGTTGACTCCTACTCCACGCCAACCCAGCCTCACACCACGGTCGTCCGCTCCGCCGACGGCAAGCTCGCCATGGAAGTCGCTAAACAGGACATCGGCAAGCTCGTCGCCGCCGGCTGGGTTCCGCCCATCCCCATCAAGGTCAAAGCCCGCGATGGCCAGACCGACCTCTACGGCATGATGTTCAAGCCCTCGCATCTCGATCCCGCGAAGAAGTACCCCATCGTCAACAGCGTCTATCCCGGCCCGCAGACCGGCTCCTGCGGCAGCCGCGAATTCTCCGCCGCCCATCGTGACGACCAGTCCCTAGCCGAACTCGGCTTCATTGTCGTCTGCATCGATGGCATGGGCACCGACCTTCGCTCCAAGAGCTTCCACGAGGCCTACTACGCCAACCTCGGCGACAACACCATCCCCGACCAGGTCGCAGGCATGAAGCAGCTCGCCGCGCAGTATCCCTTCATCGACATCGATCGCGCCGGCATCTTCGGCCACTCCGGCGGAGGCAACGCCACCGGAGCAGCCATGTTCAACTATCCCGACTTCTTCAAGGTGGGCATCGCCGAGAGCGGCAACCACGATCAGCGCGACTACGAAGACGACTGGGCAGAGAAGTGGTCCGGCCTGCTCACCACCACTGCTGACGGCAAGAGCAACTACGACTCCCAGGCCAACCAGAACATCGCCAAGAACCTCAAAGGCCATCTGCTGCTCGCCCACGGCACCATGGACGACAACGTCCCGCCCAACAACACCATGCTCGTCGTCGATGCGCTCATCAAGGCCAACAAGGACTTCGACCTTCTGCTCATCCCCAACGTAGCTCACGGCTACGGCGCAGCCTCGCAATACATGATGCGCCGCCGCTGGGACTACTTCGTCCGCTATCTAGCTGGCGGCATCCCTCCCAACGAGTACGAAATGAAGCCATTCGCCGCCGTCACTAAAATCCTGAGCAGCGGCCCGTCGGCAGATGAATACACCGATGACTTGGAAGCAATTCCAGAGCCCTGAATCGCGTGATAG
>Ga0302326_10003534_pt1 | contig 36713 bp, 22 predicted proteins | sample Palsa_T0_3_FD_202264 | JGI IMG/M metagenome (GOLD analysis project Ga0302326, IMG submission 202264) | Peat permafrost microbial communities from Stordalen Mire near Abisko, Sweden - Palsa_T0_3 | ecosystem: Environmental > Terrestrial > Soil > Palsa > Peat permafrost | place: Sweden: Abisko... | reverse complement strand
CTGCGGCGTGCCGTACGGCGCGTCCCAGGTGGGATTAATGGCGTCCGCGAGAACCGCTGATCCGCTGTTCCGTGACTGCACAAACATCACGAGGCCAACGGTCAGACCGATGATTACTACCGCCGCAATGCCCAGACGCCAGCCGCCGAGCGTCCATATGTTCCTCATAACCTGCCGCGGACGGATCACGGGGGGTGTTGAAATTTCCTCGCTCACATCCGGCTGGGCTGTGATAGCAGGCATTATGTTGGCATCCGCGAGCGGATCATTACCGCCGGATTGATCATCCAGGTCAGGGTATCTGAAGCCGCCGCTTCCGTGGGCCCACCAGCGCAGGCTTGCCTCCTCGCGAATGTACTGCACATAAAGGCGCGTCGCCGTCTTACTGGACAATACAAGCCGCTCTAGAGTGAGAGCGCGTTGCGGGCTCAGACCATGCTCGCGCTGCAGGGTGACAAGCTCGTAGATCTTCCTGAACATCTCGTCTTCACTCACGGGTTAAGTCCCCTCGTAGATCTGCCGCTGAATACAATCGTGCAACACTTTGCGAATTCGAGACATCGCCTTGTACAGCGCCTCAACCGATCGCGCGAACTGCACGGCGACGTCTTTTCCAACCGCGCCTGGTTGGTAAAATGCACGAAGCATCTGCGCGTTCGTTGCGGAAAGTTTCTCGATGCATTTCTCCAGCGCGCCGTACCGCGCGGCCGTATCGTCGTTTTCCATCTCGCTGGCAACAACGTCCAGGAACTGATCGGTGAACAGCACTCGATCGCGCTTGAGGCGGTTTCGGTAGTTGAGAATCTCGAAATGCGCAATCGTGCATGCCCATGCGCCGAAATCCGTCCCGCGGGCAAACTTGCTGCGTTCGTTCCACAGCCGCACGTTTGTCTCCTGCAGAATCTCGTCCGCGTCGGCCCAGTTGGAGATCATCGAAAGAATGTAAGCGTAGACCCTTCTTTCATTTACGGTAAATAGGCGGACAAACTCATCGTCTTTCGCCTCCGCGGGTTGTCCCTCACCAGATTGCGCAATGCGATCTCGCGGAGTTGTCGGGACTCCCCCTCTTAAAGGGCACAAGAGCCCCAAACCTGACCTAAATTAATTGCGCCCCAGCATACCGGCCACACCGACCGGAGAAACGCCAACATTTTTCGAGTCAGGTTTGTCCGTCCACGGCCCTATATGGATGAGGCGGATAAGGGCGAGCGACCAGGCATGCCCAGCGGCAATCGAAGTAACGGGAAGGGATTGGCTTTCAGTTTTAGTCGATGTGCGCGCGGTGGATCTCTCCTCGGAGGAAACGGAAATGGCGTTGAAGTCGCAGATCGCTCGGTCCGGGAAGACAATGACTCAGTCTGATGTGCGCCTTCGGCGCAAGCGGCTTCTGGCCATCGCAGCCTCGGCATCGTCAGCGCTATCGCTGATCGGCCCAAAGTCGGCGCGGGCAGCCTCCATCGCGTTTAACGCACCGACGACCATCTCGGCCGATACGGACGCGATCACCGCGGGCAGCTTCATTTCTGCTTACGATGAATCTAATTCGGCTCAGACAATTAATGGCGTCAGCTTCACTGCGGGCAACAGCAAATCGGCGCTCGGCAGCAGCTTCTCAATGGGATTCGGTTCCGTGAATAACACGGCTTTTGGCAGTGCCGCCGGTGCGCCATTCAGCAACCTTTCTTCTGCCTATCAGAATGCACTCAAGGGCGGCGCCTATTTCGATGGGACAGCAGTCACGGTGACGCTCAACAGCCTCACCAGTGGACATCAGTACGCGATTCAATTATGGGTTGTTGACGACCGCGCCACAGGGCGCACCGAGACAATCACCAGTTCGAACGGCAACACCCAGACCCTGGACTATAACAGCACCGACGCTAACGGAGGCGTGGGACAGTTCGCGACCGGTATTTTTACCGCCAATACGACCACCCAGCAACTTACTCTGAACGGCAACCAATCGAGCCAGATGAATGCAATTCAGCTGCGCGATGTGACCAACATCGGCTATTGGGTGGGCACGGGCGGTGCAACCTGGGATGCGAGCTCAACAAATAATTTCGCCAGCAACCTCTATAGTGCCGCGTTGACAACGACCACGTTCGCGACTGCCAGCTCCCCTCTCAACGCTGTAACCTTTGCCGATGCATATTGGAGCAGCGGTGCAACGACCGCCGTGACGCAAAACGCGGTCACGATTGCAGCGGGCGGCGTGTCGACGGGTAACGTGTACTTCCAGAACAGCGCGGTGAACTACACGATCACCAGTTCCGACGCCAACGGCATCAATGGCGCGACCGCCGTCAGCGTGTTGGGTAACGGGACGGTCACGCTACTCGGCAGCGATGCTTATACGGGTGCGACGACAATCGCGTCCGGCACCCTTCAACTCGGCAACGGCACGACCGACGGCTTCATCGCCAACACCAGCGGGATTCTGGACAACGCATCGCTCATTTATAACGTCGCCAGCAGCAGCAGCCCCAGCTACGCCATCTCTGGCAGCGGCTCCGTGACCAAGAGCGGATCGGGGACGCTCACACTTTCGGCCGCAAACAGCTATACGGGCGCGACTACCATCAACGCCGGCACGCTCAATTATTCCGGGTCTCTGGCAAGCGGCGGTCAATTCAACGTCGGCGCCTCCGGCGGTGGCAATGCGGTACTCGGCGTTCAATCGGGGGCCTCCATCACGCTGAACAACGCCAACTTCCTGGTTGGAAACGGGATTACCAATTCCACCGGTCAAGGATTTGTGAACCAGACCGCCGGCAGCGTGAGCGGTATCAACCAATTTCAGATTGGCGCCGGCGCGAGCGGCAGCTCGTATGGGTATTACAACCTTTCGGGCGGCTCCATCGGGCTGAAAGAACTGGATCTAGGCAGCTTCAACGGCGCGGCGGTTGGTGTTCTGGACATGAGCGGCGGGACGATGAATGTGTCAAACTGGATTGTCCCGGCACGAGGTGGGAGTGGCAGTACCGGCATCCTTAATATGACCGGTGGCACGCTCAATTATGCCGGAGGCAATTCGTTCGAGGCCAATTGGGGGAACGGTTCAACCGGTAACCAGATGACCGTTATCAACATCGCAAATGCCAGTTTGCTCGCGCAGACCGCCAATATCAATTTAATGGCCTCCGGCGGTTCGACTAACCTGGGTGAGATTAACCTTCTCTCAGGCGGCCTCCTGCAGGCGACGTCGATTGCCCCTGGCAGTGGAACCGGTACCAGCGACGTGAATTTCAACGGCGGCACGCTCAAGGCGAACACCGCAACGACGACGTTCCTCACCAGCGCCGTGACGGCTGCCAATGTTTACAGCGGCGGGGGCACGATCGACAACAACGGGGTAAACATCACGATTCCCATCGCTCTGGCGGCGCCCGTCGGCAGTGGCGCGAATGCGAACCCCACCGTAACCAATGGCGGGTCTGGCTATCTGGGCGCGCCGGCGGTCAAGGTCTCCGGCACCGGCGGCGTGGGAGCTTCGGCGTATGCCACTGTCTCCGGCGGAGCGGTTACCGGCATCGTCGTCACCAGTCCCGGCACTGGTTACACCGGCCCCCTGTCCTTCAGCTTGACCGGCGGCGGGGGGACTGGAGCGACCATCGGCACAGTAACACAAACTGCCAACACCAGCGGTGGCATGACCTTCCAGGGCATCGGCACAACGACGCTCTCAGGCGCAAGCACTTATTCAGGCGCAACAACGGTGGTTAGCGGGGGAACCATCCGTGTCAACGGATCTCTGGCCAGCGGCAGCGCGGTTACTGTCGCGGCCGGAGCATTAAATTACGGCGGTGGCCGACTGGGAGGCACCGGAACCGTCGGTGGAACCGTCGCCCTGAGTTCGGCCACGACAGCCACGCAGGGCGGAATGATCACCGCCGGAATTAACGACTCGACCACAGGCACTTTGACCACCGGCAGCGAAACGTGGAACGCTGGCGCGGCGTACCAGTGGAAAATCGCGTCTCTGCTCGGTCCGAGTTCCACGGTCAACGCGGCTCCAGGTTCCGGTGGCAGCGGCACCCCGGGAAGCACGTCAAGTTGGGATGACGTCGCAATGAGCGGGCTGACGGTCTCGTCGGGGGGATCCAGCCAGCCATTCACCATTGCGCTGCATAACACGGCCACGCTCACCACGGCAAGCGGCACCAGCACCTATAGCTGGATTATCGCCCAATCCACCGCGCTCCCGACACTGCCCGGAACCTCGGCAGGCGCGCTGACCACGACTTCCGGCACAAAAACCGGCAATCTCCTGGCGACAACGCCCAGCGGTAGTGGCAGCGACGTATTTGCCCTCGACACCAGCGGGTTCGGAAGCGGATTCGTCGTCAATGGCGGCGCTCCTGCGGGCACTTTTTCACTCGAATTCGTCAACGTGTCCGGTACTTACGATCTTGACCTCGACTACAACGCCGCCCCCGAACCGGGCGCCGCGATGCTTATTTTGGGTGGGGCGCTTCCGATGCTCAGCCTGCGACGGCGACGTGCGAAGCAGATTCCACGCACATCGTGAGAGGCACCCGTGCGGGGACGCCATGGTGAAGCCTGTGAGCCTAATGGCACGCGACAGATCGCGATGATGCTTACGCCGCCAAAGCGAACTCACCGTGTGCGAGTCTGCGCGGCAACCAAGATCGCTCAATCAATGCGAAACATCCGGCAACGCGCCTGCTCAATTGCTCTTTTTCTGGCGGTGGCGATTCAAGCCTGCGCTGGGACGCGGAGTCATGCGGTTCCCGACGCCTCGGTGGGCACCGGGGCGGAGGAAACGGCCGCGGGCGCGTCCGAACCGGCCGGGCACGTGCGGGCGAAATTCATTCATCCGGGCATTCCATTCACTCGTGAGGACCTGGAGGCACTGAAGGCAAGACTCGACCAACCCCCGTGGAAATCGGGTTTCGACGCCCTCGCCAACGATTCGCACTCCCAACTCTCCGACAGAATGCAGGGTCCGTGCGCCCAGGTGAAACGCAACCCCAACGAGAATCTCCACCAGTGGCGCAACGACATGATCGCGGTCCACAACCTCTCGCTCATGTGGTGGTTCAGCGGCAAGACTGATTACGCCAGGAAATCCCACGACATCCTGCTCGCCTGGGCAGATACTCAGACTGGCTTTGGCGGCGGAGAGTCGGGACTCGATCTGGGAGACTATGTCTATTACTACGCAGTCGGAGCCGACATCCTCCGCGGCACGTGGCCGGGCTGGACGGAGGCTGATACCCAAGCCGTGCAGAAGCTTTTCCTGAACGTCTATTGGCCGGCCTCGGGCGCTGTCACGAACGCCATTGGGCCCGCCAACAAGGGGGCGCTGGGCATGGCGGCGGGTGTCGGCATCGCGGCGTTCTGCGACGACCAGCAGAAGTTGGATCACATCGTCTCGCTGGTGCGCACCAGCGCCTCTTCGGGTCTGCTCAACATCCTGCCCACCGGCGAGGTGGGCGAAACCGGCCGCGACGGAGGCCACTCATACGGGCAGTGGGGGTCGCTGGCCTTCGTTGCCGAGGTTCTCTGGAAGCAGGGCATCGATGTGTACGGCGAAATGGACAACCGCCTGCTTGCCGCGGGCGAATACTACGCCCGCAACGACCTGGGCCTCAATGCGCCCTACGTCGTTTATGGCTCCATTGATGCGATTTACTGGAAGAGCAACCCTTACCTCGGCTGGTCGGCGCCCCGCCGGGGTCTGGCCCTCCTGCACGGCGCGTATGTCGTGCGCAAAGGTCTTTCCGCGCCGTATCTCGATCGGCTGAGGCGGGCGCTGCCGATCGATCAGAGCAACTGGATGTTTGAGAAAACAGTCGACACCTCGACGGCCGTGCCGCTCGCGCCGGTTCAATTCCCCCGGGTGGAGAGGGCAAGCACGGGCTTCACCGACACCGAGATCGGCCAGGCCACGCCGGCGGGCGCCAGCAGCTACAGTAATGGTGTCTGGACGCTCAACGGCGGCGGCGCCGAGATCTGGACGCACGCAGAGGACAGCTGCCACTTTGCCTACAAGCAGGTGACGGGGGATTGCGCGATCGTCGCCAAGGTGGAATCCGTGCAGAATGCGGATTCCCGCGCCAAGGCCGGGGTGATGATTCGCGATTCCCTCTCCTCCTCCGCCGGCCACCGCGCGTGGATGGGGGTCAGGCCAGAGCATACGCTGGAATATTACCAGCACGGGTGGTCATCGGGCGGCGTGTGGGGCGGGACGAACTGGGAGAAAGGCGCCCGCGGGTTCCCCCTATCCACCTCCTACTGGCTGAAGATCGAGCGGGTTGGCACAGTCATCTCCCTCTACGCCTCCGCGGACGGCGCGAGCTGGGCTGCCGTCGGCGCGGGCGAGTACGCGGATATGCCGGCCAACGCCTATCTCGGCCTGGTGGTCTGCTCGATGGCCAATGGCACGCCGTGCACCGCCACTTTCAGCAATGTGAGCATTACCGGCGGGAACGGCGTCCCCCCCGATCGCCGCGCCGGCGGCACCGCTCAATCTCTGCGCCTCGGGCGGTTCTGCTCAGGTAGTCCTGCGCTGGCTCGGCGCCGGCGGCGCCACAAGCTACAGGGTCAAACGATCCACGATCAGCGGTGGTCCCTACACCACGATCACTGTGGTTCCCGGAAACAGCTACACGGACGCCGCCGTCACCAACGGAATGACCTACTACTACGTCGCTTCCGCCACGAACTCCGTTGGCGAGAGCGCCAACTCCCCGCAAGATGCAGCGACCCCTGCGAGCCTGATGGTGAACGTCGCCTTCGGCGGCAAAGCCTCGGCCTATGCGGCGTCAGACAGCGCCGGCAGGCCTTCGACGGCGACTCGGGCACGAAGTGGTTTGCGGGAGAAAACGCCGGCGTGGGCGCGATCCAATACGATTTGGGCGCTGGTCGCGCGACCGTGATCAAGCACTACTCGATCACCAGTGCCAACGACGTGCCCGAGCGCGATCCGAAGGATTGGCAGTTCGAGTGCTCCAACGACGCCAAGACCTGGGTCACGCTTGATGAAGAAACTCAGTCCAGTTCCCGATGACGATCCGATCTATCCTCCGGGGTGGGCGAATGTGACGATATTTCGTGCGTTCGCTCACCGAGTCCTCGGAGGCGCCAAAAGCCCTCGTCTGCGGATCATAAGAATTGGCAACCGGAACGCGGTGGTCCTCAGCCACGAGGATCTCACCAATGGCTTGGGCGGGGCCGGCGTGGACGGCGTGGTCGGTTACACACCGACGGCGGCGACCACGCTCGTACGGAACATCGTGCTAACCGCATGCGCACGTTGATTTTGACTACCATTCGCAGCACGTCGGTGCGGCTCTCTCCGGTAGGGGCCGGCGGTCTCAAAAGCCTCGCGGGAATGGTAGAAGCCGCTCGGCCAGTCGTAAATTCCGGTATTTCCAGCGGTTTTTTGAGTTGTCCACTTGAAATTGCCCGCAATTTCACGGAAAACGTCCCCCTGCCGCAGATTCGAAGCAACAAACTTTTTCAGGAAGGAGCCATACACATGGCCGCAACCGCAAAGCCGGCGACCAAGAGCGAGATTCTCGCCGGTGTCGCCGAGACCACTGGTCTCTCCCGCAAGCAAGTCGCATCAGTCTTGGATTCCATCGCCGCTCACATCAAGCAGGCGCTGGGAAAGAAAGGCCCCGGCATCTTCGCACTTCCGGGCCTGTTCAAGATCACCGTCGTTCACAAGCCCGCGAAGGCCGCCTACAAGGGAATCGATCCGTTCACCAAGGTGGAGCGGATGTTCAAGGCAAAACCCGCGTCGCGCCGCGTCAAGGTCAGGCCCCTCAAGAACCTCAAGGACATGGTCAAGTAAAAGACCCGACGGAACCCGCTGCGGCGATTTGCTGAAAAGACCCGGCCTTGAAAGGCCGGGTCTTTTCTGTTGCTGGTTCGGAAGCTCCGGCGGCGGCCACCTCTTCATTCGCCCGCTCGGATGGAATCAGGGCAACCGAGACCTCTGTCGCATTTGCTGAACCCTGAACGCTTCGCGTTCCTCATATCCTCCTCGGAATCCCGCGTGTCGGCGTTGCAGTTGCCAATGCCGAGCAGCGGGGCTAGGCTCGATGCTCTGAGTCGTTCGCGTGCGATCTATGAGTGGCTCCGTATCGGTCGGTGTCGAGGGGATCTTGTCATGCCATCACCGTTTCCGGGAATGGACCCTTATCTCGAAGGCTCGCCTTGGACCGGTGTCCATGCCGAGTTGAGTGTGGAGATCGCGCGGCAATTGTCACAACGGCTTTCGGCGCGCTATGTTGCGCGAACCAACGAGCGTTTTGTGGTGACGATGCCGGAGAGCGAGGAAGGCGTCGCGGTCAGCACGGCCGCCATTTACCCCGACGCGTTTGTGGCCGAGAGGAAATCTGTTGCAACCGCGGCAGGGGCGCATTCGGCGGCCGTGGCCGAGGCGCCGCGGTTGCGGATGGCGACCACGATGCCGGAAACGCTCCGGCTGCTCAGCATCGAGATTCGTGATGTGGAACAACGAAGGCTCGTCACGTCGATCGAAGTACTGTCGCCGGCCAACAAGATTGGCGAGGGCCGGGTCGAATATCTCGCAAAACGGCGGCGAGTTTTGCTCAGCCCCTCGCATCTCATGGAGATCGATCTGCTGCGACGCGGCGAGCGAGTCCCGATGCAGCAGCGGTTGCCAGACTACCCGTACTTTGTGTTTCTCAGCCGGGCGGAGAACCGCCCCTTTACCGATATCTGGCCGATCGGGCTCCGGGAATCTTTGCCGATAGTCCCCGTTCCACTCTTGCCCGACGACGCGGACGTCTCATTGGACCTGCAGACTGCGTTGACCAGCGTCTATGACACCTTTCGTTATGCTCTAACCATTAATTACTCCAACCCTTTGTCCGATCCGTTTCCCGACGCGGACAGACAATGGATCGAGCAGCGTCTCGGCGCCTGCCAGCACACCGCCGAGTAGCTTCAAAACGAGGCGCCAAAGCTGGCACCGCCGCGGAACTATTTTGCCGTGGAACCCATAGCGCTGCTTAGTAGCCCGGATTTCCACGGCCCCCGTTGGCGAGCCGTGGGAATCCGGGCTAGAATCGTCTCATGAGGTCGATCGACGTCCAAGACCTGCCTGAGCCGGTTGCCGCGGCCATCGCGATGATGGTGCAGACTATCCGCAATCAGTCGCGCGACCGCATCGCGGGTGACCGGCTGTCAGCACCCGTGACACTTCCCGAATGGGACGGCCAGGTGCTGGGGACGCTGAAACGGTCGGAGATCTACGACGATGTCCGATGAGCCGGCACTGCTGGACACCAATGTTCTTGTCTACGCGTTGTTTATCGAATCTCCCCACCATGCGACATCACGCGCGCTGATAACACGGGCTGGAAAGGGCGATGCAAATCTTGCGATCGCCGCCCAAGCTCTTGCGGAGTTCTATTCCATCGTTACCAATTCCAAGCGCGTGACGGCTCCAAGAAAGTCTGAGGAAGCGATTTTGGCCATCGAAGCTTACCTTGCACTTCCAGGGCTCAGGCTTCTGCCCCAACCGTCGGATCTTGTAACCCGCTGGTGCGAACTGGTTCGGCAACATCCGGTTACGGGCGCCGATGTCTTCGATGTGCCGCTCATCGCCACGATGCTTGGCAGCGGTATCCGGCGTATCTGCACGTTCAATTCAACGCCGCCGACTTCCGCCCATTTGCTGAAATCGAAGTGCTCACCCCATAACTCAACGTGAGTAACGCGTGGTGAGCGCGCACTTGCTGCGGCCGCTACACCATTCTCATCCGACCAGCACTTCGTGCCGCCGGGTGGGCGCGACGCGTTTTTCCGGCGTGAGAATTCCCTGGAAATTGAGCGGATCGGCGGAGACAACGTTGACCGCGTCGCGCGGCCCCTGCCGCCGCAGGTTTCTCAGCAGTTCGACGGCTTGGGGAAGGGCGAATTGCTCGCCGGAAAAACCGGCGACAAATCGGCCGCCGCGGACCTCGCCGCGCAGCTCCATTCGGCGATAGGCGCGGGTGAGTCGGAGCCAGTTCACGGGGAGTTTTTCGCGCTCGATCGTTCGCCGGAAGACAACGCCAGTTCGACTCAGCAGCTGTCGCGCTGCCATCTCGTTTAATTCATCGGGAGGAAGCGGCGCGGCCGCGGTTCGGAAGGAGCTCCAGCGGCCGACGGGCCGGACCGGGGCCCGGCGACGCGAGGGCGGCGTGATCATCTGCCGCAATGCGGCAAATGAATCGCACGTTGCCAGACCGCGCGCCACCAAATCCGCCAAGCCCATCTCCAGATGCGCGAGAACCAGATTGGCAGCCTTCTGGAGATTCTGCGGTAACATCGCGCCCATTGCCCGCAACGGATGGAGAAGATCGCTGGCGGGCCCGCACATTCCGAGGGTTGCCGGAGGCTCAGCCATGCTCAGCCAGGCGTCGAGATCCTCGCGCGGGACGAAACTGATCGGCGTCACGCGGATCGGTGTCGCGGCGCCGCCCCAGAGCCTGCCCCAGGCGAACTCGCCGTTCATTGTCACTTCATCGAGCCATCCGCGCTGGTAGTCGCGAACGCGCCGCTGCAGGACATGACTTTCCCATGCCCACGCCGGCAGTTCGAAACCCGCCAGTTGCCGAAGCACTTCGCTGACGCCGCGCGGGCCTTCCACGCGAAACTCTTCATCCACGTGCTGCCAGCAGGCGAGAAATTGAAGAAATCCGCTCGGGCTGACGGGCTCAATTTCCTGGCGGAGTCGATCGATCGTGTAACGATGGATCCGCGCCAGCAGCCGCCGCTCGCACCAGGCGCTGCGGCCCTCCAGGCGCGTGCGCATGATCGCGCCTTCGTGTTCCAGCTCCACGAGCAGTGATGGCGTTGCATCGCCAACGAGGATGCGCGGATCATCTTCAAACACCGGACCCAGCGCTTCGAGACGGCCCAGCAGAATCCTTTTGGGCTCGGAGGGTCCGTCAACCGCGAGCCATCGTCCGCTGGCGTGTACCACACGCTGCTGGCTGGCGAGCACGTTCAGCCAGTCCTGCCAATCCACGGCTTCGGCGTCGGTCACGAAGCCCATCCACAGCAACGCGTCGTGCACCTCCTCGAGGCTCTCCGGCTGCGGCCACGCTTCCTCGCGCACGCGCTCGACCGCCGCCGGGTCGAGCGCGCCGATGTGATCCAGCAGGCGGGCGTCAAGACTTCGCCGCGAGAGCACCGCCTGGGTACGCCGTTCTTCCAGCGGGGCATCATCCAGGAATGTGTACGCTTCGGAGTTGAGGATTCCCCGGGCGAATGCCGACGGCTCAGAAGTGTCCACCGCGACTCGTGCGATCGAACCGCTGCGCAAGCCGTGGAGAACCTCGATCAGCCCGTCGATATCCGTCGCTTCGGTGAGACAATCGTCGATCGTCTGCCGCACCAGCGGATGGTCCATGGGAATCGGCAGGTCGCCGGGAGGAAGATTTTCCGGACAGGCAACCGCGGCGGGGAACGCCTGCGCGAGCAGATCCGCGGCGCGCATGCGAAGAATCTGCGGCGGAACCGCTCTGCCGTTCTGGAAACGGGGAAGCACCAGCGCCCGCGTGGCGTTCCAGCGCCATCTCGATTCGAACATCGGCTGGTCCAGCACCGCCTGCGTGAGAATTTCTTTCACACTGTTGGGATGCAGATAATTGAAAACGTCTTCCAGTGGAAAGCTGTGCTGGGTGCCCAAAGAAATGACAATCGCCTCTTCGTTGGCCGCGGCCTGGAGCTCAAAGCCAAAGCCTCGGCAGAATCGTTTTCGCAGCGCCAGGCCCCAGGCGCGATTGATCTTTCCGCCAAACGGTGCGTGCAGAACCATCTGCATGCCGCCGCTTTCGTCAAAAAATCGCTCCAGCACGATGCGCTTTTGCGTCGGCACTGTCCCGAGAACGCGGCGGCCGTCGGCGACGTATTCAGCGATCTGCACTGCCGCCTCGGGCGAGAGACCAATTTCTTCTTCCAGAGCCAGCGGATCGGTGCATTGCTCACGCAGCGCCGCGATCTCAGCGGACAGTTCCGCGGTTCGCGATGGGCCTTCGCCCAGCCAGAAGGGAATCGACGGCGGCTGACCCTGGGCATCGGCCACACGGACGACACCGCGCTCCACTTTGAGAATCCGCCACGAGGTATTGCCGAGTTGGAAAATATCACCCACATTCGATTCGACCGCAAAGTCCTCGTTGAGGGTTCCGATAAACAATCCCTGAGGATCCTGCAGCACGCGATAGTCCGCCACATCGGGGATTGCCCCGCCGCCGGTGATGGCGGTAATTCGGGCGCGCTTTCGGGCCATAATCCGGCCGCCGACGGCGTCGCGATGGAGCAAACCGTGTCGTCCGTCGATGTGCATCCGGATCACCGCGTCGAAATCCGAGCGCGCGAGCTGGCGATAGGGCCATGCGCGGGCGAAGGTCTCAAACAGTGTTTGCTCGTTCCACCCCCCCTCGCCCGCCTCGACGCATGCGGCGACGATTTGCTGCGCGAGAATATCCAGCGGCCTCCGCGGCTGCGGCGTGCGATCCAACTCTCCCCGTTTGGCGGCCCGCAACAAAGCGGCAGCCTCGACCAGTTCATCGATCGTCAATGGAAAAAGCCGGCCCTTTGGAATACGCCGCACGGCATGCCCGGACCGCCCAACGCGCTGCAGAAACGTCGCGATCGACCTCGTCGCCCCGACTTGAATCACCAGATCGACATCGCCGATATCGATGCCCAGCTCCAGTGAAGCGGTCGCCACCAGCGCCCGCAGGGTTCCCGACTTGAGTCGATGTTCCGCGTCGAGGCGCCGCTCTTTCGAAAGGCTGCTGTGATGGCACGTGACTTTGTCCTCGCCAAGAACGTCAGTCAGCCGGGCGGTGATGCGCTCGGCGAGCTTGCGCGTGTTGACGAATATCAGCGTCGTGCGATGCTCGCCGATGAGCCCGGCGACCTGCCCATAAATTTCATCCCACTGCTCGTGGGAGCAGACGGTGGAGAGCGGCGAAGGGGGGACCACGATCGCCACGTCCATCTTGCGGTGGTGCCCCACGTCCACCAGCGTGCAGTCCCGGCCGACGCCAACGAGAAATCTCGCGACCTCTTCCAGTGGCTTTTGCGTGGCGGATAAACCGATGCGCTGGACCGGCCCGGTCAGGGCCTCGAGGCGTTCGAGGGACAGCGCCAGATGCGAGCCGCGTTTGTCACGGGAGAGGGCGTGAATCTCATCAACGATTGCGGTCCTCACCGTTCGCAGCATCTCGCGTCCGCCGGCGCTGGTCAGCAGGATGGAGAGCGACTCGGGAGTCGTGACAAGAATGTGCGGCGGCTTGCGCAGCATCGCCGCCCGATCGCGCTGCGGCGTATCCCCCGTGCGAACCAGAACCCGTATCTGCGGGAAACCTGGATCGAGTTCGGCCAACTCGCGCAGCGGACCCTGCAGGTTCTTCTGGACGTCATTGCTCAACGCCCGCAGCGGCGAGACGTAAAGCACGGATGTCTGATCCGGCAGCGCGGGCCCCTGGCGGGCCAGACTGTCGATGGCGGCAAGATAAGCCGCCAGGGTCTTTCCCATGCCGGTGGGAGCGGAAATGAGGGTGTGGAGTCCCGCGCGGATTTTCGGCCACCCCTCCCGCTGCGGCTCGGTCGGCTCGCCAAATCGCTGCTGGAACCAGCGCTGAATCGTGGAATGAAAACCCGCTAATGGCACCGCGGGATTATACGGAGAGAGCCAGCCGTTTTCCTCCGCAGGAAGCGTCACCCGAAAATCCTCCCCGATCAGAGCCTCGTCCCCAGCACACGCTCATTAGCTCCGTCACTCGCTGATAAGTCCCAACCCCCGAATATTCTCGCAAGTCGCCTCGCCCGGCGCTTATAATAGCGTGCGTGCACTCAAGTCTGACAGAATCTCGACCATTCGTTCCCGGCACCACCGGCTGGACAGCCCGCGACCTCGACGATCCTCAAATCGAGCAACAGTGGTTCAACGGACGCCACGAAATTGTGGAAGGAGTCCTGACCACCATGCCTCCAGCATATTTCGTGGGTGGCGAGACGCTTTTCAGATTGATGTCTCGCGTTGCCCTTCATATCGGCGAAGACGCCGGCAGCTTCGCGACCGAAGTGGATATTGTGGTGGACGAGGACCGTGTTGCGCGCGCGGATGCCGCCTTTCTGACGCCGGCCGACAAGCAGCGGCAACGCGAAGCCGCGTTGGCGGCCGGGCGGCAGGATCTAGCGCGCACTCGCATTCTTGTCCCGCTCATCATCGAATGCGTGAGCCCCGGCCACGAGAGTCACGATCAGCGAACCAAACGCCGTTGGTATGCCGAGTTTGGCATACCGAACTACTGGCTGCTCGATCCGTTCAAGCGGACGTTAGACTGCCTCGTGCACCGCGATGGCGCATTCCACGACGATGCCGCCGGCCAGGGCACCGAGGAGGTGCGCCCGTCTCTGTTCCCCGGCCTGGTTCTGCGCCTCGGAGAAATCTGGAGCGCGTGAAAGCCGCTTCTCCAATTCGTCGCCCGCTTCACTCCCGCCGCTCGTGGCCCATGGGCCTGGCGTGATCACATCTCACACAAAGGAAAAACTCATGAACAAGAACCATGGAAAATTCGTCTGGTACGATTTGAAGACCACCGACACCCACGCCGCGGAAGACTTCTACAAAGCCGTCGTCGGCTGGGACGCCAAAGACTCCGGCATGCCGGATCGCCAATACACGATTCTCTCCGTCGGCCCCGCCACGGTTGGCGGAATCATGCCGTTCCCGAAGGAAGACCGCGTCTCCAATCGATCCTCTGTCTGGACCGGCTATATCGGCGTCGATGACGTGGATGACTACGCCAATCGCGTCAAAGCCGCCGGCGGAACCGTTCACCTCAAGCCTCAAGACATCCCCGGCATTGGCCGATTCGCCGTCGTCGCCGATCCACACGGCGCCGTCTTCAACCTCTTCGCCGGCAATGGAGATCAGCCAGTCAAAGAAGCTGGCATGGCCAAGCGTGGCCACATCGGCTGGCACGAGCTCTACGCCGGCGACCGCGAGGCGGACTTCAATTTCTACTCCAGCCTCTTCGGCTGGACCAAAGCCGACGCCATGGACATGGGCAAAATGGGCATCTATCAAATCTTCAAAACCGGCGGCGACGCCCCCGTCGGCGGCATCATGACCAAAGGACCCGATGCGCCCGGTCCCTTCTGGCTCTATTACATCACCGTCAAAGGCATCGACGAGGCAGCGGAACGCATCAAAAAGGCTGGGGGCAAAGTTCTCCACGGCCCCCACCCCGTTCCCGGCGACGCGTGGATCCTCCACGGCCTCGATCCGCTGGGTGCCATGTTCGCCATGGTAGGATCGAAATGAAGAGGGCTAGTGTGGTGGCGCGGTCACGTGACTCAGCAGTTTAGGGTGATCCGAGGCGACAGCGCGCAGAAGGCCGTCATCAAAGCGCCGCCAAAGCAACTTCCCCAGCCAGTCACGCAACCGTTGCCATAAGGCACGGCAACGGCTGCCGCGTGCCGCGTGATATCGGAGGACCATTTGATGGACAGCGCCCTGTACACAAAGCCGTACGCAGTCAGCGAATCCGCAGCAGTCTACCTTCCAGGCCACGTCGCGTGGCTCGTACTGCCGCGCTACATCAGTGAAGATGAACACGGCACACAGACCGTCGATGAGCGGATTACCGTGGTGCTGCGCGATGAGCCCGGCCGTTTTTGGCCAGTCATCGCAAAAATGTCCGTTGGCGAGGCCGAATCGCTCCACGGAGAGCTTGGCAGGATCATTGCGCAGAGACGCGCCGCCGACGGAAGCGATGGGTAACAGGCGCTGCTCTCCATCGGCGTCGCGTGCACACCGCCGGTATTGTGACCGTCAGCTCGAGGGATGAATCACACTACCGCATAAGCCGCACAATGCATCGCACGACGCCCTTCGAGTGGCGCCGAAGCAAGCTGGCCGAAAAGCTTTCGCGTTGCGCCCCGGGTAACTTGCTCGAGTACAGCCATGATTGCAACCAGCAATGAAAGCGAACAAGAAGGAGGCGTTCATGAGTGGTGCAGATCCAGCAGGAAAACCCTTTGGGCAATTCAAGGCCATGCAGCGCGAAATCTGGTCCGGCTTTGCAGCCAACGAGGGGTTGACGACGCTGGCGGCAGCGGAACTCGTGGAGTTTGCGAAGGTCGGCCGCGGCGAGACGGTTCTTGACGTTGCCTGCGGCACCGGCGTCGTGGCTGTCACGGCGGCACTCGCCGGCGCAATTGCGAAGGGGCTCGACATCACGCCGGCTCTTCTCGAACGGGCGCGGGAGAATGCGTCGATCGCCGGCGTCGACATTGAGTTTTCAGAAGGGGACGCAGAAGAGCTTCCCTATCCCGATTCGTCGTTCGATGTCGTACTCAGCCAGTTCGGTCACATCTTCGCGCCGCGGCCAGAGGTTGTGACGGCCGAGATGCTGCGCGTTCTCAAGCCCGGCGGACGGATCGCATTCACGACTTGGCCGGCCGAGCACCTCCCGGGGCAATTCTTCGCTCTGATCGAGCGAAACACGCCAGAACCACCTGCGGGCGCCCCTGTCCCTGCTTCCCCTATCCAATGGGGCGATCCGAATATCGTGCGGACTCGCCTCGGTGCCGCGGTCTCCGAAGTCAGGTTCGAGCGTTCGACCATGATTGTCCCGGCCCTCAGCCCCCGGCACGTGCTCGTCGCCCTTGAAGAACGCTTAGGCCCTGTTCAGAAGCTGCTTGCGAGCCTGGACCAGAAGAGTCCGGATCGTGCCGCCGCGGTCCGCGCCGAAATCGTGCGTCTGGCATCCGAGAACACGAAGAGCAACGGCATGCGCCAGTCATTTTTGATGTCACTGGCGACGACGCGCGGTCTCTCGCACGGATAGGCTGCTTTCCGTATTATCCACGGCTGTGACAATGACACTTTCGGAACTGGCCGCGGCCATCGGCGCGGAATTGGTCGGTGACGGGTCGCTGCTGATCGACTCGGCCAACACGCTGGAAGCCGCCCGCGCGGGACAAGTGAGCTTTCTTTCCAATCCGAAGTATTCCAAACAGGTCGAGACGACCAAGGCGTCGGCGGTTGTGGTATCGCCCCACTTCAAAATGCCGGGCGTGAATCTGCTGCGGCACAAAAACCCGTATTACGCCTTCATGCAGGCGGTGGTGAAGCTGCACGGCTACCGCAAGCATCCCCATAGCGGCATCCATCCGCGGGCGACCGTAGATTCCAGTGCGACCATCGGCGAAGGATCGGTTCTTTACCCGGGCGTTTACGTCGGGCCGCGCGCAAGGGTTGGCCGCGACTGCATCCTCTATCCGAACGTGGTCATCTATGATGATTGCGTGCTGGGAGACCGTGTGATCATTCACGCCAACACCAGCATCGGCCAGGACGGTTACGGCTTTGCCACCCATAAAGGCGCGGACGGCGAAGTTGCGCACCACAAGATTCCGCAGATTGGCAATGTGGTGATCGAAGACGACGTGGAGATCGCCGCCAACGCCACCATCGACCGGGCGGCGCTGGGCAGCACGATCATCGGCGAGGGGAGCAAACTCGGTGATCTGATCACGATCGGCCACAACGCCCGCGTCGGAGCGCACTGCCTGCTGGTTGCCCAGGTCGGGATTGCCGGCTCGACGATTCTCGGGCATCACGTCACCATGGGCGGGCAGGTCGGCGTCGCCGGTCATCTCAAGATCGGCGACGGCGCGACCGTCGCCGCCGGAACCGGCATCATGCAGGACGTGGACGAGAAGGCAATCATGATCGGCACCCCCGCCATGCCGGCCTCCCAGGCCCGGCGGGTCTATGCCATCTTCACCCAACTCCCCGAGCTTCTTGCCCGGGTCAAGAAACTGGAAACCGGCTCCGCCGGCTCCGATGAGCCCGAACCACCTGCCGAAGCGTAGCTTCCGGGGCCCATTTGTCGCCCGGTACCATTGTTGGTGAGCGGTCGTTCGACTGTGCGCAGACCCGGAAGCCAACGGATGGCAATCCGTTGGCTTTTTGCTGCTGCTCACATTGCCCGCCGAAAGCGGCCTAAAGTGGGTCACGCGCCGACAGGCCGTGCGTCCCGGCGCTCATGACAGGTGCATCCGATTGTCGATTATACTGATACGCGGCCCGGCCGATGGACCTACCGTCGACGGCGGCGCGCCGATTGCCACCGCGACACCTGGGTTTTTGAACGGGAGACAAGATCATGTCCGTGCTGACGATGGTAGGGACCGATCGCTCCTCTGAGAATGCAGCCCCGGTGGTTTGGGGACGGCGAATCGCGCTCACCATCGGCCTGTTAATCGGGCTCGCACGGCTCTGCAGCCAGGGGTTCGGGGCGGCACTGCAGTTGGCGCCGGATCTTCGCCCCACGTATCTCTCCGCCAGCGTCTGGGTCCACGGAGGCAATCCCTATTCTGCGTCTGCTCTGGCGGCGCGATGGGAAGCCGTTCGCGGCCCGGGAGACGGCGACCTGCCGGAGGATTTTTTCCGCGAGGAGCCGTCGCTCTATCCGCCTCCGACGCTGGTGGTGATGGCCCCCTTGACGCTTCTGCCGTGGAACCTCGTGCGGGGTCTTTGGCTGGCGATGAGCATGATCACCACGGTGCTGGCGTGGATCGCACTGGTGCGGGTCGCGGGGATGAAGCTCTTCGGCTGGCGGGCGGCGCTGTTGGGAGTCATCTGGCTTGAGGTGGGGCCGCTGCAGACGCTTCTGCATCTGGCGAATCCGACGTTGCTGACCGTGAATCTCATGGTATTCGCGGTCTACTTCGCGACGTTTCGGATGGAAGTGATCGCTGCCGTCGTGCTGGCAATCGCGGTCTGTCTCAAGCCGCAACTCGGCGGCGCGCTGTTGGTCTATTACGCTCTTGGCCGGCGGTGGCGCCTCTTCGGTCTGGCGAGCGGTCTGGTTGCGCTCATTTCCTGCGTCGCAGTGGGTCGGTTGACCATAGAGCATTCAAACTGGCTGCCGGACCTGCTTGCCAATCTGCACATGGCTTCCGGTAACGGCGGATTGAATGATCCCAACCCGATCAATCCCTTTCACTGGCGTCTTTTGAATCTGCAGTTTCCGCTGTTCGCCGTCTTCTCCAGCCGGACGGTTGTCAGCGCCGCCGCGTTGCTGATCACCGGCGTGCTCTGCGTGCTATATCTGATTTGCTGGCGCCGCGCCGGGGGACCAGGCGCGCCTGAGCCGCTTGCGGTGAGCGTTCCCCTGCTGCTGGCACTGCTGCCGGTCTATCACAGCTATTATGACGCGCTGCTGCTGGTATTTCCGCTCGCATGGGTAATGGCCTCGCTCGGAACGTCGCGTACGCTCCCCGCCTTGATGGTGCTTTTCTGCACCTGGCCCTTCTACATCTGCGCTGCCTGGGCGATGGACAACATGATTCACAACGGGAGCATCCCTCGCGTCGTTGCCGACTCCACCTGGTTTAATCTGTTTGTCTTCCCCTGCGAAACCTGGATGCTCATCCTGCTGAGTCTGGTCCTCATGGCTTGCCTTTATCACCGCCAGGAGTTGGATCGCGCCTGACGCTGCGCCGCGCCTGCCTAGCTGATTCTTGCTTCCTCCGATCGGCTCCCCCCAAGGGCGGAGATTCACTTCATCTGCTGCATGCTCGTTTCCATCGGCCGGCGCAAGCTGGCGATTGGAGATGTACTGGCTGGTCGGCCTGTATTGATTAGCTGGTCTGATAACAAATTTAAGCGCCTATTTTTCCTCACCTTGCGCACATTCCCCATCTAGCGCCTCTTCCACCTCTCCGACATCAACTACGTCCACCGGAAGCAACCGCGTCGCTCAGGCGACGGCCGCAACCGGCAGACGTTGTTCGCTACCAAAGGAGAAGAAAATGCGGAAGGCAAAGCACAGAAAGATCAAGAGCATTCGCAAGGCGATCCCGATCTTCGAGACGCTGGAGGACCGCCAACTATATAGTGTCGTGAGCGTGACGCCCGGCAACTTCGCCGCGGCCATCAACTCCAGCAGCCCGGGCGACACCATCAGCTTCGGCGCAGGGACCTATAACTTTGCCAATCGGATGCTGCTTCCCGGCAACCGCATCTACCAGGGCAATGGCCAAGCGACGATTACCGGGCCAGACTCGTCCACCGCCTCGATGGACTTCGACACCGTCACCGGCGTTGAGGTGACCGGCTTCACCTTCACCGGCACGTTTCTCCAGGTCCACGACTGCCAGGTGAACATCCACGGCAACACGTTTGAGAACACCGGCGGATATGGTGTCTACGGCGATGGATTCACGAATTCCCACATCGACGATAACACATTCTCGGGGCAGACCAACACCTCGGTGATGATCTACCCTGGCAACAACAACACCATCGATGGAAACACCTTTAACAATATCGAAGAGGCCATCCACACGATCGGCGGCAGCTACAACGACTACTCCCATAACGTGATCAACTATTGCTCCCGCAACGGCATCGAAGTGCAGGGCGGGCAGGGGATGACGAATCTCACGGTCGATGATAACTGGATTGGGAACTGGAATCCCAACGGCAACAAGCAGCCAGACGGCACCTGCTCGCACATGGCGATTTCCTTCGCCACGGGCTCAAATCCCAACGGCGGAGCGGTCACGAATCAGGGTGAGAATAACACCATCAGCGGCAACACGCTTCTGCTCAACGGTTCGCCAGGCCAGACGGCCCCGGAGGGGGGCAACTATGCCCTGACCGGCATCGAGCTGATGGGCCAGCAGAACATCAACGTCACGGACAACTATTGTGCGGGCGCGTCGATGTTCATCATGAACGGCACGTCCAATAACGCAGGGAACAGCAGTGGCAACACGCTGATTGTCTCGGAACGCGACCTTCCCGACAGTTGTCCCTGGCAGATTACCCCACTGTCGGGAACGGATCACGTGTATGCCTGGAACGCTTCCAACGCGCCCGCCGCGCCTTCGGTGGCGGCAACCGTTGGGGCCTCCGTATCCACTGGCACAACCTCAACCTCTTCGCCCGCGCCCACTGTGGCAGCACCGGCTCCCACTCAGAGTATCCCTGCCGGCATTACGGCCACCGCGAACGGCCAGTCTGGCCAAATCACGGTTAACGCTCCCGCCGGAGCGACGCTGGGAATCTACGCCAGCACCCTGGATCCGAGCACGGCGGTGAATCTGGGTGCGATCAGCGGCACGTCGGCCACCATCGGCGGCATTCCGGCCGATTGGCAGGTCACTGTGACCGTGACCACGGGCGGCACGACGTACACGCTGCCGTCGGTCGAGGTGACGAACAGCACGATTGCGGATACCGGGCCATTCAACCCGGCTCTGGTGTCGGCCGTCGTTTCGCCGGTGGTAAGCGCCCCGGCGCCGGTTGTGACGGCAATTGCTCCCACAATCCCCGCGGGCGTTACCGCGACTGCAAACGGCCAGCCTGGCCAAGTTACGGTTACCGCTCCTGCGGGATCGACTCTGGGAATCTATGCCAGCACGATGGCTCCCAGCAGTGCGGTGAACCTGGGTACGATCAGCGGATCGTCGGCCACCATCGGCGGCATTCCGGGCGATTGGCAGGTCACTGTGACCGTGACAACCGGCGGCACCACGTACACGCTGCCGTCGGTCGAAGTGGTGAACAGCACGATTCCGGATACCGGGCCATTCAACCCGGCTCTGGTGTCGGCCGTCGTTGCGCCAGTAACGACCACTTCGACTCCAACGCCGGTGACAACCACACCGGCTTCCACAATCCCTGCGGGCATTACCGCAACTGCGAACGGCCAGCCCGGGCAAATTGCGGTCACCGCTCCGGCGGGATCGACGCTGGAAATTTACACCAACACGGGAGTGGATCTGGGCACGATGAGCGGGACTTCGGCCACGATCGATGGCATTCCGCAGGACTGGTGGGTCACCGTAACCGTGACGACCAACGGTACGACTTACTCGCTTCCCTCGCTTGAGGTGGTGACCAGCACGGTTCCAAATACCGGCGCGTTCAACCCGACTCTGGTGCAGGCCGTCGTTGCGCCGGTAACCAGCGCACCGGCGCCCGTTGTGACAACACCGGCTATAACGACGCCCGTTACAGCGCCCGCTTCCACAATCCCTGCCGGCATTACCGCAACTGCGAACGGCCAGCCCGGGCAGATCGCGGTCACCGCTCCGGCGGGATCGACGGTGGAAATCTACACCAACTCGGGGGTGAATCTGGGCACAATGAGCGGGACCTCGGCCACAATCGATGGCATTCCGCAGAACTGGTGGGTCACCGTGACCGTGACGACCGACGGTACGACTTACTCGCTTCCCTCGCTCGAGGTGGTGAACAGCGCGATTCCAAATACGGGCGCGTTCAACCCGGTTCTGGTGGCAGCCACGCCCATGATCAGCGGCGTTTCTTCGACCGCCGGCGTTTCAACCGGAGCTGTCGCCGCGGCGACGAACTTCGTCGCGACTTCGCCGAGCAGTTCGGAAGTCGATCTGTCGTGGACCGACAACACCAATGGGCAGGCAACCTACGTCCTCCAGCGGCGCGCAACGTACGGAAGCACCGGCTTTCAAACGATTGCGACCGTTGCGGCGGGCGTAAACTCCTACAACGACGTGCACGTGAACGCGAACTGGGAGTACGACTATCGGCTGGTCGGCGTCCTTTCGGGCGTCGCCTCGCCGACGGTTGCGGCGCACGTCCGGGTGCAGAATGGGTCGGCTTCGACGACTCCTGTCACCGTTACAGCGCCGGCCGCTCCGACGGTTTTGCTGGGGGCGTCGCCGAACTCGACTGCGGTCGACCTCTCGTGGGTCGACAATACCGGCGGCACCGCCACCTACGTTCTTGCCCGCCGGGCCACAACTGGAACGACCGGCTACCAGGTGATTGCCACGCTCGCAGCGGGCACCACCTCGTTCACGGACACCAATGTGAGCGCCAATTCGCAGTACGATTATTACCTGGCCGCAGTAGTTCCGGGCGCCGTTTCAAGCGCGGCGACGGTGCATGTCCAGGTGCAGCCGATGCTCTCGCTGCCTCTGGCGGATGCCGCATAACCCGCCGCATCGCAAGGACTGCTGACTGACTGCTGACTGTTAAGATCCGGCTCACGTACTCACGTGAGCCGGATCTTTTTTGGACAATCACGCCTGACGAACCCGACGCTTCCCGCCTCCCCCGGCACAGCAGGATTTTCCCTATGAAGATTCCCCTTGCTTAGCGGATGACGAGCTTGGTATAATCCGCCATGTCGGCAGAGATCCGCATGCGCCTGCTGCGGCTGGATGTCGACCGATGCGACGGCGACTGCCTATGGATGGTGCAGCCGCGGAGACGGTAGAGTTGGCCGGCCGCACGGCTACGCGTTTTTATTGAGCTTTTTTGGTTGTCCAACCCGATTTTTGAGCCCGCCTCCCCGTTGAGATCGTGGAACCGGCTGTGCGTCACTGAAACGAGAGTGTCCCGAAGCGGTCCCTACCCTGATTGGAGCCCCGTTGTCGACTGGGGCGAGTTTGCCTTCACCGCGGCGGGTTGACTGGGTCGGTTTCCGCCGCACCCCGATTTTCACCTTGGAGTTCACACCATGAGCATGCCCGCCCTGCTGTTGCGGCGTCTACGCATAGGCCGCCGGCGCCTGGCAAATAATATTGACAATCGCTTCCGAAAGGCCCGCCCCGGGTCGGTTCTGATTCTCGTGGTGGCGCTGCTGGTGCTGATGGCGCTCATGGGCACCGCATACATCTCAACGACCCGCGTCGACCGCGGTTCCTCAGCGCAGAACTCGTTCAACACTGAGATCGATCTGCTGATCGAGGGCCTCTGCAAGATCGAACAGCAGCAGATTCTCACCTCCAAGGGTGCGACAACGGATGCGTATGACCAGAGTTCCACCGCCGGCGCATCCGATGCAATGCTGTGGACCAGTCCTCAGGTGGATTCGAGCTCGGGCCTGGCGACCACCTTTCTCAGCGCGCGCGTTCCTACGGCCAGCCCAAGCAGCAGCACGACCCCGATCTGGCCTTACTTAAGCGCGGCCCCGTTGGGCGCGCAATTTGAGTCGCCCTACGTTCCCAACGGAACAACGACACCCTTCACCTACAAAACGAACACGAACCTGCAGCCTAGCTCGATCACCGTGCAGCTGGCGTCAGGCCCGGTCGTCTTCCCAGCTCTGTACGACAGCACGAGCGGGAATACGTATCTTGCCGGCAGCTCCAGCGGCTCGGGCATCGCCGACTCGGGATTGTTCCGGCTTCCGGTCGGCGAGCTCAACGGCGTTACCTATTACGGCTCCACCTTTACAATCGATAACAGCGCCGCGGTAAATGCGTCGATTGCCAGCCAGCCCAATACCGTAGTGGCCTATCAGCCGAGTAGCACCAATTCCCCGCTTCCCGGCGACTTTTTCCCGACCAGCATCGATCTGTCGGGAATGCTGCGGACGGGATCGAGCTCCGTATCGCAGCAGATGTCGCAGCTCAACGCCTACCGATGGGGGGGGGCGGCGGCCGCGAGCCTGTCCCCTTTCTATGATGACGGCACGCCGATGAGCTACTCGTTTAATTCCCCGCTCGAAGCGATGTGGATGCAGCTGGGCCGGCGGCTGGACAACCCAGGACTGAATGGTGTGGCAACCGGCCCGTACTACCAGACGCTTCCAGTCGGCGAATCGATGGCAATGGCCTATCGGTATTGCCTGATGAACTCGGCAGCCAGTCCCTCGCTTCTCGAACAATACCTCTCGCCTTCCGTCACGTTCACGGTCACATCCGCGGGAACAACGATTCCGGTTCACAGCTCTGCCTATTCGCCCGATCAGTGGTCGCAGTGGTTCACCGACAATTTCGTCTACGAGAACGGCGGCGGAAATATCCGCCCGCTGCTGGTCGCGCGCAACCAGGTCTCCAACGTATCAGGAAGCAGATTCACCTACCGCGCCACGTCGCAAACGCCGCCGAACAACAACTGGCAATTGAGCACCTCGCAGGCACCCGTTTCGTACAAGTTTGGCGACTGGGTGACCGGCGACCCCGGCACGAACGGGCACACGTTTGTCTGCATTCAGGATAACACTTCCGCCGCGACCAACTCGCCGACGGCCACCAACGAGCAGTTCTGGACCCAGGTCCCATGGAGCGATTATCCGGTGAAGACCTCGGTGAATACGGGAACCTTCGGACAGCTCTGGATCGCCTATTGGAGCGTCATGTCCGCCACCACGCCCGATACGCCTGACACTGCTTCGAGCACGACCATTTTCCGCAACCCGATCCGCGCCGCCGTTAACACCACCACCAGCAGCACCACTCAACCCACCGGCCCCAACGTCGTGACGCTCTCCCCCACGGGCGGAGATGACGGGCCTTACATTCTCGCTCAGGCCAACGCCGCCGCGCCCGGGGCCACCATCTTCTTCACCGCCGGAACGTATCAGGTCAACGAGCGCATCGTGCTTCCTGGAAACCGCATCTATTCCGGCGGGGGATCGACCGGCGGGATGGCCGCCCTCACGCCGCCCGAGGTGCTGCGCCTCCGCAGCGCGCTGGCCGCCATGAACACGCAGCAGCTTCGCTCTGCCACCTCCGACATTCTCAGCCGGCAAATTGAAATCCCCGGCGCTACCCAGGGCACGTCCACCGCCCCCGGCGGAGCGGTCATCAACGGCCCTGACTCCAATACCGCCAGTTTCGATTTCGACACCGTCGACAACGTCGAAGTGACCGGACTCACATTCACCGGCACATTTCTCCAGCTCCACAACTGCCAGGTCAATATTCACGGCAACACGTTCCAGAACACCGGAAGAAATGGCATCTACGGCGATGATAATATTACTGACAGCCACATCGACAATAACACGTTCACCGGCCAAACGGATACGTCGATGATGCTCTATCCCGGCAGCAACAACACGTTCGATGGGAACTCATTCAACCAGATCAACGAGGCCATTCACACTGTTGGCGGCAGCTCCAACGACTACTCGAGCAACGTCATCAACTACTGTGCCCGCAACGGAATCGAGATCCAAGGTGGAACCGGCGAGGACAACCTGACGATCAACAACAACTGGATTGGAAACTGGAATCCCAACGGCAACAAGCAGCCCGACGGCACTTGCTCGCACATGGCGATCTCCTGTGCAACCGGCTCGAATCCAAACGGAGGAGCGGTTACCAACCAGGGAGAAAACAACACCATCAGCGGCAATACGCTTTTGCTCAACGGCTCGCCAGGGCAGACCCCTCCGATGGGAGGCAACTATGCCCTGACCGGCATCGAACTGATGGGCCAGCAGAACATCAACGTGACGGGAAACTATTGCGGCGGCGCCAGCATGTTCATCATGAACGGCACGTCGAACAACGCGGGGAACAGCAACGGCAATACGCTGGTTGTCTCGGTGCGCTACCTTCCCGACGCGTGCCCATGGCAGATTACGCCGCTGAATGGAACGGATAACGTCTACGCCTGGAATGACCCCAATGCTCCGGCGGCTCCGCCCGCGCCGACCGTGCCCACCAGTTCCTCCACCACCCAACCCGCCAGCGGCGGCACGCTCACCTATCGCGTCACCCTCTACGGCACCGGCCAGCAGCCGTACATCACCGAGGTGTACGCCAATAACGACCAAAGCACCGGCGGCGGCTTCGTCGCCGTCTCCATGTACAATCCCTACAATACGCCGATCAACCTCACTGGCTGGCAATGGGTTACGGTGAACCGAGCCAATGGAATCTCACAGCTTACTTTCACCCCGTTGGATCCGAACAACAGCAGCCTTGGCATTAGCACGATTGCTCCCTATCAGCGCCTGGTCTTCGCCTCCACGGCACCGGGTAATATGCCCACCGGCATCACCGTCGACTCGGGCGCGACGTACGTCCCCGCCCCGGCATTGACCAACGCATTGAATCAGGAGTTGGTTCTGGTCCGCCCGCACAGCGCCAGCGGGACGCCGTCGTACAGCAGCGCTGCGAACGATCAGTGGGATGAAACAGGTACGCAGCATCTGCCGAACGCGGCCGTAAATCCTCTGGCCGATTTCGTTCCGGTCGATTCCTATGACTTCACCGGCCTGCCCCACCCCAGCAGCACCAGCACCGAGTGGCACTACGTTCGCCCCAGCGATCAGGCGACGCACAACTGGTATTTTGTCTATCCCTACACGTACGACAAAACCACCACCGACAATACCTCGCCCAATGCGGTGGCCGCCGCCGCCCTTTCGCTTCCAACTTCGCGGCTGTTTGCGACGATGGTGCAACCGGGCGCGACGCCGACGCCAACGGCGCTGGGCGCGGCCGGCACCGCCCCCGCCGACTCCACCTACGCGACAAAGGGCCTTCCGATTCAAATCAACAATACCGACTTCGGCGGGCCCAAGGGAGCGGCCCCCATCCAGTCTTATCCCTTCGGCGGTTTTGCCCGCAACGGCGACATTCTGCAGACCACGTTCATCGGCGCCTATCGCATCGATATCGTGAGTCTACTGGCCGATGGAACCGTCGATCCAACGGTTCCCGCCAAGACCGTCGAGTACCAGCCCGTGACGATGGACTCGGCCTTCGCCGATGACATGAACGACAACGACAACCTGGCGGAAAACGTCGGGCGATTCTGCCCGATGAGTCCGGCGGACACCCCGCTGGCGTCCACGGCGACGCCGCCCTACTTGTTCAATGACTTCGATGCGAGCGGCCCTTCGAGCCCCTATCACTTTGCGATGCGGCTCTACGACTTCCTTACCGTCGGTGGACCGGCCGATGACTACATGCAGGGCGTCCGCGCTCAGGACAACTCACTTCTGTATGGCATCGCCAACGTCAAGCCCGGCATCATCAACGCCTATTCCACGTCCATGCCTACCACGGAAGACGCCGCGCCGATGGACGGCCTGATCAATATCAACACTGCCTCGTGGCGCGTCCTGGCAACACTGCCCCTGGCAAACTACTCCACAAGTTCGCCGGACAACATCAACCTGGCAAAGGCAATCGTGCAATACCGCGACGTGGACAACGGCACCCCCAGCCACACGCCGCACGGCCCGTTCAAGAGCATCTTTGAGCTCAATGGCGTTCCCGGTTTCCGCACGACGCTATACAGCACTGCCTCCAACGGGTTCGATCCGAACCGCCTGACGCCCGGCTACGGGCTCAGTGGGCTTGATAACGGGCCAACCGATGGGGACCTCGCGCCGCTCAATGCGGCGGCTCCGTACGATCAGGTTCCCGGAGATTTTGAGAAGCAGTTCCTCGCCTTCAACCGGGTCAGCAATTTGGTAACGGTTCGCTCCGATTCGTTCACGACCTACGTTCTGGTGCAGGGCTGGCGGAATGCCGGCACCGCAACGCCCGAGCTGGTCGTCCAACGCCGCGCCGCCTTTACTTCCGATCGTTCCGTCAGCATCCCCTCAAACAAGGTGCTCAACGTCACCAATATTCCCGTGAACTAGAGGTGTGGCCATTTTTGTGGGGGCGGTACGGCTCCGCCTTTTAACGGCATGGAGGCCGCATGGATCGCGATAAGCTGAGACGGGAACTTACAGAACAATTTCAACAATCTTTGGACCAGGCTATTGAGGCGGTCGAGAGGGCTCCCGATGGTCAATGGATTGCCGCCAGCGCGCGGGATATCCGCGAGATCTTCCAGAAGTTGATGGCCGATTCATTCCAGCGGTTATAAATAATTGCTCAAGCTAAAACTCAAAATGTCAGTTCTTAGGGGGCCGCGGAAATCGGCGATGAAGGTGTGGCAATACGCCAGCCTCAACTCAACCGCGGAAGCTGCCGCTTGGGCAGCCGCGGGGACGCCGCGGCGCGGCGGGAAGGAACGGCGTCCTCCCCGAGCCAGGGGCGGAGGAAGTCGGGGCAGTCGCGGCGGCCGCCGCGCTGGTAATCGCTCCAGAGTGTTTGTGCGATGAGGGACGGCTCGCGATGGATTTCGTCCCGCAGATAGGTGGCGATCGCCTCAGCGAGATGTTGCAGGGAGATGGCGTGTTGCCGGCCGAACTGTTGGAAGAGCCAGTCGCTGAAACGAAGGAAGCTGTGGAAAGGGCAGCCGGCGGACCAGAGCAGGGGCGTGGTTTCGATGAAGTTGCCGCTGTTGGCAACCAGATCCCAGTAGCGGGAGAATCGGCGAAGGCGTTGCATGGTGGGGAAATCGATGCTGGACGTTTGCAGAATTTCGTAGGGGGGCGTTGGGCTGTAGACCATGCCCCAATCGGCGTCGTGGCGAACGATCGGCGTGCCACGCAAACGCTTGAGCAGGCCGACTTGAATTTCGTGCGGCCCGATACTGACGAGCCGATCGAAGCCGGCGGCGAAGCTGTCAAGATCTTCGCCGGGAAGACCCACGATCAGATCGGCGTGGATATACACGCCGGTTTCGCGGCGAAGAAATCGGAGATTTTCCTCGACCTTGGCGTTGTCCTGCCGACGGCTGATGCGGGCGGCAACATCATCGTTAAACGTTTGGATGCCGACCTCGAATTGGAGTGCGCCCGGCGGGAATCGCCCGATCGGCTCGCGCAGCGCCGCCGGCAGTCGATCCGGGATCATCTCGAAATGCAGAAACAGGCCGGGCTCGTAGCGGTCGTGAAAGAATTCAAGAATCGCCCGGCCGATGTTGAGGTTCAGGTTGAACGTTCGATCGACGAATTTGAATCGCCGCAGGCCGCGATCGAGCAGCCGCTGCATTTGTGCGAGGAAAGCGTCGATCGGCACGTTGCGCACCGGAACGTCGAGCGAGGAGAGACAGAACTCGCATTTGAACGGGCAGCCGCGAGAGGCTTCGACGTAGACGACACGGTGGGCCAGATCCTGTTCGTCATACAGATCATACGGCAGCGCGAGTTGTCCAAACTGCGGCAGCGGTGCGGCGATGATTTTCTCGGCCGGCCGCTCGCCATTCAGCAATCGCCGGCAAAGTTCCGCAAAGGCCAGATCTGCTTCACCGGTTACGACGTAGTCGGCGAGGCGGATGATTTCCTGTTGATCGGTTTCGTAGCTCACTTCCGGGCCGCCGAGCACGACCAGCAGATCGGGTCGGAGACGCTTGAGATCGGCGACAAGCTGCGTGGCGGGAGCGACGTTCCAGATATAGACGCCGATCCCCACGACTTTCGGATCGAGGGCGAGAATCTTTTCGAGGATATCGACCGAGCGTTGCGAAACATCAAACTCCGCGAGGGATGCCCTTTCCCGCAGCGAGCCCAGGTTCGCCAGAAGATAACGCAGGCCGAACGCCGCATGGGCGTACTTGGCATTGAGTGTCGTGAGGACGATATCCCGTTGATAATAATTTCCGCGCATGCCGCTGCTTTGTTAATGACGGAATATCGTTACGAGGATGTGCGGCACGGGAGAGAGCATAGTAGATGCGTTTGCCTGATGATCCAACCAATGGCACGTGGAACGCCGGCTCAATCGGGACACCCGATGTACACAAACGGCGCCCAGAAGAATGGCTCGGGTCGCTTGGCGCGCAGCTCCTTGCGAACGCCCACAAACGCCTGCAACGACGGTGTGTTTTGTAGTCGCTGATAGAGATGGCCCATCATCTGCGCGGTGCTGGCGTCGTCCACTTCCCAGAGACTGGCGATCACCGCCGGGGTGCCGGCGTACATGAAACCCCACGGCAGCCCGAAGACACCCTCGCCTCCTGACGCATCGCGGCTGTCGCCCACACTGTCGCAGGCGCTGAGTACGACCAACTGCGTATCCGCCAGCTTGCCCCACCAGTTGTCAAACAAATCCGCCAATGTCAGGAAACCTGTGTCCTGTTGCGTTGGCACCATCGGCTCGGTCAGGGCGACGCTGCTGTAGACGGCCCTGTCTCCATGCTCCATAAGGCCGTGGGTCGCCAGATGCACGTAGCGTGCTCCGGCCGCGGCCGATGACAGTCGCTGGTTGGTAGCATCTTCTCCCAGCAGCACCACGATGGATCCGGGTTGATCGGCGGGGGCTTGCGCGGTGTAAGAACGACCGGCCAGGGTCTGGTAGATTGTCTCCACCTCCACCCGGGTCCCCGGCAACGGCGGCAGGTTGCCGTTCACGTATCCTCCGCGCAGCGCGCTTGCCATCTCTGATCCCACATCGGGAATGTGGCTGGCCGCGGCAACCGCCTGCCCCTGGGCAATCTGCATCGTGATTCCCAGCTTCCCGTCCAACGGCATCGCAGGATTCATCCATTGCCCGTCACGCCAGAATCGAATTTGCGGCAGGGGAAGGTTCGGATCGTCGGCATGGGCCAGAAGCAGTTGCCCGCGCGTTTGCTGAAACTGCTCCAACGAAGCCACGGGGTGCCCGTCAAGCGAGACGATCACGCTGCCCGGCGCCAGCCCGATCCGCTCGCCGATGGAGCCGGGTTTTACTTCATTGACGAGAAGCCCCTGGGTGGGAGCCGCCACGAGCGGCCGTGCGATACGCTGAAAGATTCCATCCCCCAGCAGCACCGCCTGGCGCGACGGCCCATGTCCGGCGGAGAATCTCTCCACCTGCTCTCGATGCGCCTTGAGTCGATTGACCAACACAGTTGCCGATGGCCCGTACGCCAGCGGCGGCCCATCATCCAGCCAATAGTGACGCCCAGCAGCAGTCTGCTCCGGCGAGGGGGGCAACACCAACAGTGTTTCCAAGGGCAAGCGCTCCAGCGCGCCATCCGGAACGACGTAGGCTAACTCTGCCGGGCGAATCTGCTCCCACACGTCTTTCGGAACCAGCGCCTGAAACAGTTCATAGCCCAGATTCATTTGCGATGGCTGGGTCGCGGCCGCATCGCCCTCTTCCGGCACCAACCTCGCGCCGCGCGTGGACTGACCCTCTCGTATGATAGTGGACAGATACCGCCTCACCGCCAGTTGCAGTGATGCGACATCCACATTCTTGCCATCCGCCCAGTGCAAAGCTCGGCCAATGATCTGAGTGCCAGGCGGACCGATCAGAAATACGTTCGCCCCCACGTTTGAAACGCTGAACACCAGCATTCGCTGCGATGTGCCCAGCGAGGCTTGAATTTGGTCGGCCGACAGCGGCTTGATGTCGGCCGCGCCGTGCTCGGCGGCGAGGTTATATATCACCCGCTGCGCCGCCAGGCAGGCATCCTCGGCGCTTCCGAGGTTTTTCTCGCATTCCGCCATGCGCGACGCGTCGGCAGACTCATTCATCAGCTTGTTGAGGATGGCCCGCTTCTGCGCTACCCGATCTTCCGCCGCTGCAAAGTCGGCCTGCGCCTGGTCGATCTGCGCCACCAGCGCTGAGTCGCCCGAGGCCTGCGCCTTCTTTCTCGCGGCCCCCAGTACGTCGCCGCCCTGCAGTCGGTCGCCCCGCTCCAGCGTATCGAGCAAACTGCGGCTTCTGCCTCGCTCCAGGTACTCCAGCGCCAGATCGGCGCGGCCGAGCTGCAGCTGTGCCGCAACCATTCCACGAAATGGCCCGAGCTTTTCCTCGGCAAGGCTGAAGAACTTCATTCGGTCTTGATCCGTCCCGCCAATTGCCAATCGCGCCTGCTCGAGCCCTTCGATGGCGGTTTTGAAGGATCCCACCGCCTTTTCCGGTTGCCCCTGCTCCAGTTGCAGCCGGCCCATCTGACTCGCGTATCTACAGCCCTCCTGAGCATGGACGCGCTGCGCCATGGCCAGGGCTTGCTCCAAGTCAGCAGCTGCTTCCGAGTTGCGGCCAAGAGCCTGTAGGGTGAGAGCCAGATTGTCCAGCGCCATCGCGACGCCCGGATGGTCGTTTTTCCCGAAGAGCCGCCGCGCCATCGCCAGCGATTGCTGGTGTCTGGGCAATGCTTCCTGAGGGCGGCCAAGTTCGTCCAGACAGTACCCGATGTTGCCCAGGGCGAGCGCTACACCGGCATTGTCTCTGTCGCCGATGAGCCTTTGCCCCATGGCGAGGGCTTCTTCGAATTTCGACAACGCTTCCGTGGTGCGGCCTGCATCCTCGAAGCAGCAAGCGAGATTGTTCAGGCCGATCGCCATCTCGGCATTGTCCTTTTTGCCGCAGAGCCGATATCCCATTGCCATGGCCCGCTCCTGATTGGGCAACGCTTCGTCGAAGCGACCAAGCAGTCGCAGACACGTGGCAAGGCTTTCCAGCCCCAGCGCCGTGTCACCGGTATCTCTCTCACCATAGAGCCGATGCTCAATGGCCAGGGCTTGCTCGATTTTGGGGTACGCCTCCGCAGCCCGGCCCAGACCCTCGAGGCTCTGGGCAACACTTCCCAGGCTCCGGGCCACTTCGATGTCGTCCTTTCCCCCACTGAGTCGCTGGCAGATCGCCAGTGCCTGCTCGGCTTTGGGCAGTGCCTCCGCCCTGTGGCCCAGCGCAAGCAGCATAAAGGAGACACTCCTCAGACTTTGCGCTACTTCCACGTTGTCCTTGTCACCTGCGATGCGTTGCCGGATACCCAAAACGCGTTCGTGTACGGCGAGCGCGTCCGTCCATCGACCCAGGACGTACAAACAACTGGCATAGTCCATCATGCCCAGCGCCAGTTTCGGATCGTCCTTCGCGCCATAGAGCCTTTCATACATCGCCCCCGATTGCTCGTACCTGGTAACAGCCTCCGCCGGACGTCCGGCCGCCTGCAGAAAAAGGCCGACATAGTACAGGCTCGTCACTACGTCTGGGTTATCGTGGTTCCCATAGAGACGCTGTCGCATTTCCAAAGCTGCCTGGCATTCTTTCAGCGCAGCTTCAGTGTTTCCGAGCGCGCCAAGAAAAGTCCCCATTGCGTTCAGCCGGCTCGCCGCTTCGGGCGAGTCTCCTGCCCTGCGCGTCGTAGGCTGCGTTGAAGCCGGTTGAGCGAGCAGCAACGACGAAATAGCCAGCACCGAGAAGAACACGATCCGGGGAGCCCGTCGCAACAGTTGTGATTGCTGGTTCGGCATGTTCGCTCGAAAAGCAAAGGGGGCCAAATCGCCGGTGTCGCCCCATTTATTGGCAACTCCGTTAGCCCCCGGCTTTGCCGGGGTTTGACCCCGGCAAAGCCGGGGGCTAACGGCAACACGGAGGGGCATCGCTACAAACTTTGGCCACAGTCTGTCGATCGACCATTCTACAGGAATTACGCTGGAAATGGACTGGTTTGCCGGCAAATCGCGTACGCCGAACGCGGCGTGGGCGTATTTTGCGTTGAGCGTGGTGAGGAGGATGTCCGGCACGCAGCACACTTCCCGGCGACAGCTTCCGTTGGAGCTTTCCGTTAGATCTTTTCCGACGAAGCTGGCTGGCAAACACAATATGCGTAAGCCGCTCACCGCGCCACGGCCCCAAAAACCCCGATCAACCTTACGTTTCTTACGTTTCCTCGTTTCCTTACGTTTTTAGAGGGCCCAATCAATGTTGACACACCCGCTCCTGTTCTGCCTCTGCGTTACGCAGTTCAGTCGCCGGGGCCATCGTCCTCCGCGGTGAATCAGCGTTTCCTCCACTTCACAATTCACTATTTCTCCGCGCGCCAATGCGCCGTGGCGCGACAGTTTTTTGCGCCGTGCATGGTGCACGGAATGTGTAACTCCGTGCCGTTCCATGGGATCCGCGATGAGCGTTTGCCGCGCCGTGCACACCCCGTGCGTCGCGAACCGGTTTGTGGGCGCCGCCACAATTGCCGCCTCGATGTCCATGCGCCTCACAAATTCTCTGCATTGCATTCTCTGTGATCTCTGTGCCCTCGTTTCTGTGGTTGTTTTGAATGATCGTCAACCGAACCGCCCTCGTCACATGCACCGTGCATGGTCGAATCTTCTTGTCGCCTCCGCCGAAGACAACCACAGAGAACACCGAGACCATAGAGGACACAGAGAGAACAAAAACGACGCGGACTCTCAAACTAGCTTTAGCACAAATCGCTCCGGCGAAAAAAGTCTTACTGTGTTTCCCCGAAAAGAAAGCACGAACAATTGGTTGGCGCCATGCCCCGGATTCGCTCATTTGCATCGCTTTTGTGCTCACTTCTTACGGCTTACTTCTGGCTCCCGAGTCGTTTCCCTCATTATTTGCCGAATTTCCGGCTTTCGCATGGCGCCTTTTGGCACCTTCTGGCACCTTAAAAGTGATTTTAGAAGGGCCACCTCCGCAGACCGACTCCCACTAACCGCTTGTTCGATCATCACTAACATCCCGGCTCCGCCGCTCGTTGACGGCCTGGCGCGTGCCAAACGTGGCACTCCCCCCGCTACCCACTGATCCTCGGCTGTGCGACAATACGCGCAACGGTTTCCAAACCGCTTGCGGACAAGCCGTTTAAGCGCCGCTGCCACGTAAACGCTCATGACCCGGCTGCTTCCACTTTGAGCTGGCCGAGGGTGTATCGCGCGCGGGTTTTCAGGAGGGTGAGTTGATCAACCAATTCGAGCAGGCGATCGAGCTCGCGCCGCTCTTGGACCGAGAGCAAGCCTTCGCCGTTATTCGCAAGCAGATCGTCCAATCGCGCCTGCCGCGCCGGCACCAGCAGGCCCTCGGCCAAGGCCCCAAGCTCGGCAACGCTCAAACTGGTCAGCATTTCCGGATCCACGCTCATTATCGACCATTCTACCCCGTCGCCAGAACCTTGTCGAACCGCCTCTGCGCTGCTCTGGCCTGAGCTGGTCGAAGCGACCCGGCCAAATACCCGTTCGTCGGCCCCTGACGGCCCCTGCTGAAACTCGCGCGCGGTGTCGCTGGCGTGCCGGCTGCTCGACATCATCAGCAAGGACCCGGCCGCCAGGCTCGCGAGCCGCCGCCCGACCGTGAAACCCTCCCCACCCCCGCGCCGGGCCGGGCCGGGTGGCAGTTCGCATACATTGGCGGTCGATGGACGAGCGGATTACGATATCTCGGCCTTGGGGACACGGAAATGATCAAATCCGCACAGAACAAGCCAGTGTCCGAGTTGCTTAGCGTGGACTCCAACTGGCGATTCAAAGTCCCACGATACCAGCGCGAGTACGTGTGGCGGCGCGACGATTGGGCTTCGCTGTTCGATGACCTGTGTGAGAACCCACCGGGGTATTTCCTGGGTTCGATGATCTGTATCAACCGAAGCGATGACTCGATGCAGGTGCAGGAACTGGAAGTCGTCGACGGACAACAGCGACTGACGACTTTGTCGGTGCTGTACGCGGCGATCCATACATGCATTAAGGGCTGTGGCGACGAGGACGAGGATACGGTGCATGAGCTTTTCAATTTGCGCCGCCGCTTGATCTTCAAGAACGCAAAGAAAACGCTCCGATTGGAGCCATCCCGACAAGGCAACAACTACGACGATTACTTGGCCATTCTCGGAAATGCCGCCATTCTCAAAGGCATTGATACGTTGCCCAATGCCGGCAACAGGCGGTTGTTCAAGGCATACCGATTTTTCATCGACCGCCTTGATGAGCTGGACAACAAAGGCAAGAAGATCTTCGACCTTGAGAAGATCAAGGAGTTCATGGGTAAGCTCAACCGCGCGTCCCTGGTGAAGATCGAGGTCGGGTCGCACGCCGACGCATTCACGCTGTTCGAATCACTAAACAATCGAGGTGTGCCTCTATCCCCGCTCGATTTGATCAAAAACAATCTGTTGGCTGCGTTGGAAAAAGAGACGCCGGACAGCATCGATGAGAACTTCACGAAGTGGACGAAGCTTCTGGAAAATCTATCCGATGACTATGCCACCCAAGAGCGATTTCTGCGGCAATACTACAACGCCTTCAAACACCGGAAGGAAGTCGAAGTCTCGAAGATCGTCATGGCGACGCGGTCCAACATCATCAACATTTACGAGA
>Ga0302326_10003531_pt1 | contig 36723 bp, 43 predicted proteins | sample Palsa_T0_3_FD_202264 | JGI IMG/M metagenome (GOLD analysis project Ga0302326, IMG submission 202264) | Peat permafrost microbial communities from Stordalen Mire near Abisko, Sweden - Palsa_T0_3 | ecosystem: Environmental > Terrestrial > Soil > Palsa > Peat permafrost | place: Sweden: Abisko... | reverse complement strand
CGCACCAAAAGGGTCTCCATCTCCAAAAAAATCCGAAAAAGGGCTGCCGCGCCTGGGAAGGTTATTGGACACCTGCTGTCTGATCCGTGTTTTAATGTGGACTACGGCAGGCGTAGACGACGTGCTGGCTGATGTAAAATCGGCAGGGCCTGCATTGGTTGGTCTGTCCAAATAACCAACATAATTCACGGGTAATTTACCAGGCTCCCGTATGGCCTCATACCTGTGTTGCAACAATCCACTGTAACCCCAAAAACTTAACCCGCTGGTAGCGGCGCTGATCAAGACTACTAATAAAATGTTTCTTGTTTTCATGGCATTTAGTTGGTTTAATAAAATCTGCCCATCACAAAAAATGCCAGCCGTTTTTCCCGGAAAAATTGTCTTTCCTTTTGCCATTTTTTCATCTTTTCGGCTGCCTGCGGCCAGCGTAATACTGAAAAAATAACAGCATGAACAATTCAAAGAAGACTACTCCGTCCAAAATCAGCCTAACTAACTGCAAATCAAACGACTAAGAGGTGTCATAGCCAAAAACACCGACATCTTGTCCTGGCGTCAGTTAGTTGAGTAACGCGCTGCAACAGGAACAAGGCACTATTACTAACGGCGCGCTTGTCAAGCGGCATCACTCTCAAAAGCGCTGATTTAAACTACTTGTCGTGCAAAAAAAAGGAGTTCGATGTTCGTCTCATGAGGTGCACTTCCCCATTTCTCCGAAAGCCTGTAAATCAATGATCTACAGGCTTTTTTCATGCCCTATTCGCCGTTTGTCCGCCACTTTTTTCCGCTTGTTTCCGCCATTTTTGGCGAACAAATGGCGAACAGTTGGGTATTCAAAAAAACATCAAAAATGAGCATCGACATCTCGACAAAAGTGTCACGTGACAAAGTAAAAACATGGTATTATTATGAATGGGGAAAAGACCCCGGCGAGCGAAAAGCAACCGGCATCTTCACTTACACCAAGCCCAAAGGAGAAGTACAAAAAGTGCACAACCGCGAGGCGCTCCAACTCCTGGAGGGCGAAAAACTTCCACGGCAAGACGCCGGCCGACTACTTCCGGTCCTTCAAACGTGTCGTCCGGAGCGCCACCAAAGACGGCTACTTCAGCATCCACCCCGCCGGCGACGTCCAATCGCAAACCAATGCCAGTGAAAAATTGAAGGAATTCCTGGAAGCAAACGAATACATCAAGCTGATTGCTCAACCACTCGACAACCACGAGGTCAGGGATGCCTTTATCTTCTCGTGCTACACGGGACTGCGCTGGTGCGACGTAAAAAACCTCAAATGGAAACAGATCAAAAACGGCGTCCTCGTGACGACCATCATCCAGCAAAAAACAGGGAGGCCAGTTGAGCTGACCCTTCACCCTATCGCCAAAAAGATCCTGGACAATAGAAACATCAGCCGGCTACAAAACGCCGGCCGTCAACAAAAACAAGAGGTGTTGCAAAACAAAACCGTCTTCGCCCTACCGACCGCCAATGGCGCCAACAAGGCCGTCACGAACTGGGTCAAGCGCGCGGGCATCAACAAATTCATTACCTGGTCCTGCGCCCGGCTCAGCTTCTCGATCCTGCTGCAAGACGCACTCACCGACCAGGCCACCGTGGCGTTGCTTCTCGGCCATACCACAACACGATATGTCAATGAGACCTACAAACGCCACCGGCCTAAAGACCAGACAGCCACCATCGCCAAATTGCCGGCGGCGGAATGGAACTACGACTAGCAAACAGGCAAACACATCGGATCAGGATCAGGGAAGCCGATTCGGAGGATGCGGGATGACGGCCCTTAAGAGTTGTTCGCCCGGTGGCCAGTTGTTGTTGATGACCAGGTCCAGGGCATAAAGGGCGGCGAGCGCGCCGACGTAGGTTTCGTCGTTCTTGTGGGTGATGAAGCAAACGTCTTTGAGGATCGATTCGCAGGTGGCAAGGGTGAGTTGCGTGTCGTCGGTAATTCCGGAGACCTGGTCAAAGTCGATGTCGGAAACGCAAGCCGCATTTTCGCAGTGGCTCCCGACAGCGTCGCCGATGGCGCCGCCGACGATGCAGCCGATGAATTTGTCTTGGAGGGGTTTTTCCATCAATTACAATTTTGCTAGCATGATCGATAGTTTTGAACAGTGACATTATTATCGACAAGCTTTCTCTAGCCTATCCTCATCCTTGCTCTATCCAGGTTCGTCGGGCGTCATCCAGGGTCCAGACGCCGGCCTTTTAGGTAAAATAAGCGTAGCCTCCCTCGTAGACCAGTTCATAGTTGATCAGGGCATGTTGGAAGGTCCGATCAAAAGTAATTGAGCCGATGGCCGGATAGGAAAGCAATTGCCAATAGCCGCCCCAGTGTCCGTACCAGAGCTTGATATCTTGTTCCAAGAACTGTTTACGTTTGACACTTTCTCCTCTCGATCGGGCCGGCGCCATGATGTTACGGGCTGCAAATGGCAGCTGTTGGTTCCCAAGAAAGCGGTTCAGCAGATCACGATACCCGCCGGTTAGTACGACGGTTTGCGGATAGGCAAAAAGAACCCTTGGCCTGAAATCAATGACAGAATCATACTTTTTGGGCTTTGGCCAGCCGAGGATCGTAGTCCAGCTTTGATTTCCGGGTTCCTTCGACGCCTTAATGACACTATCCATGGTAACGTGCAGATAAGATGCGGTCTCGACATATACTTTTTGCAGCAATATGTCCCGGTCTAAGGTATCCACAAAACCGAATCTGATACGGTCTTGCAGCAGGAGAAAATGGGCTTTTTTGTAAATGTCATTCCCCCATTCCGAGCCACTGACTTTTTTAAGATCCAGAGGATTGTAAAATTTTTCATACAGCACGTATACGTTTTGCAAAGTATCGTTCAGCTTTTCCCACTCGGCGGCGGACAGCGAGGGAGTTTCATGCGCCCATTGATTAAAGAATTTGCTGAGGGAGGCATTCGATTTCGTCTGATAGGCCTTCATCAGCAGGCTGTCTTGCCGTTGGCCGCAGGACAGGACGGAAGCAAGCAACAGGGCTAAAAGAAGTAAAGACGGTTTCATGGTGTTTTTTTTCCATGATGCCAGCGGAACCTAATTTACGAGGGAAAATGCCCATTTAGTCGCATTTAGTTTAAAAGTCTGTTATCTCCGATTTGTCAATTGCACTAACGGATCTACAGATCGCTTCCAACATCAACAGACTTCGATTGGATTGGCGGAATTTTGCTTGTAGATCGTCAGCCAAAGGGTGGCCCAGTCTTTCAGCGGCTATTGCAAGGACCTCATCCTGCATAGTGCGGATGACAGCGCCCAAGTCCAACTTATTTTTACGAGAGAAGAAAGGCATTCTCCAATATACGACGATCCGCCGGTGTATAAAAGCCCCTGCCGGCCTCGTTTGGCGCGATTTCGGGTGTTTTCACGGTGTTTTTTTTCATTTGGGTGCGCTACATTCGGGTCGGTCGATTTGTCCTTCTCCCATAAACTCCTAAACTAACGATCATCAGCGGTAGCATCACCAAGGCGGTTGCGTATCCAACCGCGAGATGGTGGCCAACTTTGTTAGGATTTAGGTCTAGGTAAATTGGTCTGGGACCTTTGATTTTAGCGCGGCGGCTCCGGAGTAAGGCCGGGGCTGCTTTTTGCTTCAGCTTGTATGCCATTTTGAAGGCCTTCTCGAAAAATAATACCTTTGTCTTGATGCGCACTTTTGACCTACTCACCTGTGACAGGGTTGACGCTCTTCCCACTATTCACCAACTTTCTCAGGTAGCGAGGGAACGGCCCCTACAAATCGTATTACCCTTGATCACATGGAAGTGCAGTTTATGTCCGCCGACGTCCACTAAAGTGTCCATGGTTTGCGCCCCGGCAAGCTCGACGACAAGCAGGCAAAAAAGCGTTAAGGCAATTTTTTTCATCATTTTGTTTAATCAAACCCCCTTACCATTTTTATTCCATTTTTTCAAAATACTGACAATTAATAGATTATATAGGTTTATCAGCAGTCGGCTGTACCGGAATCGGATGCCCAACGTACGTTTTTGCAGGTTTACCTCAAATCACTGATTCACAATTAGCGAAGAATTTGACCTTGAAACCGGGTGTCGGTCATTCGTTAATTGTTATTCATCTTCTCGTGCGCGTAGCTGATGACCCTGGAGATCTTTAGAAGACTGCGGAAGGCGGGATTTTTTGGTTAGAAAATAGTAAGTGTTTGGGGGACTAGGTCTCTCTCGGTCCCTCGGCTCTGTCCTTCCCACCCCATCAACAATGGAGCGAGTCAAACCAATGCAGCCGCAATCAAATTGGCGACACTCAGCTTACCCAGGGCAACGAAAAAGAGACAACCACGGCCATCTGCCGGAACTGCAGTGAGTTTGACCGGTCGGGGAGCACGGGAGGCAATATCCTAAAAAAACCGCTTCCCCCTGGGGCGGCGGGAGGGGGGTGCCTTCCCTTTTCCGGAAGGGATTGTTCATGACACACCGCGTTAAGGGCGATTAAATTTGCGGAGGGAAGTCGGGGTCACTGTAATGCACAAATCGGGTAGCTTCGCCACGGGCTATCTTCTTGTCATACGCTTCCTTCCATTGACTTTTAATCTAGAAGGCAAATCGGAGACAGAATATTGAACTAACAAGTCACCTCTAAACGGCCAATCGGAATTTGGGTTGCTGTTCAAGACCTGATGCATGTGTTGTACGATGAATTGCATGGCTGTCGATTAATAACATATATATGCAAAGCCAATATACTCTGCAGTTACAATATCTGTTTGCGTTAAATTGCCTCAGATATCTCGAACATAACGAATTTCATGAACTCCGCCAGAAGCAGGATATTCCAAACCGATCAATGTGTTGTCGTCCTGCATGGCATTCGTTTGTTCGCGGTCAATTCTTCAACAATCCTTGCTGGGTCAGGAATTCTAAAAACCGGTCCGTCCAGCCATCGGTGGGTAAGTTCTGTTTCCTCAGGCCAAACCCATGGCCACCTTTCGCGTAAATGTGCATTTCGGCCACGCGTTTGACGGTCACCCATTTGGTATAGACCTTGACGGCGACTAACTGCAGATCGTACTGATCATCGCTCGCTGCGGCGATAAAAAGCGGCGGCGCATCGGCGGGAACCGGGGCCTGAAATGTGACCGGCGTCATCCCGCCATACACAAACCCGATAAAATCGGGGCGATTTTCGGGAGTAGCATTATAAGCCGTAGCCACCGAGATCACCCCGCCTGCTGAAAAGCCGATAATGCCGATCCGTTTGGGATCGATGCCGTAGTCCGCCGCATGGGTCCGTACATAAGCAAGCGCCTGCCGGCCATCGGCGATCGCCATATCCGCCACTACTGCCCGCTCCGTGTCGGCGGCCTTCCGGGTGCGGTCCTCGTTCTCCTGCTGGTACGGATCGCTGCCCTGGATATGCATCAGGCGGTACTTCAATAAAAACGCGGTAATGCCTTTGCTCTGCAGCCATTTGACAACCCCATATCCCTCCTGCATGATCGAAAGGGAATGAAAGCCGCCGCCTGGGCAGACGATGACGGCCATACCCGTCGGCGCGTGGGAGCTGTCTGGGAGATAGACCGTGAGGGTCGGCTTGCTGATATTAAAGATCGCGTTGGAATGGTAGATGTTCTTGTCGCTTTCGGTTTCGCTCCAGGTCCAGTTTTCGGAACCCGGCGCTGCGCCCGGGTACAAGGGGATAACTTTTTGCTGGGCGTGGAGGGCAAGCGTAGATAGGAAGCAAAGCAAGGCTGGAAGAAGCTTATTCATAAATCGGGCGTTTATCGATCTACAATTTAAGTGTTTTCGGGGTATCGGTTTACACTTCGACCCTCCGGGCCAGCCGCAGCAGCCCCGAGCCGGAAGCAAGACCCGAGAAAAGACGCCATCCTTTCTCATCCACACCCCTTTCCAAAGCCCCGCTTAGCGAACAGCCGCCCCTGCAGTCCGACCACGGAAAACGATGGAGGGGACAAAAATCTCTTCCAAAACCAACTTAATCTATCTAATGCCGCCAATCCGTTTGTTAGATCAGCGCGATCTCCGGATAACATTTGATCAGCCATTGTATACTGCAGCAAATTCCCTGGCGAATTCGGCGAATTTTCTTTTTCCCAGGACAGCGGGTTTATGCGTTATATAATCATCCCAAAGCTTATTCTCGCGTACTGCCGTGCCCATCTCCGTGTAATTTTTGGCCATTTCTTCCGGCAATCCGGCCTTCCTCATTCCGCCCAACGCATCGGCATCACTGAATTCCACCCATTTCAGTTCAGGTTTGCCAATTGCCGCGCCGAGGATAGAAGCCACTTCGCCGGCGGTCCGCTCGTCGCTTACGACATAACGAACGGCTTTGCCGGTAAAAGGCTGTTGGATCTCTTCAGCAGCGGCGTCCGAGATATCCGCCGGATTTACCAAGGGGAGATGGTTGCTACCTGCATAGTTGCTTCCCAAGATGCCCATGTGTTTGATCATATTCACGTTGGCATAAAAATTATTGTAGAAGAAGCCTGCACGCAGGTGCTTTACCGCTACGCCATCCAATGCATTCAGGGTCTGTTCCACATCATATAACCCTTTGATCGGCCCGGTACCTTCGGGTAAATGCGCGCCGATGCTGCTAAGGTTTACGATCTTTTTGACGCCTGTCACCCTAATCGCTGTTGCGTAGTTATTACCGACACCGCTGATGTACCCACGCAAGTTTTCTGCCGCAAAATTGGGTGGCACCATGGTATATACAGCATCGGCGCCGGTAAATGCGGTGGTAAGAAAGGCTACGTCCTCTACCGAGCCGATGGCAGCGTTTGCGCCCAATGCCTGGATTTCGGCTGTCTTTTCTTTCTTACTACTCACTACCGTTACCTGATGACCGGCTTTGACTAAGATTTGCGTCAGCGGCCTGCTGATTTTTCCTAACGATCCTGTTACTACAACTTTCATGATTTTAAATTTTGTATTTGTGAGAACAAAGATATATTTGTACTTACTTTTATACAAGTACTTACCCCAAAGTATGTATCATGTCAAAGATTAAGGAAAATTCAACCATACAGGAAAATAAGCAGACAGCCTTAAAGCAATGCCCCGTAACGTATGTGATGGAGAAGATAGGCGGCTATTGGAAACCCATCATTTTGTATCATCTTTTGGCTGGCAGCAAGCGCTACAGCGAGATCAGGAAAGCTATTCCGGCCATCACCGAAAAAGTGTTGATCCAGCACCTGAAACACCTGGAAAGCGACGGCTTGCTACAGCGGGAAGCCAAGCCTGTAGTACCTCCCTATGTAACTTATCGCCTCACTCCTTCGGGCCTTGCTCTGAAACCCGTATTGGACGCCATGATAGTATGGGCCATGGATTTTCGAGGTTAGGAGGTCATTCCGTCCGTCGAAAAGAAAAGGGCAAGTTGGCGGCGGGGTTGAGGGGCGGCGGCGGGAATGCGGATGCAATGGATTGGCCGGCGGGGGACGCGTCTATAAATGAAATTGGCCATTTTCGTTTATCCTTCACTGTGACCGTTCGTCAAGCTAATTAAACAGTGTAAAGATCGGTGAGTGAGGGGGTGTGGAGGGTAGCGTCAGCGGCTGTTTGACTTACCCGCTTTCGATTATACTTGACTGTGACCGTTCATCAGGCGGATTGCCGCCGGCAAATTGAGGTTGTCAAATCTGAGCCAGCCAGGAACGGACATGAATGCGGCTGCAAAAGAATGGGGGCCTTTTGGATGGGTCAAGTCCCACTCGGGACTTGGGATAATATTGAGACCGAGGGTGTTCATGTTGCACTGATCAATAGCGATTATTGTTCAAGTTCAGGCGCCGCTCCGGGTGAAGGATCATCGGATTGTCTCTCGTCGCCTTTTCCATATTAAACCCAAACAGTTCGTTTGTACTCCCAGTGACGTAGGTCAATATGACCCGAATGGTGTCGCATTTAAGGAAAAACTCATAAATATAGGACATCTTATCCGGCGTGCCGATCCCGACCTGCCGGAAGTCGTTTACAAAATTGCCTCTTCGGTTTTTTGAAGTCGCAGAAATTCTGCAATTGTCCCATCAATTGCGCAGTTTGAGCTTTTGGAAAATACTTTTCGGGGAAATCGGCGGCCGCGGTTCCGGCGGCGATATCGTCCAATATCTTGTCCGATCTTTTTTTGAGGTCTTCCGTATTTGTGCGGCAGTCAAGTCCGAACAACGTCAATACTAACAGGGCAAAATAAACGCGATTTTTCATATGATCGATTAAGATATTGGAAGATACTGATAATTGGCAAGACTAGCTACATTTCTGGAAGGTCGTGTGTTTAATTACCATCTTCGAAAGGGTAAACGTGAATACGATTATATATATATCTATACGTTTTGAAAATAAAGGCAATATTTTAATATTTGCGTCATGATACTCAAATTGAACCTATCATCCCTTAAATGAATAAATTATGAAACCAACACTACTTGTATCGTTTTTCCTTTTAACTACTTGTTTTACTGCGTTTAGTCAAGAAAAGCAGCCCGTGGCTCCTGTTGAAAGAGGCATCATTAAAATATCTATCATGTACCCTTATGCCGAAGGTAAAACCTTTAATATGGAGTATTATGAAACTAAGCACATGCCTATGGTAGCGGCGTTTTTAGGATCAAATTTGATTAAATATACCATTGAAAAAGGGCTTGCGAGTGGTATTCCTAACCAACCATTGCCTTTTATAGCTATTGGCACATTTTATGTAAAAAGCCTACCCGACTATCAAGCGGCTATCGGGCCGAATAGAGACGCGATCCGTGCGGATTTTGCAAATTATACCAATATCATTCCTGTCATTTTGGTAAGTGAGGTGGTGAAATAAACGTAGCCGTAGCGAGGCCGTCCACCAAGGCGCGGGAATATACAACCACAAATCTTGCCTATGCGTACATGCAACTTGTTATCCATGATCCTGGCGGTGTCGCTTGCTACGGCCGCAATGCCATCCTGTAGTTCCGGCAGTCCGGAGTTTATCCACCTGGATTTTGCCGATCTGGTTTACGTGGTAGGCCCTACCATGGATGAGCGGGCTTCCGGACATTTTACCATCGATTCTTCCATACAAAGCAGCGATGTGTTTTTTATGGTGAATGAGCACCATCCCAAGTATTACGCCAAGCCGGTGATCGAAAAGTTTATCGACACGAACCGGTTCATCCAGGAAGCGATTGCCAGGCATTATTATGAACTGAGGGTGTGTTTTTATCACCGGGGCGATAATTCGGGCGGGGATAATACGGATGAGCTGCTCAGGACCAGGAGCAGCAAGCTGCTGACGTATTTCAATAATGATATTATTTCTGAATATGTATGGCGGGACGGCCGGCCGAAGGACACGGTATTTTATGATCATGGAGTGGAGGTGGGTGCGGAGAATATACAGCTTGAGGATATGCGGAAGAGGCGTCCATAGTCTTTGCGCTGGTGGTTGCTATAAATTCCTTTTGTAATCTGCTCACGGTACTTGCCCCTGACCAGGGGATGGGCACTGTCCCGGAGTTGTAATCCGTCGTGTTGACGGCGGCGCGGCGGATGGGGTTTAAGGGGAAGGAGACGCGGCGGCAACAAGGGCGAGGCCGATAAGTTTTGGGGGGCGGCGCGATTGCGGCTGCATTGAAATGGCCGGCGGGGGAGTGTGTCTATCAATGAAATTGACCATTTTCGTTTGTCCTTGACTGTGACCGTTCATCAATGAAATTGAACAATTTGGTGCGGGTCGAGCACGGTGATGAGCCCGCTGCCCATCGGGTACCAGGGGGCAGTCCGAATAAAATAGGCGTCCTTATGCGCAAAAGCGGCGAGTGTGTTGAATGGGGGGATGTTTTTTTGTTCGTTTGAAGGGGTTGAACATGTTTAAATATAGGCAAATTGTGAAACTGTCATTCTCAATTTATTGTTCTCTAGGATCTTCCTGTAAAAAGGTATCAAACGATCGGTCGCGGGCGGTCAGGCGGATCAGTTTTCGAACGATGAACGGAAGGCACAGCAGCAAGATGACCACGATCTTTCCAAGTAGCGATCCCTGCATTTCACCGAGCACAGCCATGCAAAATAAACCGCCCATGAGTAGTTGTAACAGGAAGCCCAAGTTTACCATCCTGCCATAGCCGATCTTTTGGGTCAGGTATCTGCTAGCCTTGTATTTGATCAGCAGGTAGCCTCCGACGTAGGCGGCGGCGAACAAGGCGAAGGCGAGCGCTATGTAGAGCGCCAGATACCAGGCTCGCAAATGCCAGGGGTTACCATTTTGATAGTAGAAAATCTCCAGGGGGCAAATGGCGGCAAGAAAACTCCCGGCAAGGATTAGCGCGCAAAACACAAGCAGTAACAGGAAGGCGAGGGCTGTCCGCATAGCGGTTTAAATATACTATTTTTCGGGAGAATCGGCCATTGCGAGGGCGATGTGGAGCTACAACCCCTTTACGATCGCCAGTGCCCTGTCAACGTGTTCGGCGGGGGAAATATGATCGCTTGTTGACGAAAAGACTGCGATTATTTTCCCGTCCTTCCCGATAACAAACGTGGTTCGTGGGATGAACCCGTGGGTCAGGTCCTGGCCGCGGACGTCTTTGATCCCTGTTTTCGCAGCTGACATGGTGAGACCGTATGTTGCCGCGATCTGGCCTCCTGGGTCGGAGGCGACGGGGAACTTGCCTGCGCAGTACAGCGAGTCGGAAGAAAAGGCGTTCAATCGCTGGATATCGTCGGCGGACACCCCGATAATCGTTGTTCCGGCCGCCGTAAATTGATCCTTGCGTTCAGCGAAGGTGTGTGCTTCCACGTCGCATCCACCGGTGTAGGCGGAGGGATAGAAGTAGACGACCACGGGGCCTTTTGCTAAGGCGTTCTTTAAGGAAAAATCAAATGCGCTGCCGGCGAGGCTGGCCTGGGCGGAAAATATGGGTGCTGCGTCTCCTTTGGAGAGCGTCTTTGGTTGGGCGATGCTGGACAGGCTTATCAGGAGGGAAAAGCTGAACATTAGCGCGCTGTAGCAAGCATATTTTTTAACCATGGCGGAATGTTTTGAATGATCGGTGTGGTTGGAATCAAATTTACGGGAATTTGAAGGAAGTTGGTGCGGGTCTTTTCGCGTGGGACCGGCATCAGGCCGGGACGGGAGCGCTGCGGCCCGGCTTCATCATCACGGCTACTTCCACTTTATAGGTATCATCTCGATCCCATCGACGGTGCCCCCATTGTAGTAGAGCGTCTTTCCATCCCGAGCAATCGAGGGTCCCCAGAGCATTCCTGTTTTAGCAGCCTCATTGACCTGTGGGCCCAGTTTCTCTCCAGGCGACCAGTCCTTGCCTGCCCGGTAACTGATATATAGCGCACTATCGCTGGAAAATAAAATATAACGCTCGTCCGGAGCGATATAGGGATCGAAGGCAGGCTCGTTGCCATTCAATGGCAGCAGTTGCGGCTTCTCGTAGTGGTCGTTTGTCCAGCGGCACAGATACGCGTGCATACCTTTGTTGCCATCTCTGTCGCGGGAGCAAAAGCAAATCGTCCCCGAGGCGCTGATCGATGGTCCATAGTTGACAAAGCCGGCTTCATTTACGGGGGAATCCAGGTGCTTAGGTTCCGACCAACCTCCGCCAGCCACCAATATTGACATCCATAAGTGATTACCTTTCCTGGGGCTCCCATCCGAGGCGACATATGGGCGGTTGGACACGAACAAGAGTCGCTTTCCATCAGGCATAAGTGTCGGATCCCAGTCCTGGTACTTTTGCCAACCACAAAGACGCTCAACAAAACAAGTAATATCGTTCTCATAGTTGGAATCTAAAGCTATTTTCCCCAATCCAAAACGACCATTCAACGGCTTTAATCACATTTTCAATGAATCTGCCAAACTATACTCCTTTCCTACCCCCACCGAATTATACAGAAACGTTTTCCTTTTACGACGATCTTCGCGCTCAGCCGATGGATAGTTTTCCGTTGGGGCGCGGGCGCGGATGAAAATGGCCATTTGCGATTATCCATGATAGTGACCGTTTAGCAGGCGGATTGAACAATGTAAAGATCGGTGAGTGAGGGAGTTAGGGACAATGCAGCTTGAATGACGTAACGGTGGGGCGAGGTTTATTGCCTTCGCCCAATTTGCTTACAGACTCGCCAATCCCTGCTTGATGGCAGACAGGGCCAGTCCCACCCGGGACCGGATCTCTATACCCATCTCGTCCGGGAATTCCTCCGCGAGACCCTGCACAAATACCATCCGGCGTTCCGGAATTGAGCCGTCACTGATCAATATTGAAGGCCATTAATTCCTTGCGGTCCCGGTACATATAGAGTACATATAACTTCCCATCCATAAACAGTATGGGATCACGCACTTCGGGATACTCTTCCACCAGACGGCCCATATCCGCCAGCTCGCCACTTTCTTTATCGATAAGGAAGAAAAAGGTATGCAGCTTTGTACTACCTGCCATATATCTACCGGTGTCGACGACATTGGTCAGATGAAAGCTCCACAAGCTTGTTGCACGACCGTTGACCGGATGAGTACATTTAAGCTCCTGACGGGTCTCCAGCAGAATATCTCCTGTCTTTATATCGATCTTTCTGAAATGGCCTGATCCGCCGAGAATGAACAGTATCCCATTGTTGACAAAGCCCCAATCGTAAAATCCGCCTGCGGGGAAATGTTTGTTCCATAACGGGGCGCCTGTGGTCAGGTTAAAAGCCATCAGGTATTCGTGACAAACGGCAATAACAATATCCTCCTCAAAATACACAGCCCGGACACCACCGTCAACCTCCTGGGAAAATTGCCTGTAAATCCGGTACCGCGTCATATCCCGCTGCCACACGCAAACCTTCTTTTCCATATCCCAACAGGTCAGCAGCGTAAACCTGTCGATAAGAAAACGCCTGTAAATACTAATATTCCCAATGGCGCCCTCCACACCGGAAGGCTCTAAATGGAGGTCCTTATACAATTTTACCCATCGCCACTCGTCGCCGTCTCTTTCCCGCAGTAACAGGTGGCCGTCACCGGCGACAGACCCGAACAGATAATAGCGGCCAGGCAGCGTCATCTTCCGTTGCCCATTCCAGTCCAGAACGACGATCTCCTTCTCATCCTTTTCCTGAAACAAAATATACTTGTCGAAGCCGTGAAGCCAATATGGACTGGCAGTATACTCATACGTCCAATGCAGCTTAAAATTGTCCATCGATTGTACTGCATTCTCCTCAATATAAGAGATCCGCTGACCTTGCACCAAAACATTTCCGAATCCCCTGAAACCTACTTTGCTGATCAGTGTGACCATGCTAGAAATTTTGATTAAAGATAATATCAAACCATTTACCGCGATTGGCGTCGTTACTGAAGAATGCTTGCAACCCTTACGCCAAAATCCGCCTTTTATACTCGTCCCAGTTAAAAGTTCTTCCCAACCTTTTGACGACATCTTTAAAAATCTCGTCAAAGTCAGGTTCCTTGGATTTGACCAACCGATACCATTGGGGAGAGAATTGGGTATATTCATCCCCCGTCGATTCACCCTGATATCTCATACCCGTATGTATACCGACAAGCCAGTCTTTTACCTTCTCTTCCCGGGATTTGAGTGGGTATTGTTCCTCCCAATATTTCTCCTCTCTCTTGTCCATGTCCTTGAATAACTGCATTAACTTTTGCCGCAATTCCTCCTCTTCTGCCGAAAATCCGCCATCGCTCATAACAAATAAATTTATTGCACAATCAGGCTGATCTGAATGGTCCCATCTCGTCCGCCGCCGCACAGCTTTCATCCGGCGTATAGAAACGTATGACAGGCAACCCCCATCACTCGAGATTCCTGGTCCTGGGAACACGCAAACTATCCATGAGAATTCCTATTACCCGCTTCCTCTCTTGCTTATTATCTGTAATTCGTACTACAGCCGGGTCTTTGGTGATCCTCAACTTATAGGCAACGAAATGATCACCTTGCTGCTCGAACCAAAGCATATACAGGCATTCTCCGGACATCGCCGGGTTAATATACAAACAATTGTCCTCCATGAAAATAAAAAACCTGTCCCCCATTTCCAGGGGAACCCTGCCCATTTCTATGTTTCTGAACTCTTCAGGTGAAAATTCCCAATGCAAATCGATCGTCTCGTATAATTCGGACATCGGCTGAAAATTAGTCCTGTCATTTCCGGTTGCTTTCATCTTATTAAGTTATACCCACGGCTCGACATTCTTCAATTTATTAAATACTTTTTCCATCACATCAGGGTAATGCTGAAAAAAAGCCTCTCCGGTCTTTTCTCTGGCCTGCAATTCCGCCAGGTCCCGCTCGTAGATCTTATCCAGGTCCGGGTTATTGGCTAGCCGCGCAATGATCAGCCGGCGTAAAAACCATTCCTTTCCTTGTATTAACCATGTCGCCATCTCGACAGGGCCCCTGTTGATGATTCTATCCAGTTCCGCCACATCTTCCAGCTTTTCTCCCAACGGAAACATTTTTTCCTTCAGAATATATTCGAACAGCGTATAAAACTTCTGTACGCCTTCCTCATTCAGCTCAAGGCTTAAAGAATGAACTTTTTCATTGTAATCAGCCCTTGCCGCTACCTCCGGCCAGGCCTCCAGTAACCCGATCATAAAAGTCGGATAGAATCCCCTTTCATTCAACAGCCCCAGTTCCGCAATATAGTCCTCCCACAACTCCTCTATCCTGTTGATACGGACGACATAGGCCAGATTGGGGTATACAATGCCGCCCAAAGCCCTGATCGTAACTCCAACCCGTATCCGTTTGCCCGGTTCAACCCTGACTGCGTGAGATCCGTCACGATCTACTTCCGGAAACCCCAACCCCTTCATCAGCGGGGTGAATTTTTTTCGAAAATGCCTCTCAAATTGATTATAAGTCAGGTTTGTCATTTTATGGAGTTATCGGTCCGTGTAAAAGATTCAAATTCTGGTCAATACCATATACTTTCACCTGCATGATCGTTAGCTTACGCCCTTTGGCAACCGGCGAAATAGCGGTGTTGACGAATTGATAGTCTCCCTTTGACGTCACAACCGCCGATCCGGTGCTCTTTACTTCCTTGATGATCTGATTCTGCGAAGTCGTAAAACGGGCAGTCACCGTAGCGTCGGCATTGGAGAGGATTGAATATTTATTGTCGATATAAATACAATTCGTATGATCGATTGAGGTTATCCCTCCCGCTGTCGTTAATAAAATTAGCTTTTATATTTCCGCAACAATTTTAATCTCGTTAGAAGGCGATTTTTTTACTAGAAATGTTACTATTTTTTGTAAAAAGGTAACAAAAGTATCTGAATATGGGATTTGGGCGGCGGCTCGAATGGGGATGCATTGGATTGGCCAGCCGGCCTCAGGCCGGGTCGATATGCTGCAGCCCGGCCCGCGGCGTGCATCGACAATTGGGCAAAGCCTGCGGCTCCGAAACGGCGGAATCCCACGTCCTTTTGTTTGAAAACGATGATTATTCCGGGCAATTCATCCAATTGACCGACGCCTTACAGGTCATCGATCCCCCCACTTTTGAGACCACCCAAGGGAAGACCGGGAGTGCGTTGCTTGTCGCGTCCGGTGACGCCGGTAAAACGGAAACCAGAGTCAGTATGGTGGGGAATTCCCTGGGCTATTGGAACAATTTCCTTGACTCGAAACTCCCGGGAACAGGAGCCAGTAAAAAGGGAGAGCCCACGTTTACCTGGGAAATGTTTCCCGAGACTATCAACGGTCTGGATCCCAATTCGTTTTACCTTAAGTTCTATCAGCCGTTACACATTTCTGTCCCTGGTTGGCTAGATTATTCCGCGTCCCTGACGTTTTACATTACGCTCGTTGCCGTGAATGGGGAGATCGTCGCACAAGGGGTGCTGGCCACGACCTGGGTGGAAAGCGGTTTGAAACACGATAAGATATATAAAATGCTCAACCCTGAAGTTCAGGATGGTCTTTTTGACCTTCAGATCCAGTTGGATCTGTTCTTCCTGGATTTGAACTCGAAGAATACCTATACGGACGTTTATCTTTTGCCCGGTAGTCTACCGCTATTACCTGGGAGTGACTCTTCCAATTTTGGTACCGGGACGATCCTCGGTAACACGAACGATGATGTCACCATCGTCCTGGAACAGTCAACGGCCTGAAGCGCGGGTTGGTCTTTGCCAAAGCCGTTTTATGCAACGTCCATTTGGTTCGTTCAGCATGCGCAACAGGCGGTCATGCTGTTGATGGCGAGGCCGCCATTCGTGCCGAGGTAGCCGGCGTTATTTTGTCTGGCTGGACGCCTCGTTCGGGAAAAATTCATAGCAATCCGAATAGGCCAACGTATTACCCTGGTTTAGCCCGAGCGCGACGAAGCCTCTTGTTGTGGCCGCTCCGTACGATGACGGTACCGTGCCACCGAGCGTGAAGGCTGTGGCGCTCTGTCTGCGCGTTCCTGTGAAGGACGATTTAGGCGTCCAAAGATCCGAAGCGAAATCGTATTCCCAGGTAGCAGTGATGTCGCTGCCGTTAACGTCGCCTAGGGTAATATAGGCCTTGTCACCTTTTGGTTGTCCCAGGACCAAGAAACCACAGCCGTTCTGGCGGATGATACTCGTGTACCCGTTGTCAAAACCGGCTGCATTGGTATTGTAGATGTCATTCAACCGCGCCCACGCCGTGGTCGAATTGTCGCTTCCTGGTGTAAAACGCCAGAAATCATAGGCCAAATTGCCCGTCGCGAACTCGGAACCGGGCGTGTACCCGGTCACAAGGTACCCTTGGTTGTTGTAGACAAAGCTGATCGCGCCCGACCGTTGAGAACCCGGGTAGTTGACTTGCTGCACCCACTTGTCAGCCGTGGGGCTGTACCGCCAGACATCCGAGAAGTATCGCTCGCCGTTAGCCCCAGTCAGCACATAGGCGGTCGTGTCAAAACTGAAGGCAACGGCACCGAACCGGGGATAGGAACCACTGTTGTCTTGTATAGATGCGACCTGTAACCAACTGTTGGCGGAAGGGTTATAGGCAAAAAAATCGGCCAGGGCCGTAAGGCCATTACTCGCCAGTCCAGAGCCGATGTAGCCCGTACCACCGATGGAAAAACCGACCGCATTGCTGCGGGCCTGCCCCGGGAAAGACGCGACTTGCGTCCAGGTTCCGAACGCACTGTCCAATCCGTTGACTACAGGGGGTATTTCGACTGGCGTGTACTTGAACAATGTCGTCTGCTTCACGGCCGGCGTCAGTGGGTTGAGTCCCGTCCCCATATAGGCCACATTGTTAACGGTAAAAGAAGCCGCCGCTCCGAAAGCAGGTGTACTTCCCAGTGAAGCACGGCCCACCCAAGTCCCCGTAGGCGCGGATGATGTATTGCTTTTGTGACAGGCAAACATTCCAGCCACTGCGATCAGGGTAAATAGCGCGATGTTGAATTGTTTCATCTTTTTTTTGCTAAAGTATTAGATGGCGATGCAGTCAAATTGTTAAAGCAGACGGTCCGTCAACATTGGATGACAAGGCAGTTGATTTTATCTACCAAGCAAATGAGCGCAAGATGACTGGCCGCGTCGCTCGTGCCGGAGGCGCGGCCTCCTATGCGGCGGCGAGCGTGGACAACAGCAAGATATTGGGACGGGCGTTTGGGTGATTGTGTTGTCGAACCGCGAAGCTAGACAGTTGGCGCAGATACCGGGGGGCGGCAGCTGTGGACGTCGCGGGCAGCATGGGCGGGATTCGGGCGGCAGCTCGAATTGGGATGCATTGGACGGGGCTGAAGCGTCATCGGGCAATGCCAGACGTGGGTGGCGAAGGCCGAACGTCGGGAGCGTTATACATCGCTTGAATCTTTCTATTACTTATATTTACCCATTATGCACCCAGCCAACCATCCCCATAAAAAGACGGCTAACCGCCATAAAGAAAGGGTCGCGGAGTACATACAGCGCTTTCCCGGATTCCGGCTGAAGAACGGTTTTTTGGGAATATTTTTCGTCATTGGGCTTGTGCTGATTATCCTCTCGACCATCCTTTTCGATGCTATTTTTATTGCAGGTCCCTCGTTAGTGGCCATCGCCATCGTGATCGGCATTGTTATGACTCCTTTGTTCAGGCGTTTTTTCAATATTTATTTTCTAAATCCCTATGACCTGGGGCATGTCCCGCTTTTCTTTCATGTCCTTTACCATTCAGTGGCATTTGGCGGTACGCTCGTCTTCCTACTGTTGCTGAGCAATGGACAATTGGGCCATCCCAGCAGCCAAATAGTTACCCTACCAGTCATTTCCCATGGATACAAGTACAGTTCCGCGGGTTCTTCCTGCAGAAAAGCCTATGTCGTCGTTCATTATGATGGGATGGAAAAAGACTTGCCCTGCGAATGTGGCGATCCAGCGGAAACAGCCAACGCCGTTCGCCTCGAATTGCGAAAGGGATTTTGGGGATTTGACGTTATCGTCTCTCAGGCTTTGGAATTGACATCACCCTAGAAGTCTTATCTTTCGGTACCCAATTGCTATTTATGAAACACTTGCTGCTTGTATACTCCCTTGTTATGGCGATGTCCGTTGCCGCCCAACCCGCCGGAAAGAAATGTGTCCTTCCCTTGGTCAAATGGACGCTTACGTTGCCGGTGGGATTTGTTTCTTTTCCTGCCCGGGATACGCATATTCCCATCGCTGCGGGCCACTGGGACACCGGCCGGTACGTACCCAAGAGAAGTCTGCTAACTGCGATGAACGGTCCCAATTTGCTAGATGTAACAATTGCGGGTTGTGACCCTGCCAAGTCGCCGGATAATGCCAAATGGAAGAAACAAATCTATGACGCGGAGGCGGCGGAAAAGGATGTCCGGGTCGATTCCGCTTCCACGGACGTCACGATCGACGGGGTCGTTTTTACCACCATTATTCTCGTCCGCCGAAAGAACAACCTCATTGAGGATAAAAGGGTACTTATGTGGACTTGCTACAAAGGATATGCATTGAGTGTCATGTATCTATCTACGAACAGACATGTGGGTGAACAATTGAATGCTATGCTTCGAGGGTCGAGTTTTCATTAGTATGGCGGCTATTGATGAGGCGGTTTTTTAAATGCTCTTTTTATATACTGATCAAAGCATAAAGTAGCGATAAACCCAACCGTGGCAAATCCAAGCATCGTCATTTTTAATAGGTAAGAGGTGATTTGCTTGTCAAAAACATTTACTGTCAATAAAAGTATTGCACATACAATCGTAACTAATTTTGAAAGCCACCGGTTTTGTTGGTAAATCGAATATCTGTACCATGTCTTAAAGTTTTCGTTTTTACCATCATATTGCGTTAGGCGCTTAAAAATTGGTGTAGACACTTTAAATGCACCAAGTCGATAAGCTGACATACCATTAAATAGGAGTATTCCATCATACCAATCGTTCTGTGCTGAACTACAATCCAAACGATGAATTTCATTATCGATGATTTTCAAATACGTTGTAGATGTTGTAAAAGTCTCGGCATACCTATTTTTCACATATAGCATATGAAGGTGTTGCCAAGTTAGCTCAATGTATAAATTCAAATCGGTCCTATCTTTTAGGGTATTTACCGTCTTAAAGTAGTTGGCATATTTTTCGAAAAAGGCTGAAGCGTACTGGGGCGTGTATTCCGCAACTGATTTGAAATCTGCGTACAGATATTCGGTTGTCAATTTATTCATTCACAATTTCTTATTATGAAGATGATGTTTATGGTGGATCGCTGGTCTTTTTTCATTCGAACAATTGGAGACGGAAGATAGTAATATCCCTGTATATTCGTGGTTACAGTCGAAACCATAATTCATGTGGCCTTTTAAGAAACCTGTTAAACAACCAGCGCATAAACCGGCGACATCCGTTCTGTGCATTCCCGGCAATTGGACCGATTTTGAAGCTTTTCAGGAGGCATTGATCGTTTCTTCGGGCGCCTCGTGCATGGTCGTCGGAAATATGCTTATTAACGGTAAGGATAAACGACATTATTCCATTGATTTCTGCGAACATGACGCCAAAATGAGCGAGTCCTTTCGAGTCGCAGGAAGGGTTACTGAACTACCTAATGAAACCTTAGACGAAATAGCCAGCCATAGATTTGTCCTTTACATTTCTGGCGAAACTGGAAATTTGGCTGAAGCTGAACAAATTGCGCGAGCTGGAATGGCTTTACTTAAAGCCGGCGGGATTGCTCTTAAGGTGGAGTCTGCGGGAAAGGCCTTTTCTAGAACAACATGGCTGGAATTTATATCAAACTTTGAACCCGAAAGACATCTCTATGACATGTTTGTCCTTGACTCCATCACCCGCGACGACGGAACAGTCTTTTCATGCGGGATGCACAATCTGGGTTTCAAGGACACGATCATTTCCGGTGAGCCATTTGAGGAGGCAATGAATTTGATCAGAATGTTTGGCTATTATCAAATCGTAGATAAGCCCAATATAAAACACAACCAGACTTTTCAGTTAAGTCCGGGGGCACCGTTATTCCGAATTACGGAGGAAAACCACCCGCCCTACGCAAACAGTGAGGTCTTTCACAATCCTTTTGGGATGTGGAGATTGACGAAGATGGACTAGTCACTATTTGTGGAGAATCGAGGGATTGGAGTGCGGCGCGGCGATTCGATACCGGTCAGCGCTTCGGTCATCTCGACCTGTAGTGCCTGGAGTTCGGCTTGTTTGTCTTGAATGATCCCGCCTGAGTTTGTCCAAGGGAAATGGGGCGTTGGCGGAGGGTAAGGATGGTATTATCGGCGAACAAGCGGGTTACCGTTGCCATCTCTGTAACCCTCCGTAATGATCATGATCAGGTCAATCAAATACCAAATTCCAAAGCCACCAAAAGTCAACAGTTGGGCCACGCCGATGCCGGTTTTTTTCGTGTAGAAGCTATGGACGCCGAAGGTGCCCAAAAAGAAGCAGAGGAGGAGGGTTGTCAGCCAGTCATATCTTTGTACGCCGTCGACGATGGGATTGAGTGGGCGATTAGGGGCCGTTTGATTTCCGGTCGCCGTTCCGCAGTAGGGGCAGAAAGCCGCGCTCGTAGGGATGTCTCTGCCACAGTTCGTGCAATACATAGCTCGTGGTTTTGGTTGCAGGGATAATATTAATACATTTTTTTGGGATTTGGCGCTGGGGGGTGGTGCGCGGGGGAGCGAGGGGTAAAAGATTTTTATTTTTTCATAGCCTGGATGGTTCGGCGTGGGGATCGTAAACGTCTCAGCGAAATAAATCCTTTTTCCTACATTTAATAAAAACATCCTCATGCCTTTTCCATTTAATTTTTCTCTGTGGCAGCAATTTGGAGCAGCGATCAACATGCTTGAAAATGCCATCACAGCCTGTCCAAAAGAACTATGGAATGAGGAACCGATGTTCTGTCAACTGAGCCACCACACTTTGTTTTTCCTGCACTATTACCTTTGCGATGAAACACCCGACGAAGCGCAATATACCCCGCCGCCGCCTTTTACCAAATCGGAATTCGACAACGTACCGACCTTCATCTGGTATTCGCAAAAAGACCTACTGACCTATGCAAAACTGGGACGCCAGCGGCTTCATCAACAATTATCGGGAAATACCGCTGAGGAGCTACTGACAAAGCGATTTGTCAACGCCTATAAAGACTTCACGCTCTTTGAACTGTTGCTATACAATATGCGGCATGTCCAACATCATACCGCTCAGTTGCATCTACTCTTGCGGCAGCAAGGGATTGTACCACCGGATTGGGTATCCAGGAATAAAGAACCGTTGTAGTCTATGCGACGCGGTGGCTTTAAAAAAACTGTTATTTTAGGTGCGGGAAGATTTTGTCTGGAATGTTGGGGAAACGGTTATTTAATTAAACTTTTTTACTTGACTTCAAAAACGAACAGCTCCTGCATCAGAACCGCACAAGGTCGTTTACTTTAACCAACTTATCCAAATTGATTATCAACAATTTAACAAATTGGCATTTTTTTAGCCTACACTATCCGGCTCCTAAAAACCCACGCACATGCTGAAAAACTACTTCCTCATCGCCCTCCGTCATTTTTGGCGTCACAAGACGTTTTCGTTGATCAACATACTGGGGTTGGCCATCGGCATCTCCGCCTCGCTGGTCATCTTCCTGATCGTTTCTTACGATTTCAGCTTTGACAAATTTGAGCCCCACCGCGATCGCGTCTATCGGGTCGTATCGAGCTTCGTGATCTCCGGCCAGCCAACGCCTAACAATGGCGTGTGCTTTCCCCTGCCGCAGGCCCTCAGGAAAGAAGCGTCCGGCGTAGAGCTGATTGCCCCCTTCATCACCGCCGATGAGATCAATAAAATTACCGTACCTTATCCCGACCCGAGTCATCCCGCCACCTTCAAAAACCAAAATGACATCGCTTACGCGGACGCGAACTACTGCGGGCTGCTAGGCTATACCTGGCTCGCCGGCTCGCCAACAACTGCCTTTACCCAGCCCTACCAGGTGGTCCTCACCGAAACGAATGCTAAAAAGTACTTTCCGAATCTGAACTACAGCCAGTTAGTCGGCCAACACCTTGTTTTCGCGGACAGCATCACCACGACCATTTCCGGCATTATCAAAGACCTGCCGCGCCTCAGCGATTTCAACTATAAGACGCTTCTCTCCTACGCCACCCTCCAGACCAAGCGAATGCAGCCACTTGGGTTTGCCGAATGGGATGGCACAAACAGCGGCTCTCAACTTTTTGTCCGCCTCGCGCCCGGAACGACTCCCGAAAATATCAATGCCCAGCTCAAGAGCGTCTATCTCAATCACAATAAACCCACGCCGGAGAATCACAATACCGGAACCTTCCTCCTCGAACCCCTGAGCGAACTCCATTTTGACAACACCTATGGAGGGATCTTCGACAATACCCCCAGGATGGGCAATAAACCTGCCTTATACAGCCTCATCGCCGTGGCCCTTTTCCTCCTGCTTCTCGCCTGTATCAATTTCGTCAACCTCAGCACCGCCCAGTCGACAACCCGCGCCAAAGAGATCGGCATCCGCAAGACCATGGGCAGCGGGCGTCTTCAACTGAGCCTGCAGTTCCTAAACGAGACCTTCCTCCTGACGCTCATTGCCACCGGTCTATCCATCGCGCTGACGCCGATGCTGTTAAAAACCTTTGCCGATTTTATCCCGCGGGAAGTACATTTCAGCATTCGTCAACAACCCGGTATCCTCGTCTTCCTCCTGCTTCTGGCCATCGTCGTCACCATGCTGTCTGGCGCCTATCCGGCACTGGTGCTGTCGTCGTTCAAACCGATTGCTGTGCTCAAGAACCAATGGGCCGGCAACGGCGGAAACCGGGGCGTATGGCTTCGCCAGACACTTACGGTCGCTCAGTTCGTCATCGCCCAGGTCTTTATCATCGGCACCATTCTGGTGGCCCGCCAGATTAGCTATGTCCTCAACAAAGACCTTGGCTTTAAAAAAGACGCCATCGTCAGTGTCTTCACACCCTGGACCAGGTCGGCTAGCCAGCGCCAGGTCCTCCTACAAAAGCTACAAGCGATCCCTGGCATCGCGCTGATCAGCAATTCCTCCGCTCCGCCTTCTTCCGGGATGAGCAATACAACGGCCACCAAATACAACAATGGCCACTCCGAGATAGAAACCCAGTTACAATGCCTGTTTACGGATACCAACTATATCCGGCTGTTTCATATCGACCTGCTGGCAGGTAACAATATCACCCAGTGCGATACGACCAACCAACTCGTCATCAACGCAACCTACGCTCATACCCTGGGCTTCGGGGACCCCCGAAAAGCCGTGGGCATCCGTGTGAACTTTAACGATCGTATGCTCCCCATCGTCGGCGTCATCGCCGATTTTCACCAGACCTCTCTACGCGATCAGATCAAACCCCTGGCCATTCTCAATGGCACCGACAACGCCTATATGTTCAACATCGCCCTGCCAAAACAAGATCCGGAAGGAACGGTCTGGAAAACTATCATCAGCAGCGTGCAGGACGATCTTAAAGCCGTCTACCCGGAAGACGATCTGAACTACCAATTTTTTGACGAATCGATCGCCCAGTTCTATCAACAGGAACAGCATATTGCCCGCCTCCTTTCCTGGGCCACAGGTCTCGCCATCTTCATCAGCTGTCTCGGTCTGCTCGGTCTGGTGATCTATATCACCAACCAACGCACCAAGGAGATCGGCGTTCGCAAGGTCCTCGGCGCCAGCGTCACGCAGATCATCGTCCTGGTCTCTAAGGATTTTATGAAACTGATCGGCCTGGCCATCCTCATCGCGATGCCCATCGCCTGGTGGGGCAGCCACCAATGGCTCGAGAACTTCGCCTACCAAGCCGACCTCAGTTGGTGGATCTTCGCGGTCGGCGCCGCCGCAATGCTGGTGATCGCCCTGGCCGTTCTCTGTATCCGGGCCTACAAAGCCGCCACCGCTAACCCAGTGCAGAGTCTGAAGACGGAATGATTGTCTCACCACTTCTCCAAGTTGGTCGCCTCTACTTGGCATTTACGGTGCATCCAATTGCTTTAAGAGCTCGATACCCTGGTCCCATTTGCCGAGACCGGAGCCCGCATTGATATGCCCGGCCGCGCCTATGTTGACCGGTTTGCTTCCCCAGGCCGAGGCGAATGCCTCAGCCCTTTGGGTCGAAACATAATCATCATTGCTACTGATCACTGCGATGGAAGGAAATGGTAATTGGTGGAGCGGCATGGGCGTAAATCCCTGTGTGCCTGTAGGGTATGACGGTGCTTCTGTATCGCTGAGCGCTACCAGCAAAGCGCCTTTTATTTGTATGCCAAACTTTTTCGCCCAGAAAGCGATAGCGGCGCAGCCAAGACTGTGACCGACAAGCACGACGTTGCCGGGACCCTTCTGCGTGACTATGGTATTTATTTGTGCGACCCAATCAGCGCACGCTGGTGTGTCCCAATCCTTTTGTTCGATCCTCGAGAAGCCGTATGTCTTTTCCCATAGAGACTGCCAGTGTTCGGGGCCTGATCCACCGAGTCCTGGAACCGTCAAAATAGTCGCATTGAAGTCCATCGTAGTTCGTTTTTTTTGCGGTAGCGCTCTTACAGCAGATAAAGATAAATTGAAATCTTTATATCGGGTGGTCGGCTATGTTCCTGTTTGCGGCCTTGCTGGTCTCCCCTCCCCGGTGTTTTTTGATGGCCCGGACGTAAGGTATTTTTTCTGCAAATTTTAACAAAAAGGGAATAAAAAATGTATTTACTTTGTAATTCAAAGTACTTTTAAATACAAAAATATGCATTCCAGCCAAGCATGGATCGAACACTACCGCGCTAATGCGCTGAACCAACGGATCGATTGGACCCTGGCTCCAACCATTACACCCAAGGAGGTCCTCGTCATCAGGCGCTCCCTTCAGGCCTGGCAGTTGGGGGAAACTTCCGACGGCAACAACCTCATCCGGGCGGCTAGCCGTTATGCGCTGCGGATCGATGATCCCGACTACCTCAAGGCCATCCTTCTGTTCATCAAAGAGGAGCAAAAGCACGGGGCCAATTTGGGGCGTTACCTGGACGGGATCGGCGAAAAAAGAATTCAAAAAGACTGGGGAGACACCCTATTCCGAAAAGTGCGACATCTGAATACCAGCATGGAAAGTTGGACGCTCGCCGTCCTTGTGGTCGAGAGTACGGCCCAGTTGTTTTACCAGGCCCTAAAAAATGCCACCGCGTGTCCGCTGCTACGTCAGATCTGTAGGGACATCCTCATCGATGAGGCCCACCACATCAGGTTTCAGACCGAACGGATGACCGAGCTTTTTTATGCCAAGAAACCGCTGGAACAATGGCTCAGCCGTCCCGTTTACAAATGCTTCTTTTTTGGCGTTGCCTTGCTGGTATGGTTCGCGAACAGGGGACTTTTCCGTGCGGGTGGGAATACCTTCAAGACCTACTTTGCAAAAATGCATTACAAATATTACAAGACGCTTTATCGGGCTATGCATTCTACTAACAGGCAGGCCGCCAAGCCTGCAATGAAACCAATTGAAGAAATCCAACTACAAATGCCCACGGTCCCATCACTTCGGGTCGATTAACCACTCCACAGCGCCCACATTTAATTTTACTGAAGTTAGTCAGGGTAAATAGTGGCGCCCACGCCCCTTCCTTTCGCCCATGCAGCGGTCGGCATACGTTTCTTGTCAAGGATAGCATAAACCAAACCAACATGAAACCCGTTGTCATCATCGCATTGGCTTTAGTTGGTCTTTATCTGGCTTCATGCAATAAAGAAGCGGCTTCAGGAACATCTATAACCTTACCGGCCCAAAACCCTTCCGCCCAACTTAGCTTGTTGCAGAACAATTGGATAAGCAGTGAAGCGGTTGCCATTCCTTATTACGGGGATTCCAGTTACGGGTGGTTTGGCAACTATGTATTTCCGTATTCCATCAGTTTCAGCAAAAATGGGACTGCCACCATGTACAATTCTATCGACTTGACAGACGACCAATATTATGACAGCTGCGCGTATCGATTGCTGGCCGACGGCAAGACGCTGTTATGCTATGCGTTCGCCGGCGGCGTTCTCTCGGTGAAAGCCGATACTGCAACAATCTCCACGCTCAACGACAGCACGCTTGTTTTGGATTTTCTGGGAACAACAACAGCGTGCGTGTCGGACGCTTTTCATAGATGACTTTGGTGGGCCGACCGTTGGCCCTGCCTTGATCGGGTTGTCTATCACGGGCGAATCCCGTACATTTTCATCATGCCATCGCCCATGATGGTGACCGACTTTTTCAGGGGAAACAGGTGCCGCATTAAAAAGGAGACAAACCTATTGCCGGTGCCGCTCACGAAGGAAGGCGCCCGGCCGATCCGCTTTAAACATTCTTCCGCCACCTGTTCCGGCAGCTGGGGTGTAGGTTCGAACGGGCTGGCTTTGCCGGGTTTGGTACGGATATAGTTGGGGGTGGCAGTGGCGCCGGCGCAGCAGGCAATAACGTCTACGCCCAGCGGGCGCCATTCGTACCAGAGTCCTTCGGCGAGTACCCGGCCAAAGGCTTTTGTTGCCGCATAGGTAGCCAGGTATCCCGAACCCTGGAAGCCGGCTATAGAAGACATGATCACGATCCCGCCCCGGCGTCCTTCCACCATCTTGCCGCCGAAGTAGTGTAAGATGCTCAGTGGCGTTAGCATATTAACCGCGGCGATCCCGTTGTGGGTCGACAGGTCTGTTGCGAGGTATGGTCCGATATAGGACAGCGCGGCATTGTATACCAGGAAGTCGACAGGCAGGTCACCGATTACATCCCTTATTTGTTGTACAGCATCAGCGCTGGAACGATCGCAGCGTACGGGCAACGTTTTTACGCCATACTGTGCTGCAATTTGTCGGGCCCTTTCTTCCAGTGGTTCCTTGCGGCGGCCAATGAGCACCAAATCGAGACCGCGTGCGGCAAGCGCATGGGCGTATGCGGCCCCTAATCCTTCGGAAGCGCCCGCCACGAGTGCTGTAGGGCCGTATTTTTCTTTGAATGTCATTTGATCGGGTAAAGATGTCATTATTTGACAAGTTCGAAAAAAAACTTCATACGACCACTCATCAGCTGGATCTACCTTTTTGGGCGCGGCCATTTAGCGCCTAAAAAGTGAAACCCGCTGGCAAAGCGGGCTTCAACTATTCTTGTGTACAATGGGAAACGTTAGGCGACTTTGGCTTCTTTGGTTTGCGTGGCGTCGATCATTTTGGACAGTTGGGCTTCAGCGGTTCTTACCGTCTTGACGATGCGGGCGGCGACTTTATAGGGATCGGCGGCGCTATTGGGTCTGCGGTCTTCCAGCCAGCCTTTCCAACCTCTTTCCACGGTGCCGATGGGGATGCGGATAGAGGCGCCGCGGTCGGACACGCCGAATTTAAATTCGTTGATAGCCGCCGTCTCGTGTTTGCCGGTTAGCCGAAGGTGGTTGTCGGGACCGTATACTTCGATGTGTTCCTCTATCACCGGACGGAAGGCTTCGCAGACCTGAACATAGATCTCGCTGCTGCCGCAGGTTCTCAGCAGGGAGTTGGAGAAGTTGGCGTGCATGCCGCTGCCATTCCAGTCCAGATTGCCAAGCGGTTTGCAATGCCAGTTGATGGAGATGCCGTATTTTTCACCTATTCTTTCCAGCAGGTAGCGGGCGATCCACACCTGGTCACCGGCTTCCTTAGCGCCTTTGGCGAAGACCTGGAACTCCCATTGGCCGGTGGCCACTTCTGCGTTAATCCCTTCTACGTTGAGGCCGGCATCCAAACAGGCATCGAGGTGTTCTTCCACGATGTCGCGGCCGTATGCGTTACGGGCGCCCACAGAACAATAATAAGGACCTTGTGGCCTCGGGAAACCACCTTCGGGGAAGCCCAGCGGCTTATCCGTTTCGGGATTCCACAGGAAATATTCCTGCTCGAAGCCGAACCAGAAATCGTTGTCGTCGTCTTCGATCAGCGCACGGCCGTTGCTCACATGGGCTGTGCCGTCGGGGCTGAGGACCTCGCACATCACGAGATAGCCATTCCGCCGCTGCGGATCTTTCACGAGGTAGACCGGTTTGAGCACGCAGTCGGAAGAGCCGCCCGGGGCTTGTTCGGTAGAGGAGCCGTCGAAAGACCATAGTGGACAATCCTCCAGTTGACCGGAAAAGTTCCTTTCGATCTTTGTCTTGCTACGCAAACTTTGAATGGGTTTGTATCCATCGAGCCAGATGTACTCTAATTTTGCGACTGCCATTTTCATGAAGTTTTAATGTAGGTGAATGTGTTATAAAATCTGTTGCCGGAATTCCATGGGATGCGGACGGACAGTGCCTCATTTTTGGGCTTTTGAGACGAAATAAAGATACAAAAGACAACCAATTTAATAAATAATAATAAAATATTATGTGAATATTCTGGCTGGAAATAACGAATTTGTCAATATATAAGGGGAAAGAACGCCTGACTTGGGTTTTGTCAATTGAAATCTGCGGCCCCTGGACCGACATAGTTATATGTAAAAAATTAATATTTAAAATTATGATTCCCTGGGCGATTACTTGACGAAAGCCAAAGTGGGGTTGGGCCCTGGGTGTGACTGGCGAGAAAAAGACCCGCGCCGACTACTTCCGGTCCTGCTCAGCTGGCAGATGGCCGGCAGGGCGCGCAGGACTTCACCTGTAATGAGGTGAAAGCCGCGACGCCGGGCGGAAAGGGTCATGGTTTGTTGTTCGATACGAATAATAGTCAATGACTGCAAAATTAAATAATGACGCCCTACCCTTTTGCTTCGGGCAGCGTTTTTAGCTGCGCGGCTAGTTTTACCAGGGTCGCCTTATCAAAAATGAACTCCAGGTTCGTGATCTTCGGCTGCATCCGTTGCTCGTCCAGGTGCGCGTTATTTCCATCGAAGGTGATCCGGTAGGCGGCAAAGGCGGTGATATTGCCCTGTTTATCCTGTTTCGCAAATACCACGGTGAACCAGATCACCGGCTGGTCGGGCTCGTTATCGTACCATGTGCCGGTGGGGTACGCCTTAATAAAGTCAGCGGGCACGGTCCTCCGGATCTTTTCGATCTGTTGTCGTAGCACAGCCGTATCCGGGGCATAGCCCGGCGCAAAATGCAGGATGCTTTGTTTGCTGATGTCGGACATGCCGTAGACCCACTTCCAAAAGAATTTGACTTGTTGTTCGAAGGTCACGGTCCTCATTTCGTGTTGACAATTGCGGATCTCCGACATCTGGTAGGATTGGGCTGTGACCTTGAGAGAGGCGGTTAGGGCGAGTACCGCTATGCAGGTAATGGCGAGTTTGTTCATGGGTCCAATATAAGAAATCGATCGATGACTCGGTACAGCCCGGGGACAAGATTGTCTTCGAAGATGAGCTATTGGACGAAAACCTTATTTTGCCTATTTTGATCCCTTATATGGACAAAAAACCACCAAGAGACTGGCTCTATATTATCTCCCCCTGCGTGATCGCGATGTTGGTGGCCATTTTCGGGATCGTCGATGCGGCAGTAAGCCTCAATGGCAACGGCGGATGGAGCGGGATCGTCATTATTATGTCCTTTCTATTCCTTGTAGTGGTAGTTTTTATTGATGTTATCGTAAGGCTCCTGGTTCGAAAAAAAGCCGGCTTGCTTTGGATAATTGAAATGGTTTTGTTGATCATCACCGTTCTTATCTTTAAAAGTCGGTTCTTGTAAAACCTCCCGTGGAAAGTTCCCCAAAACGGAAAAAAGGGGATGCCCGAAAAGATCGGAGCGAGCACGCAAAACATGACCATGTATCGCAGAAAGATCATGCTGCTATCGTCGCTTGCATGATCCATTGAAGAGGGGGAACTATGGAAACCCGTGTGTTTGAGACGGCTCTTTATCTTAGCATAGCCAACGCCAAAAAAATAGAATTGCAACATGTTAGCAGCCAATAATTTAGGATAGCGCTATGACGGACATGCGGGATGATTCTTTACCGGACATTTTTATTTGTGGGTTGACGGGAGTCCGTTGGAGGCCGGCGAGCAGCACCAACCTCATTTCTCCAGCTGAAATGCAGCCTGAACCAACAAACGCCTCTTCTCTTTATCTGTCTCCGTTTTCAACTGTCTATAGATCTCAATATATCTTCCAGAGCGCCGGATAAAGTCTTCCGACGACACAAACTCCGCTAACCACTCGCTAAAGTCACTGAGATCCGATTGTTTGCTCGAATAACCAAGTACTTGTGTATATTCCAACGTAGTCAGGTTGGAAGGGTGCCAGATATCAAGCGGGGTCAAAGGGTGGCCAAAAAATCTTTCGATCCAATATGGATTGGAACAAAATGTCCGGAATGCTGCGTTCCCGGCCTCTTCTTTTTTGCCAAGCTTGAAAAGAATGATGGCAGATTCGAATAGGAATTCGGGAAAGCCCCCATCTTCAGGAAAGTTTTTCTCGAACCATTTGAGAAAATTCAGCCCACCCGAATAATCACCCAGCTGGACAAAATAACTGGTTGGCAAGTAGCGAAGCCCGCGGCTGTCGTCATAGGCGCCGAACCTCTTTTTTTCCGCAGCAAGTACCCCCCTAATATCAGCAATCTTCCTTTTTAGTTTCTCAGCTTGTTTCGGTGTCACGGGATGCGTTTGGTCTCAAAGATAAAATAAACTTCTACCATTCGGCAAAAGCATACCCAGCAAGCGGCCATCGCCGAATAGAAACCTTTCAATGCCCGGGGCCGGCGGCTTTTCCTCCGGCCCACCATGAGGATATATTCCAAGGGGCAGGCTTCATGACTGTCGGCCATCCGTCGCTCCTTCCGGGTTGGCCTGCTAAACAGTACATGGAAATCCAGGCTCGGGCTATTGAGCAGGTTGAGCACATTCAGAAAGGTTTATTACTCGCCAAATGCTGCTGTATTTTGCCACATTTGGCAACTAATAATTTTATTACCCGCCAAAACCGTGTCTCATTTACCACTTTTGGCGATAAATAACTCGAACAAAACTCGCGCTATTACGCTAAGTATTTGACGTATCTCATTTTCCCGATCCGTTTGGTCAATTAAAATATTTGACCCATATTCGCTTGTCTTATTCCCGGTTGTCCCTGAAGCAAGTTCAAAATAGCCTCCTTTTTCGGCGGTTCCATTTCCTTTAACATTATCGAGGTCGCCATCAATATTTTCATCTGTAACAGGGCACTACCCGCCGTTTTCTGAGACGGGGCATTCTTTGATCTCATATCAACAGTATTAGTTTAAAATATGATTGTATGTGAAAGTCTCCTGCGGCTTCATGCCGTCAGAAACTTCAAATCAATGGGAGGAACTTAGCAAAAATTTGTGAATGCTGTTGATAAACCCTCAGGTAATTTCTTAATTTTAAAACTAAATTCTTACTAAAGCATGGTTCTTTCTTTACTGGAATATTATAATCGACAAAAAGACAGGGAACAGCAGAACCTTGATCGTCTTTCGACGACGCCACCCGATAAGGTGAATTGGAACGTAATATGTGACACGTTTGGGGGATTCAATAGCTGCTTTGCTGTTGCCAATATATTTATTGAACGGGATTTGTCTTGGGCCCGGCAGCATTTCTACCTATGCGGTCGCCTGAATGAGATCCAGATAAAAATATACAATGCCCGGCTTTTTGATTATGCCATTCCTAATCTGTGTTATGCAATAATGAGTGATAACCAGGAATTACTACAACGGCTGGGCCGTCTCCGGTACAAAGGAGATGGGGTCAATTACCCTGATATGGATAAAATGCTGGAGAAGGGAGAGTCGGCCATTTATTGTAATTCCATTCAAATGATCTTGCTGGAAGATTGGGCCGGATTGGCCAGGAATCTGGAAATCATGGAAAAGGTCACTTTGCCAAAGGAAAAGCATAAGGTTATGCGTTTGGATTTCGAATTTTACAAAGCCATTTTGGAAAGAAATAAAACTAAGATCGAAAAGGTGCTGAAGGAATTAACGACCCCAAAGATTCATAAGGCGCGGAATGACGAACCGATCTTTGGGCAATATATTTCCATGCCGGCCCTTGGATATGCCAAATTGGCCTGGCAGAAGGGGATCGAAGTAGATGTCGCCAGTCCGCTGGTGCCTAAGGAACTACTGCCTGTCCGGCCATTGGACAAGTATGAAGACAGCTATCCTTTTATAAAGCAACTGGATTAGCGGCTCAATGCCGGTACGCCGGATGATATCTGTGCAGCGTTTCCCGCAGGAACTCGCGGTCGAGGTTGGTATAGATTTCCGTGGTTGCGATGCTTTCGTGGCCCAGCATTTCCTGTACGGCGCGGAGGTCAGCACCGCCTTCCACGAGATGGGTGGCGATGCCCTGGCTTGACCGCATCAAAAAGGAGTTCTCGCAGGCCGAGTTTCGTGTTCCCGTTTCGGACTGGACCGAGATTCTAAAAAAGATGCTCCGGCAGCGTCTTGTGCCCACTGCTTTGGGTCTTTCGTCGTCATCTCATGCAGGATCTGCGACTTCAGGCTCAGTAGCCAATAAACATGACCTGTTTTCATAGCGGGAAGGGCTAAAATAACAAGAAATTTGTCCGTATATTGGTCGGCGATGGAAAAGACGGGTAGCAATGAAAAATTGGAATTTATGGTCCGATCGACGATCCTGGACCGGCCGCGACTGCTGGTGATCGACCCGCAATATATAGAATTCGACGATAAAGACCGGGTGTCGGAGCCGCCGACCCGATTTTTGACGCCAGAGATCGAGGCACTAAGATACGGAGTGAAAGGAATAAACGGATATCGGTTCCGTATTGGACGGATTTACTGTATCGATGTTAGAGATGTGTCGGGCCGGGTCATAAAGATTCGGCTCAAATCTGTGTATCGGGTCCGGCGAAAATTACTGGGGGAAAAATATCAGGAAATTACTAACTCGCTGCTCAAATGCTATTTCCATGATATAACCCGGCGTTATCTCCGGCAATTCCAGGAAGGGCAATCGGTAGAACTACTGGGAATCAAACTGAACCAGCATGCTGTATTGTTCGATGAAAAAGTCGGCTGGGTCAGTTGGGATTTCCTGGGGACCAAGCGCTATTGGCATTATTATACTTTATACTCGGAGGAGTCGCCTGATAATTACCGGGCTTTTGTCTTCCTGGATGACTGGAATGCGGGCGTGCTTCGAGGGTTGATTGAGGTGATCCTAAAGGAGAAGTTTCCGAATCGTTAGCGTTTATCGAAATACAATGGAAGATGGTTGGATGTGGTCACCGATGCATTGAGCTATCTTATGCGATAATGTATAAACAAATTATGAGAAAGGTAGAAGTAAAAACCCTCTTTTTGGAGAAACTGAAAGAGATTTTCGTTCCAAAAGGCTATAAACCGATTACGGCGGCGAATATTTTTAAGCGGAAGACCGACACCGGTTTTCATGAGTATTTTTTTGCGATCCTTGACTACTATGATACGCAAAAGATTGCAGATGGCTTTGGATTAAGACTCGAGCCGGTAGAAACTATTTTGAAAACTGCTATTGCCGGGGTGTTTCCGGATTGGGACGAGAAGAATGATGAGACATCTGTCAGAACGAATTATGGGCGGTTGAAGTTCAATAAAATTAATTTTTACTATCCCGATATCAATAAGGCGGAGGAGGCGCAGGCCGTTCTGAGTACTATGACCTCGTTTATGCTGGAAGAGGGGCTGCCTTTATTGGATCGTTATAGTGATATCAGGAATATTAACCGCGATCTCAATGTTCGGGAGAAGATAGATGTTTTTTCTTATAAGGATATTTCGACGGGTTCCTACCCCTTTTACCTCTTCCGGCAGACGATTATTGCCAGGCTGATGCAAGACCCGATCGAAGCGTATTTGATAATGTTTACCAGGGGAAGAATCCTAAAGCATGGAGAAACGGCTGAGGCATCGCGTTATCTGGCGGCTTTTGAGAGTCTGGTTAGTTATTTGGATACTGACCAGGGATTGCAGGAATTGGAAAAGGCCACGCGGCAGTTGCTGAGCCAGGCAGAGTAACCATAAAATGTTTATCAATGAGCGATGAAAAATTTTCCGAAGAAGAAAAGGAATCTCAGAAGATGTTTCTGAAGTTATTTGATGAAATGAGGCAGGATCAGGAAAGATACTGGAAGGAAGAATACCCTAAAAAATCGAGGGATGAAAAGATAAAAGAGTGGCTGGCCGGGATCCATACCGGTATGCGATATCAGGGTGAATCGACAGGTGACGCTTACAGTCAGTTTTCTCCTCAATGGTATAAAGAAGTAAAGTCACGGGAGCCGGATTTTGACGACATTTTTAAGGAAGTAGGTAAAAGGCTTGAAAGCTTCGACTGGGATGAATACCGGAGGAGGATCATCGGTTGACCGCTGAGCGGCCAGGTGGGTATAATCCCCCGGCCGTGATTGTGCGCGATAGATTTATTCATTTTAAACCGTTGTATGAAGAATAAAGGACTCTATTATGAATTTGTATACGAATATATGTCCATTGACGGGACCTTCATCGTGGATTTCCTGAACAACATTGCGCAAACTTTCGTGCCAAAACAAATGTTGGGAGAGGCATTGGACTTTAATAAAGGTTCGCTAAGGGAAATAGGAGACCTCGTATTTAAATCTAAAGCGCTGTTGATCAGCGATCCGGATGGGGGCTATTGTAACGTGTATCCCATGGTACAGAACAAAGTGACTCCGAGGAGGCTTTTCAACGTCGTCCGATTTGTGGATAAGAGGCTACCCCTCTCAGAAAACGAGCGTAATTTTTTTCTGAACAGAGAGAAATTGAAGATCGCCTATGTTTGCGACAGCACATATCATTTCTTCCAAACGACTGACAATCCTTCTTCTTACCTGATTCGTAAGCTGGACCCGGGACCTCTTCCCAAATACTTTAACCAGGCTTTCCACAGAGAGTTCATAGACGTGTCGCAAAACCCCGGACGGGAGATCATGTTGCCGGGATTTAAATTCGTCGCCGGTTCAACGATATGGTTCGGAAAAGAGGCGATCGATCTTCTGGGGAAAGACAAGATTTTGCGGTATCCCGCGGCAATGGATGTGAAGGAAAAGGGTAACGGATTGATAGAAATGAGGCTGTTTGAGGATCCTGCTGCCTCCGGAAGTAAAGAGAACCAACGCAGGCAAAGGGATATTATTCAGTATTTTGAACTGGATAAGCTGGAGGTTCCGAGGTATTGACGAACCAGCGTCAACGGGCGAAGTCTTCTACCGGAATTCCCCTGCGGTGATGGGAAAAGTATATAAAAATTGAAGGATGTCGGGCCGTGGGTATAACTTTATAAGATGAAAGCGACCAGGAAAAACCATACTTCATTTCGGCCTATAGCCGATTTGTATGAGACTATTGATGTTCATTGGGACTTTACGGCAGCAGAGTTCGAAAAAATACAGATGGGCAGGTTGCCGCTTGAGATGGGGGATAGATTCTTTATATTCATGGAAAATGATTGCTTATATATTAATCAGTGGTCTGGTGAAGGGCTCTATGTGCTGTGGTTCAGGCAAGAGGGTGATCATTTTCTTGCCTATCAATTGAGGATTTCAAAAGACCCTGCAGTATCAGCCATTCGGGATAATCGGGAGGAAGTCAAAAATGTCATGGGGATCATAATGGACAGTTTCAATCTTTACGAATCAAGGGATCTCAAATAGGGGTTCAGCGCCGATTGCCAGGATGGTACCTATGCAGGGTTTCGCGCAGGAACTCGCGGTCGAGGTTGGTATAGATTTCCGTGGTAGTGATGCTTTCGTGGCCCAGCATTTCCTGTACGGCACACACAAAGTTCTTTAACCGAACACCCCGACGGCAATCATAACTCGGCGAAAATCCCCAATTTTTCTGATGGGCTGCTCCACAAAGAGCAGCCTTTTCTATCTCATTTCCAACTCGTTATGACGGAACAAGGTATGCAAAAAAAGAGTTCGCTAACAATTTAGGCAAACAGGTCCTTCATTGTCACTTCTACATCTACGCACTGGGTTTTATAATCGTTTTCCAGAACGCCGTATGTTGTAACAAAAGTCGTAAAAATCGTCTTGTCAGTGTTTGCCCCGTGCGGGAATACGGTCAAGTTATTTTCCAGGTCCGCAGCATATTTTTTATCGATGATAGAGGGTTTTCCGCTAAATTTCATTCCCCAAAATCCCGTATTTCTACGCTTGTTTTTGATCTGTTGTTTTCAGA
>Ga0302326_10003530_pt1 | contig 36726 bp, 33 predicted proteins | sample Palsa_T0_3_FD_202264 | JGI IMG/M metagenome (GOLD analysis project Ga0302326, IMG submission 202264) | Peat permafrost microbial communities from Stordalen Mire near Abisko, Sweden - Palsa_T0_3 | ecosystem: Environmental > Terrestrial > Soil > Palsa > Peat permafrost | place: Sweden: Abisko... | reverse complement strand
CCCTATGCCCTGATGCGCAGCGCACTGAATGCTTCGAGCCGCGATATTCTCTACAGCCTTTGCCAATATGGAATGGGCGATGTCTGGGATTGGGGCGGCAGTCCAAAAATCAGCGGGAATTGCTGGCGCACGACCGGAGACATCAGAGACACTTGGCGCAGCGTTTACTCAATCGGCTTCAGCCAGAATGGTCATGAAAAGTATGCCGGGCCTGGCCACTGGAACGATCCGGATATGCTGGTTGTCGGCATACTCGGGTGGGGAAATCCCCATCCAACACGACTCACACCGAACGAGCAGATCACACACATCACGCTCTGGTCGCTTCTCTCGGCCCCGCTGCTGATCGGGTGCGACATGACCCGGCTCGATGCTTTCACCACCAATTTGCTGGGCAACGATGAAGTGATCGCCATCGACCAGGACCCGCTCGGTAAAACCGCGGGTCGAACGGCAGAAGAAGGCGCCACACAGGTGTGGGCCCGGCCATTGGCTGATGGGACGCTGGCTGCCGGCTTGTTCAATACGGGTTCCCAGCCGGCCCCGGTCACAGCGAAATGGAGCGATCTGGGCATCAGCGGCGAGCAACCCGTGCGTGATTTGTGGCTACAAAAAGACCTCGAGGCTCACTCCGATTCGTTTACCGCCACCGTCCCCACTCACGGCGCGGTTTTGGTGAAAATCGGCACGCCGCGGTGAGCGGTTGTACCTTTTCGGCGGGGTCATTGTCGCAAAGTCATCCATGATCCTTTCTCGACGAGTGCAACGCCACCAGCCTGGCGATCATCACCGCGACGTAGAACGTGCCGGTCATGGCCTCCATCATCGCCAGCATCCGCGCCATCGGCGAGACAGGCACGATGTCGCCGTAGCCCACCGAGCAGAGGGTGATGTAGCTGAAGTAGGTGGCCGTGAAACCTTGCATCGCATGGCTCGCGCCAGGCCTGGGCTCGAACGCAAATGCATCTGGAGAGAGCTTCCAAACCAGTGTGTACGCAAAGGCCCAAAGCAAACCGAGCAGCAGATAACCGGAAATCCCCGCGCACAACACATCGGCGCCCACTTCGGGGGCGCGCAGGATGAACAGGAGGATATTGGCCGCCACGAATCCCACGAACAGGATGCCGATCGTGGAGAACACTTCCGGCGGAATCAGGTCCGGCCGCAGGTGTGCGGCCCACCGCGCCGCCAGGGCGGGAATGACAAGAAACACCGCCACCGCGAGCGTCCACCGCCGGCTGCCCATGGCCAGGGTTGCCGTGATCAACACCGCCGTCATGAGTAGCGAGCTGATGATCGGGCCGTGAGGAATCTGATCCACAAGCGGAGCGCTGCAGATATACAGAATCAACGCAATGAGCATTTTCACCGGGGAGAACTGGAATGCCGCCGCCCATCGGGCGTTTGGGTGCGCCGGCACGTCGCGGCGCGGGTTTCCCTGCGGCGCGGTTCGCTGGGTCGGAGATTCATTGTTCATGTTGGTTCGGTGCGGACATGGGTTCATCGGTTCCGCGCCGGCAGCCTAGCATTGGCGGTGTTCCGTTCAAGAACTGCGTCCGTTCCGCCAACCCCATCTTCAATCCTGTAATTTGAATCGTCGCGATGCGGCCCACTTGGAGGTTTGATCGCGGATGACCCAGCGCTGCCTCACATTGCTCGGCCGCAACCAAAACAAGAGACCACCACGGAGCACGAAGTCACTGAAGCGCAACCGACACCCTAAAATGAACCTGACTAGCAACGATCCAAAACAACCACAGAGGGGGAAGAGTTCACAGAGATCACAGAGAGAATTCAAGTTCTGGAAGCCGTGATCGGCTGCAATCTGCAATCTGCAATTGAGTGTTGGGACCAAGCTCTGTCTCTGTGCCACAATCCGTCGAAACCTTCGCACGCTGCGCAAATTTTCGGTGTGGAGGAAGAGAATGAAGACGAAAATCAAAGCAGAAAGAGTTTGAACCGCGGATGACGCGGATGGGCGCGGATAAATCAAGAGGGCTGGTTTTATTTCCCATCCGCGTTCATCCGCGTCATCCGCGGTCAAAATGTTTTTGGGTTGCGGGCGCAGCCAGCGCTGGGATCTCTGTGATCTCTGTTCGCAGCCCGTAATGCTGCGTGTCCAGCCGGTGATTTCCGGCCGCGGGAAGTTGGTTGATGGCCCGCGTAGTCATATTCGACGTTCTGATGGGGTGACTCATGGAATGAAAGCTCGAAAGTAAAAGCCCTTGTCGATGAAGGGCGATCGCCGGGCAATCCGGTCTCAAGGCCGGAGTCAATGACGTCGAGTTTGTCGTCTTTAACGATCACGGCCGCACGGCGCTGCGTGTTGCATGGGAAGGGAATGCAGTACCCCTGGCGGCGAACTAAATCAGCGTGCGCGACTGCGCGCTTTGAAGAACCGTTGACACTGGTGCCGAGCGTGACGGCGAGCTGGCCATTTGCGCCACTGCTGTTTGCGGCGACGTACGCCATGGCGGTGGCGCTGATTGCGCCATATCGGGCCGCGCAAAGCTGGCTGCTTCGCTGGGCACTCTACAGCGGCGCGATTCTGGCAGCGCAGTACACCGTGATTCAGGCCATTGCCTTTGGCGAGCCGGGTGCGCTGCTGAGCGTTGGTACCATCCTTGCGATCGGCGCAGGGGGGATCGCGACGGTGCTGGCGCTGGGCGGACTGTGGACGGTCCCGCGGCTGCCGCGCATCAAGCCGGCATATTGGCTGGCGTGCGCGATCCTGATGCTTGCTGCGGCGGTTCCGGGCTGGCGAATTGCGCTGGCGGCCATTCTCATCGGTGCGATGCTGGTTGCCATCGTCGCGCCGGCGCTGACACTGGCGGCGTACCTGCGAGTCTCATTCATCGTATGGAAACTGGCACAACAGGACCCGCGCGCAGCTGGGCGCATCGGGCTCCGCGTGCCCCTCGTGTGGATGACCACTTACGGCACTGCGTGGGTGCTTGCAGTCATCAACGCGATCGACCTCTACAACTCGCTGCCCAAAACACCGCCGGACTGTTAACCCTCGCGTCACTGCGGCGCAACAGCGCCGAGTACCGACCATTCTTTCTTTTTCCCTGGAAGGGCGCTGATGGTTGGTGGATTCCAGATTCCCGCGTCTGCAAATGTCTCGGCAATAGACCAATCGTCTCTCCCAGCCGGCGCGGGAGCGGCTCTCCAGAAGTCCCGTGGCGTGGCCTTTTCCGGCGCGGTATCCGAAATGATCCCAAAGGAGAGTTGATATGGCTTCCCTTTGTCTGGAACGAAGGCACAAGCAAATCCCCGGTATGGGTCCGGGTTGGAACTGCGGGCACGAACGACGACCAAATCGCCCTTTTGAACCGATGCACGAATGACCGCAGGTTCGTGTACCCGGGCCTTGCCGATGGGTCGTCCATTCAGATAGATGGTTGCTTCCCCCTCCACCTGGAATACCAAAAGGCCGGAATTGGCACCATCCGGAGCGGGTTGCGTAGATGCCGTCGCTTGCCCGGGAATGGCGAGCGGATATTTGGGCAACTCCGTCTTCTCACCCAGCCGGTGGAGCGAATCGCAGGCGAGGAGGTAGTTGACCTTCTCAACCGCATGCATTTTGGAAGCCCGCCTGTAAAAGGCTCTGGCTTGATCGAGATCGCCGGCCACTGCGCAGAACGCACCCTGAAAGTAGAGAATATTGGTCCGTTCGTCGTCCGGAAGATCGGACTCACCCAGCAACCGATCTACCTCCGCCTGAGCCGGCGCCTTATCGCCTGCCGCAAGCAACAGCTTCGCATACTCAATGAGGTATGGCCTCTCTGATCCGTCTTTCGCCTTGCGGCAATGAGCGATCGCATACCGCAGTGCCGATTCGCGACCTTGATTGTCTTGCAGTGCAGCGCAGGCGAGGGCCAAATGGATCGCGGCCCAGGCATCCTTCTGGGTGTTCATCACAATACTGAGGACGCTCTTCGCATCGTTGAGGCGTTGTTCGAGAAGCAGTACTTCGACCACCGATGGGAATGTCGAACCGATATCACTTTGCGCCTGCTGGGCGACCCACTGATCAGCAATCTTCTGCGCCGCCGCCGCGTCTCCCCGCCCGGTTCGCTTGCACCATTGATACCATGCGATCCCGCCGTAGCGTTCGTCTTCTCCTTTTTTGATGCTCTGGGCGGTCGCGAAATCGCCTTGGTACTCGGCTGCCGCCGCATCGCATTCCATGGACGATCCCGAACCACTCTCCAGACTCGCATCGGCCCAGGGTCGTGCCAGGTCATACCGCCCGGTGTACATGTAATGCCAGGCAATCTCAATTTCTTCCTCGGACTGATCCAAACCATAATCCGGCTGCTTCAGCACGAGTTTGCAGGTGGCCAGCCATTTCTCTTCATCCCCTTGGTCGAGATAAACTGACGCCAGTTGATTGACGTATCCCCTGTCCGGTGCGATTTCCACCAAATGCGTGAGCAACGGCATCGCCTTCTCGGGTTTTCGAAAACGCAAATAGCGGTCGGCAAGCGTCGAAAGCACGCGGGGCTCGTCGTGAAGCTGCGCCGTCCATTCATCAACGTGGGCGGACGCTTCCGGCCAGTTCATTGAGATTGTCGCGGCGGCGCCAATAGCTGAGTATGGATTGATAATGAGCAACCGTGCCGTGAATTCTCTGATGGACTCCTCATCATAGCGGCCGGACGCGATCCTCGATTCAAGTTCGTATGTTGTATTGGCGGCGCCATACCAAACTGTCTTCCAAATATCCCAACCGCTCAGACGTCCCGGCTGTGCCTCGTGATAATAGATGGCGAATACCACCGCGTACATCTTGTACTGCGGATCATCCACCTGAAGATTCTGCAGCAAATTGGGACGAGAATCCGCGGGGACTGCGAGGCTTTCCACGTATGCGCGCAGAGGGTGATCGGCGATCAATGGCGCCGATTGGTCCAGATACTCTGAAGAGTCGATTCCCCACATGTCCTTCATAAACGTGGCCCGGCGCATCACATGGATGAAATTAGTCTCCTGCAGAATCCGTCCCGCCAGGGCAAATGAGGGCTCGGCAACTTCGGTGACGGCAAGAAAGGATTTTGAGACGGACGCCAGATTTGCCACGGGATCAGGCTTCTCGTGAGCGGCCAGGATGGCAAGCTGCACACTGACCGGAACTGGCTTTAGCAGGGCAATGTCGTCGGGCAATGTCGCAAACATGACCTGCGGGGCAACTACGCTTAGCTCATGGCCGCTTGCCACGCCGGCCTGCTCCATCATTCCATCCATGACTCGAAAACATTTGTTGTTGATCCGAAGCGCAGCGCTGCCGAGTTCCATTACTCTGCTCATCGAGCCGCAGTACTCGACGTCCACGAAGATCATCAACGCCGCCAATTGGGCGCGACGGTCTTTTGGCGCCGTGAACGAAGCCAGTTTCACCACATCGTGCTTGCAGAAGGGTTCCAGCAGGGCGGCCCAGTCCGGAACCGGCGGAACAGGTTTGCCGGCCGATCGAAGCGCCTCCTCCAGCTTCCCGGCAGCGGCAAGGTCCGCGACCGCCGATGCCGCAAGGCCCGCCATCGCAAAGGCATATGCGCGGTGATAGTAAGCGAGCGGTTCAGCCGGATATTTGTTTACCGTTCTCTGCGCGTACAGCAGCGAGCGAGCCGTGAACACGATGGGAATCGAAGACCATTGAAACGATGTAAGCTGTCCCAGGTTGGCATAACCTCGCACCAATGCCCCGAGCCGATCGCGAGACTCTCCGCTCTGGTAAATCGCTTGATGCGTCCGCTGGATCGCGCCAAAGGGAGCCATGAGCGTGGTCTGATAAAGCAAATTCTCCGCCTCAGGCGGCGCGGGATCGGTACAGGGAGCCTTGGCGGTGATATTGGTTTTGGCCGGATCAAATCCGACTTGTTTGAGCGATTCGAGATACTTCCCCCGTGACATCGCTTCGCAGTTGATCAGGGCATCGGCGATGGAAGCACCGCCCCACCCCCCTTCGGGAGCGGGGATCAGGTCGGATGAGACAAGCGATTTGGTTTCAGCAAGCGACAACAACTGCGTACTGAGCGACTTGGCACGAAAGTCCAGGTGAACATCAAGCTCGAGCGTCGGAAATCCCGATGCATCCGCCGCCGGCGGAGCATCCGCATCTATCGCCAACTCGCGCAGCACCGCATCGCGCGTATGCAAACCCAACTCGTCGCGCGCGGCGATCAGCAGAGACTGCCGCGCCAACTCTCGAACGAGCAACGGAACTGCCAATTCGCTGGGAAATGCCTTTGGGGTTGCAAGATCGAAGACCGGCGACGGCGGCGCAGCCGGCGGTGGATCTGCCAACACGATATTGCTGAGAGCCACCACCAAGAATGTGCACGCCAGATGACTGGGATAGAATCTCATTTCAGCCCCAAGTTTGATTTGCCGGATTCTGTATGATTCATCACCACAGACAGGGCCTGGTCGAACCGTGTTAGCGGCTTGGCTGATTTTGTACAACGATTCTCCCTTCATCGCCAGTTGGCTCCCGAATGTGTGCGGGCAGTGGCCGTGCGCTTTCACCGAACAAGGCGTGGCAATGCTACAAGCTGGCCGATGGAACGGTGGTGGAGGTGACGCCCGTCACGGTTGACTTCTGGGAATCTCCAACACTGGAGCAATTGGCGCGCTCACAAAACATCGGGCCGATCGCGGACGTGCGAGCGATCTTTGGAACCTGGCCCGGTGAAGCGGCTGACGGCTTCGAAGCGGCGGTTGAGAAACTGCGGCATCCGAGCGTGGGTGGGGGCCAGCGCCGATGACCAATATAACGGGGCACGTCCAAAAATCGTTCGATCGAGTGTCGTCGCCCCGGCAGGCGACGGGTTGGCCGTCAGCCGTCAGATCCAGGCAAACGTGGCATCCACCGATGTCCGATGTGCGGTGAGCCGATCACATCCAAACGAACGGCCAGAACTTCCGCGATGGGAATTCGGCACGCGTCAAGCATGCGCTGGGGCTACTAAACGGTCACTCCTTCGCGTTTCCCGGCCTTCTCGGGAAAACGGGCACGCCCGCAGGGAGCCGGGGCGCCAACGATTCCTGTCATTTCCCATCTTTGGGGGGTAAAATCGATGTTCACCGTTTTCGGAGGTACCGACGTGAAGCAGATCATAATTGGCCTCGTGGCTTTGGCGGTTATCCGGTGCTCAGCTTTCGCCGACGTTCCGAAGAGCATCTTCGACGATGATTGGAAGCCGGCGGGACCGACGGAACCTGAGCCATCGCAACCCGGAACTCCGGCTCCCAACCTTCCGCTGCCCACCACCCCGGCGCCGACCTCCACCCCCAGCACCCCAGCCCGGTCGACCGTTGCACCATCTCACGAGCCTGCAGCGCCGCTACTAACGCCTTTGGGTGTCGCTCGAGTCCCTGTTCCGACGCCGGACGCGCAGGCAGATTCTTGGAGACTCATCAAAGCGGACCTGTACAAGGACGACATCGCCAATGCCAGGACTTCTGGACAGAAGGTGGAACTCGCCCGCACGCTTTTGGCGGTTGCTGAGGGGACTACAAACGACATGATCGCCAAATACGTTCTGCTCGCCCAAGCGAAGGAGCTTGCGATTGGCTCTGGCGATCCGCCTACAGCGTTCAAATGTCTTGACGAATTGGGCAAGTATTACGACATCGACTATCCGGCGATGAAGCTGCAACTGTTTGTGGCGTTGGCCAGGACGGTTGGGAACCCCGCGGACGGCGAAACGCTGGTCGCGGGATTGAATCAATGGGCCGATAATCAGGTGAAGAAAGATGGCTACGCTGCAGCCAGGAGCGCTTGCGACATCGCCTTGGGCGTTGCCCGCTCAAATCGCCAAGGCAGATTAGTTAACAAAACCTCAGTCCATGAAAAACAGATTGGGATAATCGAGGCATGGTACCTCCGCACCAAATCGACAATTGTGCAGTTGGAAAATAGGCCCATGGACCCAGCACTGAACCTTGCTGTCGGTAGATTTTATTGCTTCATCAAAGCAGACTGGGACCGAGGTTTACCGATGCTGGCGGCGGGCAGCGATCGAGAAGCGAAAGCTCTGGCATTGAAGGAATTGGCGGGAATTTCAATGAGTGATGCACAGGTTGCATTGGGCAACCGGTGGTGGGAGTTCGCCGAAAAAGAGAAGGGGTTGGAGCGGGATCGGATTCGAGAACACGCGATCAGCTGGTACGATGAGGCGATGCCGGGTTTGGAGGGACTGGCGAAGGCAAAGGTGGAGAAGAGGATTCTGGCCGCGCAGAATGAAGCCCCCGGTGGTCAGAACACGCTGTTCTCGTGTACCTTTCCAGTCGAACGGGTCGAACGAACTGCAGACGGAGCGATCGAACTGCGGGACGGTAAGCGGATCACGACGGAGGAAAAGTTCGTTCCGCCCGTGGAGTTCGTCCTTGTCGCGCAAACCGACTCAACCAACATTCGACTCGCGTATGCTGCGAAAGACATCATATTCAATTGGGAGGATAACCCAGATGAGTTGCGTATCGACGGTGGTCCCGCTGATGGCAGGCACATGAGGAATTTCGGTCGCCTTCCCACAAACCAGTGGGTGGAGATCGCACTCCAATTTCTGCCGAATTCCCTGACGATCTCTATTGACGGTACGAAGCGGTATCAAACTACCGCCGATTTTTCTAGGGTCAAAGAACCACTCAGCATTTGGCCTGATCACGGTTCGATTATAAAGGTTCGCTCTGTCGTTGCCCAGGAACCCGCGCAGTGACGCCTGCCGCACTGCCGGGAAGTCTGTAGTTACGCTCCGCGCCGGGGTGTCGTCCACGCAAGGCAGCGCGCCCGGGAATGCAGAACGGTGCAAGTCCAATAGTTTTGCTATCGAGCGGGCTAACGCTTGTCCCATCGCCATCCACATGGGCGGGACGCCCATGCCACGCATGCCACGCATGCCTCGGGACATCACTGATTTCCGGCAGAACCCGCCAGCTACTTGTTCGCATTCTTCAACACGGCTTCGGTCAGCGTCACCAGCGCGGCGATCGCGCGGTGATCGGTGTCATCTCAAAACCTCTCACCGGGAAACCCCTCGGCGCGAAGGCGCGGAGAATTCGTTACTGGCCGGAGCAGCGTTCAACGTGGCTGTGACCAACGGGAATGTCTCGGCTGCGGACCCCGTGCTTCTGGCTTCCTGCTTCTCCGTGTCCCACGAGAATCGGATCACGCGGCCGCCATTTGCACATGCGGCCGCACCGTTGCATCGCACGTCTCTGCAGCGCGCGGTGCATGTTCAAAACGGCGTTTTAATTCGAGGAACAAACGCTCGTAGAAGTGCCAGCTGAACATCGCGATGACGATCGTGGCGCATAGCACCCCGGCCATGTGGGAGAAAAGCGACACCAGCGGCGACGATCGGAAGAACCAGAAATGCGCGTCGAGCCACGGATGAAGAAGGAAATGGAAAATGTAGAGGCCGTAGCTGTACTTCCCAAAGAAGCGCAGCGGCGCGAAGCTGAAAAGCGTGGCACAAAGACCGGTGCCGCCGGCCGAGAGAGCGAGAAGACCCGTCAGGGCGAGCACGACAGCGAATAGGCCGACGCCCGACATACCCCATACGCCGCCGCTTGAGTGCACGAATAGTTTGCAGCCGACAAAGACGATGGCTCCGGCGGCGGCGACCCAGCCGGCCGGCCTTGCGATTCCCGAAAGGCCCATTGGTCCGCGCGACAACGCGGCGACCAGCGACCCGAGCGCAAGCCCGTCCAAGCGGCAAGGAGTCAGCGAGGCCACGAGTTCGTCGGTCAAGAGATTGCTTTTGATCAGCGCGCATCGCAGAACCACGGAGAGGAGCGCCAGCATCGCCGCCAATCCGATCAGCGATCTGCGCGACAAGAGAAGCACCACGAGCGGCCAGACAAGATAGAACTGCTCTTCGACCGCGAGTGACCAGAAATGATCAAAAATCGGTTGGAAACAAACGTCTTTCAGGCCGGAGAAATTGGTGACATAGAGCCAGAGCCAACCCTGATGAGCCACGAACGGGTGAATCGGTGCGGTCCACCAGAGAAGCCCGAAGCAGACGACAAGCACGCCATAGTAAAGTGGAAAAATTCGCAGCACTCGCCGCAGATAGAAGTTGCGGAAATAAGCCGGCCCGGACTTGGCGTCGAGAAGAATCCCGGTAATCAAAAAGCCGGAGAGAACGAAGAACATGTCGACGCCATAGGCGCCGGTCAGCATCAAATGAAGCGCCGCCCACCACGCGCGGGAGTGTTGCTGAGCGACGAGAGGCATCGCAAAGTGATACAGCATCACCGCCAGGACGGCCCATCCACGATAGCCGTCCAATGCTGGGATCCGACACGGAGCATGGGCGCCAGCGGCCGCGGCACGTTGTGGCCGCGAAGCGGCGGAATCAAACAGCAACCCTGATCGAATGCGCGCTTCGGCGTCGCGGGTCCGAGTCATATATAGGGTCTATCGACACCGGACGCGACGTGGTTGAGTGTGCTGACGATCGGCCAAAGCACTACGACAGAGTGGCGACTGAAATTAACCAATGCGCCTGTAAACCCGCCCCCGCGGAGGAACTGGAGGTGGCGCAAGCCCTTACTTTCGCCCTCGGTCATCGGAGCAAAATGCCCCTCACGCTGCCGGGTCATCGGGTCGCAGCGTCCCTTCACAGTAAACGTCGCATCGCCCGGGACAAATTTCGTATGTTCCCTGCATGAGCGGAATACAGGACCGAACCAGTCCCGGCGAATTCGCCGGGAAGGCGGCGCTGGCAGAGGCATCGGTGGACGCGCAGGCCACCGGTGACGCCGATTTCGGAGCACAGAGGACGAGAAGAGTTTTCAGTTTTCGGTGTTCAGTTTTCGGTGGGACGGTGGGATGGGGGATCCGGCTCTTGCTGAAAACCGAAAACCGAAAGCTGAAAACGATCCCCGCGTGGGGCAACCTCCGGGAAACAGCGGCCCGCGTGATTCGGCGGGTCGTCAATCAGCAGGTTCGCGACGCACCGGGTGTGCACGGCGCGGCAAGCGGTAACAGCGGATCCGATGGAACGGCAAGGAGTTACACGGTCGATGCACCATGCACGGCGCAAAAAACTGTCGCGCCACGGCGCATCCGCGCTACGCGAGATCGTAGAAGGTGGAGCAGTAGACAGTGGACCAAACGCGATGCGGTCGCGGTCTCTACTGTCACCTGCTCTCCTGCTCCACTGTCTCGCGCAGCGTGGCACGGAGGGTTCGGGGGAAAAGTGAAGGGACGAGGCGGAAGCGGGTCTGTCAACATTGATTGAACGGTCCAAAAACGTAAGAAAACGTAAAGTTAGAGCACTTTTCAGGTTGATGTAGCATTGTGGGGCAGGCTGGAAGCCTGGACCACAATTGCCGCCACGCCAACCTGAAAACTGCTCTAGTAAGGCGAATCGTGGTTTTAGGGGCCGTGGCGAGGGGTGAGGTTTACGCTTTTTGTCGTGTAGGGCACGTTCGCCGAAGGACGTAAAGCTGGCGCCGGGTGGGACAGGGATCCGCCGCGGCGGAGAGGCTGCGGGGGGCGGCCCCGAGCGAAGTCGAAGGGAGGCAGTAGCAGGAACGGAGAAGCCAGAAGCCAGGAGCCAGAAGCGAGAAGTCGGACAGCCGCTCAAACCTGCTCGCGGCGAGGTTGGGCGCGGTCGATGATGGCGGTGAATCGACGAGGGCGGAGAAACGGCGGGATGAATCCCACTCCACTTTCCGTGCGGAGTGCGGCGGCAGTGACGCGGAAGTATCATCACACTCATGAGCGACGGCTATCAATCCATCACGTCCGTGCTCGAGCATTGCAAAAACGTGCTGCTCACCACGCACGTTCGTCCCGACGGGGATGCGCTGGGGAGTTGCGCGGCCATGGCGATGGGCCTGCGCAGCCGGGGAATCGCGGCGACGGTGTTGCTGCTGTCGCATCTGCCCAGCAAGTATGCGTTTGTTTTTCGCGACAATGAGATCGCCCATGTGGATGCGGAGCAAGGTTGGCCCAGCACGTTGTCGCTAGATGCGTTTGATGCGCTGATGGTGCTGGATACGGGGACGTGGTCGCAATTGCCGGGGCTGCGCGAGCGAATCGAGAACTGGCCGAAGCCGAAGTTGGTCGTCGATCATCATCTGACGCAGGAGAATTGGGCGGATGCGAAGCTGGTGGTGACGGAGGCGGCCGCGGCGGGGGAGATCGTCGCGGAACTGCTGGATCAATGGGGGGTGGAGCTGGATCGGCCGATCGCATCGGCGCTGTATCTGGCGATTGCCAGCGACACCGGCTGGTTTCAGTTTTCCAACACCCGCCCCTACACGCTGCGGCTCGCGGCCCGGCTGATGGAAGCGGGCGTCGACACCGACAGTTTGTATCAGGCGTTGTATCAGAACGAGCGGCCGGAGCGGATTGCGCTGCAGACCCGGGCGCAGGGTTCACTGGAACTCCTGTGTCACGGCCGGCTCGCGGTGATGCGAATTTCGCGGAAGGATTTTGAGCAGACGCATGCGAAGGTGCCGGACACGGAGAACCTGATCAACATTCCATTGCAGATTCGGACGGTGGAGGTGTCGCTGGTTTTCACCGAGCCGACCGAGTCGGGGCCGATCCGGGTGAGTCTGCGGAGCAAGGGGCAGGTGGATGTTGCGCGCTTTGCGGAGAAGTTTGGGGGAGGCGGACATGCGCGGGCGGCGGGGTTGAAAGTCGATGGGACGCTGGGGGAGGTGCATGACAAGGTGGTGGGGGAGATGGTGGAAAGGCTGGGGGAAGGCACGGAGGCACGAAGTGAGGGGAAGAAGCCCGAATGACGAAGTTCGAATCCTCGAATCAAATCCGAATGTAGAAGCTCGAATCACGAAACGGGGAAGGGGCGTTGGGAATAGAGGCGGCTCTTCACGTTTTCACGTTTCACGTTTTCGTCTGCTCTTCGTCACGTTCCACGTTCCAATCACCAGCGCCACCAATCACCAGACTCACGGCGCCGGATGCTTCGGCACGCGTCCTTCCAACACCTCCATCACATCGCGGACGACCCAGCTCATATTTTCTAATGCGGTATACGTCCGGGCGGCAAGGTGGGGCGTCAGCAGCACGTTGTTCAGTCCAAGCAGGGGAAAATCGGCGGCGGGGGGCTCGGGCCAATACACATCCAGGGCTGCGCCGGCGAGTTTATTGGCTCTGAGGACCTCGGCTAAGGCGTGGGCGTCGAGCACTTCGCCGCGGCTGGTGTTGATGAGAATGGCGGTGGGTTTCATCTGGGCCAACTCGGCGACGCCGATGAGATTTTCGTTGCCGGGGAGCATGGTGACGTGAATGGTCAGGATATCCGCCTGGCGATAGAGCGTTGGCTTGTCGACGGCGGTGGCGGGGAAGTTCAACTGGCCGGCGACGTCCAGCAGATCGTTGTAGATGACGTTCATTCCAAAGCCGGTGGCGCCGATGTGGCCGACGCGTCTGCCGACTCGGCCCATGCCGAGGATGCCGAGCGTCAGCTCGTTGAGCTGGTGGCCGCGGACGGTGTTGCGGATGCGTTTGAATTCCTTCGCGTCGTACACCGTGTCGCGGAAGAAGTTCCAGGGGCGCAGGAGTTGGAGCATATAGCCGAAAACGAAGTCGCCAACGGCAAGGGTATTGGCGTCGGGCGTGTAGACGACTTCGATCCCGCGGCTCCGGCAGGCGGGGACGTCGATGTTTTCGAGTCCGACGCCGCCCCGTCCGACGACTTTCAGCTTCGGAGCGCCGCCGAGAAAGGCGTCGGTTACTTTTGTGTAGGTGCGCACCAGCAGGCCGTCCGCCGCCGCAAGATGCTCGGCGAGCGAGGGGGAATCAAGCCCGGCCTCAACGACGTCGGCGCGCTGGCGCAGCCAGTCGAGCGGGACCGGGTCGGAGCCTTCGGTCACGAGTATCTTCGGGCGATATGCCGGATCGTGGGTCATGGAGTGGTCGGAAAAATCAAGCAGATCGTTTACTGTTCCTGATTCGAGAATACAGCGGGGTCCAGCCGGTAAGTGAGCAGGATGCGGCGTGGCTTGTGAGCGGCGACGATGAGCGGTTCATCCCTGATGGTTCGTCCCCCGCGGGTGACGGTCAGGTGATATTCCCCGGGGTAATGATAGCTGAGGGCGGTGTAGGAGTTATCCGTGCCCAGGACGGTGAAGGAGGAGGTGCGCTCCGGACCGCTTAGTTCCACGACGGCGCCGGCCATCGATGCATCTCCCTCGACGACCACGGCCGTCGGAAGCGAAAACGTGGCGTATCGCAAGCCCTCGACGCCGAACTTATCCATCAGGAGAACCTGCCCATGAATCGTGACCTTCAACTCATACACGCCCGGTTGCAGGAGAATCGGGCTGGTGTATTGATTCTCTTCGGAAAGGGTGGTGGCGGCGATTTCCCTGTTATAGGAGCGTACGGACGCGGTCGCGCCATCGAGTGAAGAGTCGCCGATGACCACCACCGCGCACGTGGGTTCGATGATCGACTGCGATCTAAAGAAGATCAGCGACACCATGCCCAGCGTCAGCACCGCGGTGAGGCCGATCATCATGTGCACGAACAGGGGGCTGATTCCAGCGCGCAGATCGTCGGGGTCGGAGAAGCTGCCAACGGTGGACGCGATGTGAGTCGGTTTCATTCCAGGGCTACGGGTGGATCGCTGGGGACAGATGACTGGCTTATCGGCACCAGAGTGCCGCGGAAGTCATATGATCGTCATTCGGATTTCCGTCACTGCATCTTCTGCCTCCCGCTAATGGCGTCAGCCAGGATGTTCTTGTTGGCATATTCGATGTTCCCGCCGGTGGGGAGACCGCGGGCAAGGCGGGTGACGGAGATGGTCGGAAATTTGGCGGCGATCAGATTCTGCAGATACAGGGCCGTCCCGTCCCCTTCCAGCGTGGGATTGGTTCCCATGATGACTTCCTGGATTGTCCCGCCGACGAGCCGCTCGATGAGCCGATCGATCGTCAGATCGGCCGGCCCCACCTGATCCAGCGGCGAAATTCTCCCGAGCAAAACGTGATACACTCCGTGATAGAGCCCGGCCGATTCCAGGGCCAGCAGATCCTTCGGCTGCTCAACGATACAAACCACCGTCTGATCCCGCCGCGCGTCCGTGCAGATTGCGCAGGGATCTTCCTCGGTCAAATTCGAGCAGATCGAGCAGTTTTTGATGCGGGTCTTCACATCACGAATAGCGTCCGCCAGCTTCAATGCGTCGGCCGGCTGCTGCTTGAGCAGATGAAAGGCGATCCGCTCGGCGGACCGCATCCCGATCCCCGGCAGACGCGACAGCTCGGTCATCAAGTTTTGAATGCTCTGGGTGTAACTGGCCATGCCCGCGATTATAGGGGAAGGCCGCCACTGAAGGGCGGAAACCCGAATGACGAAACCCGCCGAGGCGGGACGAAACCCGAATCAAGTTCGAATGAAACAAATTCCTGCCGCACGGTTAGTAGTGGGTGCCACCGGTGACCGCAGGGCCGCGCTTGTGCCTACCGGCCGATTTCAGGAATCGATAGTCCCCGGCAAATCTTGCGCGCAAGGACGTTTGGAATTTCGGTGTGTCGTGGGACAGCTTCAATCTGACCGGTTTGAGGGTTGCTCCAGAGGGCGTGGTTCCCGCCTTCACGCTTTAGGAAGCAGCCGTGATGGCGGAGGTGCCTAAGCAACGCGCCGGTTTTCATCCGACCGTCACTATCTCACGAATCGCCGTATCCGGCGCGCCGCGGAGGCCGTCCTCTCGACGATCCAAAAGAATTAATTCGATCGCCTGCCCCAAGCTTTTCAGAGCCTCGTCCTTGGTCTTTCCCTGGCCGTTCGCGCCGGGCACCTCAGGGGCATAGGCGATAAACCAGCCTTCGTCCTGCTCGATGATCGCGGCGAATTCATGTTTCATAGCGGAAGCATATCAGAATCGCAGGATAATGTGGGGGGAAGGCGAATTACTGAGCGCCATTCGCAGGTCGCCGCCGTCCCATCGGGCTGGCACCGCACACCGGTACGCTGCGAACCGTTTCACTCGATGACGGCTTTCTTCTGCGCGGCCTTCATAGCCAGGAGTTGCGACCGCACGCCGTTGAAGAAAACATTGGCTTCCAAGCTATTGCCCTCGTTTAGCTGTTGAATGGACCTGCGGATGACGGATGCATCACGCGCCATGAGGGCTCCCTTCGCCAGATCGTCATAGGCCGCTGGTGAGAGCAGAACCGCGCGCGCCTCGCCGTTGACAGTGAGAGTCTCCGCTTCGTTTGTCTGGTTCAGGCGATCAATCGTTTCGGCCGCCCTTTCCCGGAAGTCGGACAAAGACTGCGTGTATTCGGTGGAGATCATGAATAACCTCATGTACCGGAGTGGTTTCGCCCTATGTTGCTGAGGCATCGCCCATGTCAGCGCTGATGGCTGTGACGCTTTCATGGTCAAACCAGATCGGAACTCCGCCTGGAGCGATGTAGACGGCGACTCCGTCCCGCGTGACCAGCGCCCGCGCATGGTCGACTTCAACGCGACGACCGCCCACCATTTCCACGGTGAAGGGATGAAACGGGTTTCGCTTCGCCAGGGCTTCGAGGAGCTGCTGGAAATTATCCAGTGTCATGAGGGCATTATACCCGCCTGAGGTCGAGTGGCCAGCGGTGGCAGAGTGAATGAGTTCTGCTTGCGCAACGCGACGGTCGGCCGATTATGCTCGTTCCTGAACCCTGAACCCTGAACCCTGAACCCTGAACGCTGAACCCTAAGACGCCCTGACAGCCTGCCGCGTCTTCGCTTCGGTGTATTCCCCAAGCTGGCGGAACTTTTCGTATCGGCGCTCCAGCAGGTTTTCAATTTTGGTCCGCTTTAGATCGCGGAGGGTCTTGGAGATGTACTGGCCGAGGTTATGGGCGGCGGTGTGGGGATCGCGGTGTGCGCCGCCGAGCGGCTCGGGGACGATGGCCTCGATTACGCCGAGTTGGCGAAGGTGTTTGCTGGTGAGGCGGAGGCTGTCGGCGAGCTTGGCGGCGCTGTCGTTGTTCTTGAAGAGGATGGCGGAGCAGGCTTCGGGGGAGATGACCGAATACCAGGCGAATTCCATCATGGCGACGCGGTCGGCTACGCCGATGCCCAGTGCGCCGCCGGAGCCGCCTTCGCCGGTGACGATGCTGACGATCGGCGTTCGCAGGCGGGACATTTCCAGGAGGTTGCGGGCGATCGACTCGGCTTGGCCGCGTTCTTCAGCGCCGATGCCGGGATAGGCTCCGGGGGTGTCGATGAGGGTGACGACGGGAAGGCCGAACTTCTCGGCGAGCTTCATGCAGCGGAGCGCCTTGCGATACCCTTCGGGATGGGCGAGGCCGAAGTAACAGCGGATCTTTTCCTTGGTATCGCGGCCTTTGTGATGGCCGATCAGCATAACCTTATGGCCGCCCATGCGGGCCAGGCCGCAGCGAATGGCCGGGTCGTCGCCGAAGCAGCGGTCGCCATGAACCTCGCGGAAATCGCGGCAGGTCAGCTCAACGTAGTTGTTGAACAACGGCCGCTGCGGATGGCGGGCGACCTGCACGGTCTCCCAAGCGGTAAGGTTCTCGTAGGTCTTGCGGAGCAGCGAGGTGTAGTTGGTGCGAAGCTGGCGAAGCTCTTTCGAATAATCAATCCGCTTCTGTGCCTGAAGGCCCTCGAGTTCCTGGATCTGTGCCTCCAGTTGGGCGAGCGGTCTTTCAAAGTCGAGGGTGACTCGGGGAGCGATCTTCTCAGGTTCGGCGAAGTTCGACGAGCTAGTCATAAACCTTTCATCCGGCGGGCAGCAAGTGCCCGCCGCCTTGAAATCCACTTTTCAGTTCCCCCGCCAAACCTTCATCCGCGCCACATACGATATCAATGCGAGCCGTATCAGCCAACATCGGCTTGTTCTCATGATGGGTCCGGTTGGACCTGGAGCTGAAAATCCCGGCTCGGTGTTTGTCGCCATCCACCATCCCGCGGTTATTATCGGACTATGCAACCGCGGATCGTGAGTATACTGGGTGTGGGGCTTCTGGGCGGCTCCATTGGGTTGGCCGTCAAGGAGCGAATAAAGCCCTGCCGGGTCGTTGGTTATGGACACAAGAAAGCTACCCTCGATGAGGCACTCCGACTGGGCGCAATCGATGAGGCATACGGCGAGCCGGGCCGTGCGGTTCAGGGGGCGGATGTGGTGGTACTCTGCACCCCCGTGGGCGCATTCGCGGAGATTTTGCGGCAGATCGCGCCGGTTGTGGAGGGGGCGCTGATAACGGACGTGGGCAGCACCAAGCGTAGCGTCGTCAAGCTGGCGGAAGCGATTCTGCCGCAGCCTGCGCGCTTTGTGGGAAGTCATCCCATGGCCGGGAGTGAGAAGCGTGGCGTGCGGTTCGCCCGGGCGGACCTATGCGATAATGCGCTGTGCCTCATTACGCCGACAGATGAGACCGATCCCGTGGCATTGTCCGACGTTGAGGCGTTTTGGAAAATCCTGGGGATGCGAACGCTTCGGCTTTCGCCGGCGGATCACGATCGGCGGGTCGCGCAGATCAGTCATCTTCCCCATGCCCTGGCGGCGATCATCGTTCAGGCCGCTGGCGCCGAATCGCTGGAGCTTGCCGGAAGGGGATTTCTCGATCTGACGAGGATTGCCGGCGGCGACGGATTGCTCTGGCGCGACATCCTGATGGACAACCGGGACAATATGAGGGTTTGCCTCGCTCAGGTCGTCTTGGAATTGCAAGAATTTGTGAGTCTCCTGGAGCCGGAGAAGGGGGAGGAGCTGCGCCAGTTTTTGGATCGAGCCGCGGCAAAGCGGGCTCGCATCGGCCGTCCTGGCGACGCGGATGAGCGGGGAATGTAAGGCGGGGTGTCTGGTCCGCGTAGCCGGCGAGCATGCTCGCCGTGATCGGAGTCGGAAGATTTCGCTTGCGCGACGCGGTCGCCTCCGGCGACGGGCTAAAAGTGGGTGTTCATCCGAGACTCGCCCGGTCACCCCGGTTGCCCGTTTTACTCACGCGGCTTGCCGCCGTGCTCCGTCGTGTCGCTTCAGACACGCCTGGATATAGCGACGGGTTTTTATTGCCAGCGGCGAGCTGGCCTTCCTCGGATCCACCGACTCGAGCAGTGCGATATGACCGGCCAGCGTCTCAAGCAACATTTTACGCCCGTGCGTCATGAGCGGCTCCTTTGCTGATTGGCTTTCCCTCCGCATCTATCTTCGACCGAGTACGCCTTGAAACATGAGCAGTTATCGGACCAGTGACGATTTGCCCGGCAGGATATTTGCTTCAGGAATCGCAAGAATCCCCGTTCGCACGGCGAGCGCATCGTCCTAAGATCGGGCGATTCAGACTGGTGTTTAGTCGGTGCGGCTACCGAAGGAGTGACGGTATGGCAATGTCAAAAACAACTGATCTTGCAGTGGCTCTTCTAGGGGCGGCCGGCGGAGCACTGGCGGTGTATCTGCTCGATCCGCAAGCGGGCGGCGAGCGGCGCAAGCATCTGAGCGCAGTCGCCCGTGACGCGGTCGAACAGGCCCGGGAGCACTTGGAGCCGCTGATTGACAGGGCGCACGAGGTCGTTGCCGGCAAAGTCAGTGAGGCGGTTGGTCCGGTACAGGAGGCGGCCAAGTCGCATATTGCCGATGCCGCCAACGTTGCATCTGACGCGCGACGGGTCGCCTCTCGTGCGGTCGCGGACGCGCATTCAGCGCTGGAAGAACTGCGGCATCGCGGACGGCGTGCCGCCTCCGCCCTGCGCGGCGAGCAGTCATCGTCACACGTGTTGCCCGTTGCGCTGAGCGCCGTGGGTTTTTGCGCCGCTGGAGTCGGATTGATGTGGCTGCTGGACCCCGATCGCGGACGCGCGCGGCGCGCTCAGGTCGGGCAACAGGCGCAGCATATCCTGAACCAAACCAGCCGCACATTTCATAGCACCGGCCGGCATTTGCGCAACAAGCTGATGGGGTTGGCGGCAGTGACGGAGCGTAATCTAAGGGAGTAGGGGCTCGCCGGAAGCATCCGCAACAGGTGATGGAGCGCGTACCAATCGATTAGGGAATGATCACAACCTTGCTTTTCGTTTCGACCAGCATCTCAAAAGTCAGCTCGATATCGTCGTGAGCCATGCGGATGCAGCCGAGCGACGCCTGCTTTCCGATTGAACTTGGATCGATTGTCCCGTGGATCCCATAGGATTGTTGATCCATGGCCTGTCCATCGAGGCCTTCCAGTCCGATCCAATAACCGCCGAGGGGATTTTTCGGATCGTCGGCGTCGATCACCCCCTGATTATTAGGGCTGTAGTAACGCGGATGGAGCACCTTGTTGCCTGACTGCACCTGCCAGGTTCCCGTGGGCGTCGAGTCATTTTTTCCCAGTCCCACGCCAAATGAGCAGACGTACATCGATCCCGGTCCGCCGGGCGCGCCAAAATAAAGATCCATTCGAAACTTGCTCTTGGCCACCACCGCGAAGAAGGGACCCTTGACGATCTTGATGGTCGCTCCGGCCCGCAGGCGCTTTGGATCGACGTGATTGATGCGCGAGAGGAGTTGCCAGGTAACGCTGTTCTTGCCCGCGATGGTTGCCAGACGTTCGCCGCTTTCAACGCGGTAGCTGCCGGCCCATGGATCGTTAAGCGTCCGCTCCGGCGAGAAGACCAGCGTCTGGTTGATGTCGGCGATGGAGTGTCGGACCGCATCGGCGTCGGTTTCGGAAAGATGCCCGGAAAGCAGTGAGGCATTCAGCTCTTCACGGGCTCCCACCAGATCGCCGGTTTCTCTTTTCTGTTTTGCGTCGTTGACGGCATCGCCCGAGGAAATCGGCGCGGTGGTCGGCGTTACAACGGGTGCTGCGACGGATAAGTCCTGGCGTACCGTAAGATCGGTCGACAGAAGTGCCGGACGTGTCGCTGGTGCCGCTTGTGCAAGAGCGCTCGCCCCCAGCGTGGGAGTGCTGGTCACCAGCGGCGCGACAGGCGGATCACCCGGCGCTGATGGCGGCGCACTGGCGGGAGTGCTGGTCGCGGCGGCGAGCAGTGCTGCCGGTTGCGGCGATGGTTGTGTTTGGGGCGCGGTGAATGCAACAGCCGGCGTCGACTCGGGCGCTGGCGCTTGCGCCTCGGCGCGTCGCTGTGCCTCGGCGGCGCGGGCACGGCTGAACTTCAGTGCGTAGAAGCCCAGCCCCAACACGATGACAACCGCCAGCGCTGCGAATAGTGGCCGGCTGATTCGTCGATCACGCTGCATGAGAACCTCCCTGTTCTCTTGGGTACCCTAAATAAGATCAATTTCAGCAGCTTCCCACGGAAGCGAAGCGGTGGATGCGCTGATCGGTGGCTAGCATACTCAGCGGGATGTCATGGTCAAGAACGGGGAACTGCTCAACGACCTGTTCTTCAAAACCGAGCCCGCAGGAAACTCCGATAAATTCGCCCTGCGCCAGAAAGCGGTCATAGAAGCCCATCCCGCGCCCGATGCGATGGCCATTGGTGGTGAAGCCGATGCCGGGAACCACCACCAGATCAATCATGTCGATCGGGATCGGCTTGCCGGTGATCGGCTCGCGCACGCCGTGGCCCGTGGTGGTCAACCCCGCCTGGAGCGTGGCGATTTCCACGGGGAGCATGCGGCGCTGGTCCCAGCTTACTTTCGGAACCACAACGGTCTTTCCGTCCTGCCAACACTTGAGCGCCAGAGGAGCGGTATCGACCTCGTGCGCCGTGCTCAGGTAGAGCATCACGACTCGAGCGGACAGAAATTCCGGCGTCGTGCTGAGGAGGTTGCACGCGGCAATGCTCTTCTGGTGCCGCTGCGCCTCGCTCATGGCGGCAAGCACTTCTCGCAATTGCTTCCGAATGACAGCCTTACTTTTCATGTCACTCATGACGTTCGTTCCCGCAACCGGTTTGTATCAGCCGCTCTGATCGGCTGAGTCTTTCTCCCCTTGCGCCCCAGTCCGTGCAATCTGCTCCCTAATCTCTTTGAGCCGCTGCGCGATCTGCGCTTCATACCCACGATCGACCGGCAAGTAGTATGTTTTATCGACACCGAGGTAGTCTTGTCGAACAATTCCTCCCTCAAATTCATGCGAGTACTGATAACCTTCGCCGTGCCCCAGCCGCTTTGAGCCCTGATAATGGGAATCGCGGAGGTGCTTGGGCACTGGCAGCGTCCGCCCTTCGCGGACGTCTTTCATCGCCGCCCAAATCGCCTGGGCCGACGCATTGGACTTGGGCGCAGTTGCCATGTAAATGGCGGCTTGCCCGAGCGTTAGCTGCGCTTCGGGCATCCCGATTTTCTCGACGATGTCAAATGCCGCCGCCGCGACGATGAGGGCGCGCGGGTCGGCATTTCCGATGTCTTCGCTGGCGAGAATGGCGATCCGCCGGGCGATGAATCGCGGGTCTTCACCGGCCTCGAGCATGCGCGCCACCCAATACACCGCCGCATCGGGATCGCTGCCGCGCATCGACTTGATCAGGGCGCTGGCCGCGTCGTAGTGCTCGTCGCCGGTCCCGTCATAGACAATCGCCTTCCGCTGCATCGACTGCTCGGCGATGTCGAGCGTGATATGAAGAGGGTTCAGGGTTCGGGGTTCAGGGTTCAGGGAAGACGGGGGGAGGGCATTTGCATTTCCTGAACCCTGACCCCTGACCCCTGAACCCTCCAACTGCGACAACACCGCGACTTCCAGTCCCATCAGCGCCCGCCTGGCATCGCCATCGGACATGGTCGCCCACAGGTCGATCGCCGCGGGGTCGATCTGGAGATTTAGGTTTCCGAAGCCGCGAATTTTGTCCTTCACGGCATGCTCGATGACCGATTTGATCTCCGCCTCGGTCAGCGCCGTAAACTGAAAGAGCTGACTTCTGCTCACCAGCGGGGAATTGACCGCAAAGAAGGGATTCTCGGTCGTTGCGCCAACCAAAATGATCTGCCCCGCCTCGACATCGGGAAGCAGAATGTCCTGCTGCGCGCGATTGAAGCGATGAATCTCGTCCAGAAAAAGAACCGTTCGTTGCCCCGAGTTTCCCAGGCGATCTTTCGCGCCGTCGAGCAGCGCTCGAACTTCCTTCACGCCCACGGCGGCGGCGTTCACCTGCTCGAAGTGGCTCTTCGTATATTGCGCAATCAAGCTGGCGAGCGTGGTTTTACCCGTCCCGGGCGGGCCGAAGAAAATGACGCTGGTCAGACGATCGGCTTCGAGCATCCGGCGCAGCAGCATTCGCTTGCCAAGAAAATGCTGCTGGCCGACAAATTCGTCCAGCGTCCGCGGGCGCATGCGGACCGCCAGCGGCGCGACGCGATCGAGATTCCGCTGACGGGTATCTTGAAAAAGATCCATGGGGGCTACTCTCAACGCATCGGGAAGTTTTCGGTTTTCAGTGTTCAGTTTTCAGTGAGAAGGGAACATCCTCTTGCTGAAAACTGAAAACTGAAAACCGAAAACTTCCCGACTCGACCGAGCTCGCCGAAGTCCAATCGCCAGCGTCAGGTTCTGGCTCGGTTCGGCTGCTTTGCTACCGCCAAGACGTCCGATACACTGTAGCCCCAGCCAACCGGAGAATAAATTGCCGGGAAGCAGCCGTAGGAGCGTGCGGAGCACGTCGATAATACGAGGCTGAGTCCCTTCAAGGAGCCCTCATGTGCGGGATCGTTGCCTACGTGGGTCGAAAAATTGCCCAGCCACTGCTCATCGAGGGGCTCAAGCGGCTGGAATATCGAGGCTACGACTCGGCGGGGATCGCGGTGATCGACGATTCAGGTCAGTTGCACATCCGTCGATCGGTCGGGCGCATCAGCGTTCTCGAAAGTGCGTTGCAGAACGGGAGGAAGTTTCCTCCATCCCACCTGGGAATGGCTCACACCCGCTGGGCCACCCACGGCGTGCCCAACGAAGTCAACGCCCACCCGCATCTGGATGACGGCGGACGCATCGCGGTGGTTCACAACGGCATCATCGAAAATTACGCCGCCCTCAAAAAGGTCCTGACGGAACGCGGGCACCATTTCGCCAGCCAGACGGATACCGAGGTCCTGGCGGTGTTGATCGCCCACCTGTATGGGGAAATTCAGAACAAAAACCATATTCCCGCCGGCGCGTCGATCCTCCAGCGCGCGGTTCAGGCGGCGCTGCACGAAGTGCAGGGGACGTATGGCATCGCCGTCATCTGCAAGGACGAGCCGGATACGCTCGTCGTCGCCCGCAAAGGTTCGCCGCTGATCATCGGGGTTGGGCAACAGGAATATATTGTCGCTTCCGATCCCAGCGCGATCGTGGAGCACACCACGCAGGTGGTCTATCTCAACGACAACGAGATGGCCGTCCTCAAGGCCAATGAATTTCGCACGACGACCATCGACGACATTGCGGTCAGTCCCGTCGTCTCCCTGCTGGAACACAAGATCGAGGAATACGAGCTCGGCGGGTACGAGCATTACATGCTCAAGGAGATCATGGAGCAGCCCACTTCCGTGGCCAACTGCCTCCGTGGCCGGCTCGAGCAGCGCGAGGGACGGATCGTTCTTGGCGGCATCGCCGACCATGCGCGCGATCTGACCAAGGCCCGGCGATTTATTTTGACCGGGCAGGGGACGGCCTGGCATGCGGGACTGGTCGGCGATTACCTCATGGAAGACCTTGCCAAGGTCGTCACCGAATGCACCTACGCCAGCGAATTCCGCTATCGCAATCCGCTCGTGGAAGAAGGGACCGTGCTGGTTGCGATCAGTCAGTCCGGCGAGACCGCCGACACCCTGGCGGCGCTGCGTGAAGGAAAGGAAAAGGGCGCGCTCTCGCTGGGCGTGATCAATGTTGTCGGCAGCACGATCGCCCGTGAAACCCACGGCGGCGTCTATCTGCATGCCGGCCCGGAAATCGGCGTGGCAAGCACCAAGGCATTCACCTGCATGTGCGCGGTGCTCACCATGCTCGCCGTGTATGTCGGCCGTCGCCGGTTCATGAGCCAGGCGCAGTGCCAGGAGATCGTCGACGGCCTGGTCGCCATTCCGGAGAGCATCCAGAAGACACTGGCCAACAGCGAGCAGATCAAAGACATCGCCGGCAAATTCTGCGATCGTGAAAACTGGCTCTTCCTCGGCCGGGGGTATCAGTATCCGATTGCGCTTGAAGGCGCGCTGAAGCTGAAGGAAATCAGCTACATCCACGCCGAGGGAATGCCCGCCGCCGAGATGAAGCACGGGCCGATCGCCCTGATTAATGAAGGGATGCCGGTCGTCTTCGTGGCGACCGAAGGACTGCAATACGACAAGGTCATCAGCAACATCGAAGAGGTTCGTGCCCGCGGCGGGCAGGTCATCGCGGTGGCGACGGAAGGCGATACCCAAATCCAGCGCTACTCCGACCACATCATCTACATCCCCCACGCCCCCGAACCGCTGCAGCCTTTGCTCAGCGTCGTCCCCCTGCAGTTGCTGGCTTACCACGCGGCGTGCGCCCGCGGGTGCAATGTCGACAAGCCGCGCAACCTCGCCAAGAGCGTGACTGTCGAGTAAGATACACAGGCGACATACGGCGTAATCTAGACGTTCCTTCCCGCCCGGGATACGATTTCCCCCAATAACGCTGCCACCTTAGCTCAATTGGCAGAGCACCGCTTTTGTAAAGCGGGGGTTATCAGTTCGACTCTGATAGGTGGCTTAACTCTTTGAAAATGATCACTTACAACGCGATTCTGGCCCTGTTTTTCAGGGCCTTTTTCATGCGCCCAGCCGAGTCTGTATCCGAATTGTATCCGAAAGTCCGATACAATCTGACGCATGAACATCGAAACACCCATTCAAAAGCTCGTCGAAAATGCCACTCTGCGGCATGTCAGCAGTGAGGGCACCAGCCACGAGTTCGTGATCGATCCCATGCTTCGCAAAGCACGCACTAGCTTCGGTCGCCAGACGATCATTTACACGCTTCGGATCGACAGCAGCGCTGATGAAGGCGGGCGCTTCGAGATTGAAGAGGAACCTGAAATGCAAGGCGGCGAAGTGCTGCTCAGCACTGACGATGCCAGCGAGGTGGTGGTATGGATCGAGGAGAACCGGCCATGAAAACCAAAAGCAGCGACTGGATGAACGTGACATTGCATGGCCGTCAGGGCTATGCCAAAGACGTCGGCAAGTACCGGACGGCGGCAGGCAAACTTGCTTACAAACGCTTCTGGCTCGGATCGGAACTTGAGCCCGCGCGGTTTGCAGCTTTCACGATCTGCAAGGCGTGGGCTGCCATCAGAGCCAGCGGCAGGGAGCTTTGGGAACAGAAGGATATTGATGGCGTCAAGATGATGGTGGAAGGTCCGGCGAACTTGATGAAACAGGCATTGCAGGGCGTGGCAGAGAGAAAAGAGCAGGTTCGCTTAGAGCAGGAGCAGATTGACCGACACCAGCAGAGCATCACTGAACTGAGCTTCATGGTAACTGGAGCAACCGTTTCAACGGAGACAGTGCCAGCGCCATTAGAAAACCGAGCCATGACCTTCCATGAAGCAATCGACGCCTTTGTGAAGTGGACCAGGGCGCGTGGCGATCTATCTGAAAGCTATCGGCCGGCGCATTGAACCCTGGTCGTTTGCATTTGTTCGATACGGTGGCGAGGGTATATTTGTCGGTACAAATGAATCGAGTAGCAACAATCATTCGACAACATCTCTACGGCCCCGTCACCCAACTTCCGCCGTTCGACCACATGATTGCGCTGGACAAGCAGGTCCAAGCGATAAGACACATTAGCCGGCAACTTCGCGGGCAAGAGCAAACGACTATCGACGTCATCGTGTCGCTCCCAGATTTCGAACCGATTGCGGTACGGTTTCAGAGATTCGGCGAAGTGGCGACTTATTCGCTCCTGAGGCGCAGAGCTATGGAGGCGATGGCGGAATTGTGCGCGGTGGGCATGCTCCTCAGCGGCGTCGACGCTGCCTATGATGACGCGCTAATCAGCGGGGTGGAGAAGATGAAAGACGATTCTGGGCGTCCACTCGATTTCGACACACAGGTGTTCACGCGAATCCGGAATGAGCAGGAGCGGCCCCTGAATATTGCGTACTTCTTCAAGGAAGTGCCGATGCTCGATCCAGCGATGCGTTGGACGGTGCGATCCCTTGCCGAGGGGTTCTTCGACATGGTCGGTGTATTCAAGCCCACCTGAGGCCCCAGACCAGCGGCCAAAAGATTTTCCAAGGATTCACAGCCAACGGTTCGATAACAACAACAGCACGGTGCAAGCGTGTATGGCAACAATCTACGAAACTGGCGTGTGTGCCAGCCGTCTCTGAAGCCCTTCAACTTGCACTTGGAGGGCTTTCTTCTTGCACAACAAATTCGACAAATCTGCCAATAGCACCGGGCCGCCGGCATGCTCATCGCCCACGTCCAAAGCGGGAACAGCACCTGACGAGCCGAAAACCCGGCAAGCGACTCGTCGTCTATTTCACTGGCTCGACTCGATGCGGGATCTTCGCGACGTGCAGAGCCTGAAATGGGATTTCATCCTCAAAAGATACCGCCCTGACCAATGCTCAACTGAGCGATTAGAGCAGCACCTGAATGCGCCCGCAAATGAATGGCAATCACGGCTCCAGAAGATGAACCAGTGGCAAATTGAGCGGCATCGGCATGAATTCAGAACAGTCTATGCGCGAAGTCGCGGGCCGCTGCTCTTGCGGTAAGCCGGCAGATGCGCATCCTTCACGATCCCACCCGCGCCAATGATGACGATGGGGCGGGGGTGGGAGACTCGTGCCCATTCGCTGCTCAATGATGTGAGGTGCGCGTTGCTCATCGATATCTCTTAAGAGTCCGCACTCGGGTTCGTCAGTTTTTTGGCGGGCTCCTACCAGAACGTCGGCAACGGCAGGGCCGATGCGGTTACTTCGGAAATGCGATGATTGCCGCCGATTGAGGATCGTTTGCCGGTATCCACGTCGCGTCGCCGGGGCGTTTTACGAGTTGCGCGCCCTGGGGCGGCGATTGGGGCGGGCCGTCGGCCACATTTGCTTCCATCTTTTTTTTGCCCTCGTCGGTCCACTTGGTGAGGTACCAGATTGAGTCAGGCCCGGCCGTACGCCCAGGAATAATGTAGGCCCGCACCGCCTCGTGCCCATCGTGATCGAAGGGGGGGAGGCGCGGCTGTTCGTCTTCGAAGATGGTCTTGCCGTCGTCGCAGGTGTAGTAAGCGGGCTGAGCGATCAACGGCGGCGTTGGATCGATCCAGGACCGGATGCCAACGATGCCCGCCACCAGCACTCCCGCGCCCACTATGCCCAGTGCGATAGCGGGATGCTTCTCCAACGCCGGGCGAACTTTATCTTGCCAGAAGCCGAGAGCCATCGAAAAATCCGAATGTCGAAGATCCGCCGCGGCGAACCCGAATGTAGAATTACAGAGCGGCCGAAACGGGGAGCACACTTTCAGTCTTTACTCTTCACTTCTTCCACTTCTCACTTATGGCTCATTGAGCCTGCTCCGCCAACGGCCGAATGGTGATGTTGCGGAATGCGACCGGGCCATGATCGCCCTGCAGGCGCAGCGGGCCTTGGGCGTGTTCCGGGAAGCCGCCGCGGGTCTCACCTTTTAGTTCGACATTTTCGTGAATCACCTTTCCATTGTGGATCACTTTAACGAATACGGCATTGGCGATTTTTTCACCCTTGGCGTTGAACTTCGGAGCTCGAAAAATCACGTCAAACGTTTGCCACTGACCCGGCGGCAAAGACGCGTTGATGTTCGGCGAATGCCCCTCGACATTCTTGTTATCGATCCACCGCGGGTAAAGGCCGCCGCACTCGATGCCCGGATATCGGTCATGCTTCACCCCGAAGCTGTCATAGATCTGCAGTTCATAGCTGCCCATGAAATAGACACCGGAATTGGAAGCTTTGGAAATCATGAATTCCACGTGCGCTTCGACATCACCGAATTGCTGCCTGCTGAGGATGTCGGGCGTGCGGCCGTTGTTGAACAAAATGCCGGTGCCGCCCTTGGAGACCAGCATCTTCTCATTCGTCGGCGACAATGAGACGTCCCCAACAATCGACCAAGCGTGCGTCGGCTCCTTCCACGCGCTCAAGTCGTTGCTCTGGAGCAAGCCTGAGGCAGGCTGCGTCTCTTGGGCGCCCGACGGCCCAGCGGTCAATGCCAATCCCACCCATGCAGAAATGATGAGGCAGAACAACATTTTCGCGGCGGATGAGTCAGAATCCGGAAGCCCGCAGTCATTCGCGGGAGATAAATGGGCGGCGTTTTTACTCTTCCTTTTTTCCACTTGTGCCTCTTGAAGTTCTGCTACCCCTTTTCTGCTGCTCCACTCATCCGCGGTTCTCATTGCCCCGGATTTCCGATATCATACATCTGCTTCACTTCGGCCGCCGTCAGTGCCCGGCTCCACATGCAAAATTCATCGAGCACCCCTGTCCAATAGTTGCCGGGCGCGGCTCCGATATAGGGGCCGGCGGTCGAATAGTTAGACTCCCAAAGCGGGTAATTGGTTTCGTTGAGGATGGCCTGAGGAGGATTTCCCTCCCAGGCATTGATGGGCGATAAGAGAGCGCCATTTTCGTAAATTGACATTTGCTGCGGGGTCCCATCGCCCTTGGTGACGACCCAGTATTGCCATTTCGGGGATGGCGGCACCGTACCGCTGACGCCGCCATATGCGCCATTCAATGTGCCGGCAGCCCAGTAGATCGTACCGGAATAGGGGACCCAGACGCCGATGTCCCGGGTGGCTTGGGTGGTCTGCCAGTAGAAGAGAGCCGCCGTATTGCTGCTGGACGTGTTGGCGATCCAGAACGCGATCGAGATCTGCTGAGTGGTGTTCAGCAAATTCGCGACCATCGAGAGCTGTGAGGGAAACAGCACCAGATCGGTTGCGCCGGCGGTGAAGGTCAACGCCGGCTTGCCGTGAAAACGGCCATCCTGCGCCCAAAACTGCGCCAATTGCGGCGAGCCAGTCGGGGCGGGGGTGTTTGCAACGCCCGGGGAAGAGAGCATTCCGTTCAGACGCGCTGGATCGGTCGCAGCCGGTGAAGAAAAGGCCATGTTGGTCAGGACGTTGTTCCCGCGGTCGTTCTGCAGGTTGTAATAGAGGCACACGTCAGGGTCGGATTGGAGATTCCGGCTCAAACCCTGCCAGCGGACGTAACGTGCGTGCTCCAGAGCCCGCGCCAGCGCAGGCAACAGCATGGCGATCAGAATTGCGATCATACCGATCACGACGAGTAACTCGACCAGCGAGAACGCTGGCCGAAATAGTGAATGGTGAATAGTGAATGGTGAATTGGCGGAACGGACGGGGGGAGCGCTGCGAGCCGCCCTTCTGAATTCTGACTTCTGGCTTCTTTCACTATTCACTATTCACCATTCACCATTCACTATTCGCCCTCAGTGTCCTGACGGCAGCGGAACCAACCATGCCTGATTTTCGGTGTCGTACGCATCGACGGCCGCCACATCCGGCCGGAAGGTGGGGCCTGCAACCCAGTAATTCATCGGAATTCGACTAATGGTGGAAACCGACCCGTCATTCCACAAAAAATTGAGATCCACGGGTCCCCGCTGGGTCGTGGTGTTATTCCAGCGCGTGAAGTAATCGCCGGGCGAGCCGTTCTCCGGCATCGTGTAATCCAGCACGTCCATGCCCGTGGTCGGATGCTCTCCCTCGGAGACAAAATTAGAGCCGTTGACAGCAGTGTTCTGGTCGTATTGTTCATCGCTGGCCAAAATGGAAAAGCTCTTTCCCTGGAAGGTGAATGGGCGGCCGACTTTGAAAGCGCCCTTTTCATTTACTCCGTTGTAGGGTACCTGGTACTGCCATCCTAGCCAGAGCTCGTAGGTCCACTCGACATCGGAATATCCGGTGATATTCGTATAGTTGAGTGGACGCGGGGCAAACGGGCAGGAGAGCCGGTTCCAATCGATGTATGCGTTAAGAGGCACCCGTATGTCGACGCCCCATATGAGAATCTGGTTCGGTTTGATTCCGGCCGGCGCATTGATCGGTCGTGATGGATAGTAGCCTCTGTTGTCGCTGGCGTACTGGAAGATTCCCGCCCCGATTTGGCGCAGATTGGATGCGCAGGTCGCCATCCTCGCACGATTCCGCGCTGCAACGGTCGCGGGAATCAGAATGGAAATCAGGACGACAATAATCCCGCAAACGACCAGCATCTCCGTCAGGGTAAAACCGCGCCGGGGCGAGGGATGCTCTACAGGAGTCAGAAGCAAGGAGCCCCGCTGGCGCGAGACAGTAGAGCAGGTGACAGTAGAGAGTAGAGGGGAAAATTCGGAGGCACCGGAACTCAGGAGAGGAACGGGGGAAACTTCTCGCGCGCGGTCGGCAGTCAAGGGCTCTCTCCTGACTTGTGGCTTCTGACTTCCAGCTTCTACTTTCGCATGATCGTCGTTTATCCCCAGCGTGAAGCGATTCGGGAAACGCATTGGATCATCTCCAACAGCAGCGCGTACGCTCAATGGTAGTACTGAATGTGCAACGCGCTGAGATTACCGCACAGGGATTGTCCGAAACAGGACACTTTGGGCATTTCGCCGGACAAAATCAGAAGACCAAGAGCAGGAGTCGGGAGCCAGAAGCCAGGAGCCTGCCTTGTAGGGTGGGTGTACTCGCCCACCGATTCCTGATTCTGCCGTACATTCGATCGAATGCGAGAAAATACGGTGGGGGAGTACGCCCACCCTCCATCGCTATAAATCGGCCTGATGGACCAAGTGACAACTGCGTGCCTGCACGCCCTCTCCGACGATCTTCTCGCGGATCGCGCCGAAAACGGCGGTTACAATGATCGGCGCCGCAAGCAAAGCCAGCAAACAGGGATTGCTCGGACCGCACCGAACGATCAGGCCACATCCCACGGTCGTCGCCACGAAGAGAACCAAATCGATCCGGGTAAGAAGCAATCGCCTCATGATTTCTCTCGCGTTCGCATTTTCTCCCCTCCAAATGTGTGTACTCTTTACTGTTCCATCGACTGGCGGAGCGCCGTCCTCCGTCGGCGACGGAGAAGCAGCGGACCGGTGCCCATCAAGACCAGCATCGCGGTGCCCGGCTCGGGGGAGGCGTTGTAAGTGAGTTGCAGGGCGTCCTCCGTGGAGCTCACATACTCCAAATCCAGAACCGGCGTCGCGGTCTCCGATCCGGAGAAAAGCGTGGCGAGGGTTGACGTGTCGAGAACGAACTGGCTACTGGCCGCGACAACCGGGGTGCCGGACGTCGGGAGCGTGCCGGTGTAGCCCGTTATGGCGCCGCTGCTGCCCGTGAAGGTCGCCAGCGTCCAAGTTTCGGACACTGTGGGGTTCAACGAACCGGCCGTCCCACCTTCGGTCACGGTGAACGGCGTCCCGCTCGTCACAGAAGACAGTGTCAGCCCGTACCCGCTGGTGGAAGTCATGTTGACCAGATCGGATGCGTTGCTGCCGGCCAGCTTGGCCAGCAGTTTTCCACCGCCATTCCAAGTCTGGGCGCCGGTGGTGAGCGTGCCGATCGTGGTGGCGTTGCTTCCGGCGGTGAGCGTGGCACCGGAGGAGATTGTGATGGCGTTGGTGCCGTTTCCGATGGTGCCGTTGCCGCCGAGGATGCCGCCGGACGCGACAGTGACCGTTCCGGGCCCCGTTGCCGAGCCGGTCGTGTTGTTGGCACGAAGCGTCGCCCCGGCATTGACCGTGGTATTCCCCGTATAGCTGTTGGAAGCAGTGAAGCTCACCACTCCGCCAGCGGAGTTCGAGGAGGCGATATTGATGCCGCCGGAACCCGATATAGCCCCGGAGACACTGAGGGAGCCCCCGGAACCGTATGCGTCCAAAGTGGAAGTCGCCGTGTCGCTGATGGTTCCGCCGAGCGTCACTGACCCGGCACCGGCGGCGGCGGCGCTGTAGGTATATTGGACGACCACGACGCCGCTGCCGCCGACTTCGCCATTGCCCCCGCTGCCGGTGGTGCCGCCGCCGCCATTGCCCGTGCCGGCCGCTCCGGCAACACCACCACCGCCACCTGCGTTTTCCCCGTTGCCACCGACGCCGTAGGTCAATCCGGTTATGGTCCCGACTGCCCCGGCGCCGCCGGCGCCCCCACTGCTGCCGCTGCCGTTTCCGCCGCCGCTCGTGGCGCCACCGCCGCCGCCACCGGCGAGAGTGCCACTGTCGCGGGTACCTCCTGACTGACCGGATCCGCTGGTCCCGCCGGTGATATTGCTACTGGTGCTTCCGCCTAGTCCACCTCCTGCTGTGGTTCCATTAAAGTTGCTTGCCGTGCCATTGCCTCCACCGCCAGAAGTGCCTGCACCGCCACTTGGTTGGTAGATGCCTGCTATTCCGCCGGCCCCGACCGTGACGGGCATACTTACCGAAAGGGATGCACTGGAAACATTCGTGACCGTCCCGCCGCCCCCGCCGTTGCCATACGTATAGCCGTTTAACTGGCCGCTACTGCCGCCGCCGCCACCGACAATGGTCTCATTACCGGTGGTGGCCGACGGAAGCATGAGCGTTCCCGCGCTAGTGAACGTATGGGTCACGTTGCCACCATTGATAGCAATCGTTCCGCCGACACCAGCGTTATCCAAGCCGACACCTACCGTGCCACCGCTTAAGGTGAGGTTGTTGGGAAGGGTCGTTGTACCCACGCTGGACGCCACGATGAGCGTACCGGTCGAGTTGACCGTAGTGGCACTATTATTGCCGAGGGAACTGTTGGAGCCAACGATCAGCGTGCCGGCATTGACGGTTGTCGCGCCAGTATAACTATTTGCGCCGTTTAGGGTTACGGTTCCAAATCCGGATTTTGTCAGAGCGCCGCCCATGAACCCGGTCGAGGCGGTCAGTGAGTCGGTAGACAATGGTGTGTTCAGCGTCAGGGTCCCAGTAATTTCGACATTTCCGATGCCGCTGATGCTGTTGCCGGATCCGTTGGCGGTAATTACTTTGCTGGCATTGAGGTAGATCGCGCCGAACGTAGGCTGGGAGAAGGTGCTGCCTGTGTTTATTGTGCCGCCGTTGAGCGTGGCGCCCGAGGCGTAGAGGGTATTCGCTGTGCCGTTGGTTACGGCCAACGTCCCGGCAATTGTCCATGTCCCGCTCGATGACGACTCGAGTTCGTTATTCCCCGTACCGCCCAAGTTGAGTGTCGCTCCAGTCCCAATGTTGACGGCACTTGTGTCCGCAAGAGTTCCGGACCCTGAAAGGGTCAACGTTCCGTTGTTCACCGTTGTGCTGCCCGTATAGGCGCTTGCGGCCGTCAGGACGGTTGTGCCGCTACCGCCCACTACCAAGCCGCCGGCAGCGCCGCTGATGAGTGTGCCGATGGTAACCGTCGCGGAATTGTTGTTGTAAAGATTCAGGAGACTGCCGCTGGTGCCCAAAGAGCCGGTACCGGTGACCGCGAAGGTGTTCGGGCCGCTGATGTAGAGTCCGGTTGTGCTGAGCGTGGTGCTGCCCAAGCCGAGTGTGCCGGCGGCGGCGGTGGTGTCCACGGTCACGCCACCGGCGGTTTGGCTGGCGGCTTCAACCAGGTTGAGGCTGCCTGCCGTGGTCGTATTTGAGTTGAGGTTCAGGGTATAACTCACCGTGCTGCTGGCCCCCGATGCCGGCAACGCAGTAAAGCTGGTCGTCCGAACCAAATCGCCGCTGGAGTTAATTGACCCGAGCCCCGTGCCCGTGGAATCCTTAACAACGGCCCAGGGGGCGGCTGTGCTGGCGGTCATATTGGTCTGCAATACGCCGGTTCCCGCGTTGCTTAAGTCCAGGAACAGGGCGCCCGTGCCTGGCGTCAGGGCCGCGGTCGAGGTCAGGTTGACGGCGGTTCCGCCATTGTCGTTCAGGGTGATGCTGCTGGCGGTGCCGGTCGCAAGGGAAATTGAACTGAAGGTTTGGGCGCTCGTGCCGCTGTTGGCGCCCTTGATGTAGAGTTGGCCGCCGCCCAACGTCAGGGCGTTGGTGCCGGTCAGGAGGTTGGTTGGCGTCGCCATTCCGGACATGTCCAATAGCAATGTCCCACCACTGACGGTGGTTCCGCCCGTATATGTAAAGTCACCCGTGGCGCTGCCCGTGAGCGTCTGCGTGCCAGTGCCGGTCTTGACGAGGCTGACCGCGCCGCTGCTGCCGGCGCCATAAAGCGAGCCGACGCCGGCGTTCTGAATCACACCGCTGAATGTGCCCGAGCCGTTGCCATTACCGACGGTCAGGGTGGTGAGCGTATAGGAGTTGCCAATGGTGCCGGCGCCGGTCAAGGCACCGATATAGGTTGGGCTGCCACGCAGATCGAAGCCCGCTCCTGAACTGATGTTCATCCCAGCGGTGCTGCTGGATGAAAAAGTCGCGCCCTCGCCGCTATTGCCCAATACACCGCCGATGATGTTAATTTGGCCGCTGAAGTTGATCGTTCCTCGTATGGCGGAATAACTGCTGCTCGAGCCGGTCTTTTCAAGGGTTCCGCTGCCGGAAACGCCACCCCATACCTCATTGTCACTGCCCGCATCGAGGTCCAGAACGCCGGAAGCATTGATGGTGATTGCGCTGGTGAAGGTACCGGCGTTGCCGTTGGCAATCACAAGAGTGCCGGAGTTGATCGTCGTAGCGCCCGTATATGAAATGCCTGTCCCGTTCAAGGTTTGCGTACCGGACCCGTTCATCGTCAGGCCGATCGTCCCATTGCTATTGCGAAAATTCCCTGAATAGCTGTAATTCCCCGAGCCATTGAGCGTCAGGGTCGCGAGGGTGGCACCTGAGTTGACCTGATAGTCTTCGACGAATCCGCCGCTGCCGCTGCCGATGAGGCCCGCCAATGATTGGCTATTACCGTCGAGTTCCAGCACATCGTAGCCACCGGTGCTGCCGAAAGTCATGACCGTGCCGGGGGCAAATTGCTGATTGCTGTTGCCAATCGTGATATAGCCGTCGTTCGTGACAGGGCCGTTAATGGAATACCCGCTGGCGCTATTGAGCGCCAGGCTGGCGGCAACTGTCTGAGTTAACTGGCTGTCAGTGGTCGTGCCCGTATAAGAGTTGCTGCCCGTTAGGGTTAAAGGCGCAGACCCGTTCACTGTCAGTCCGGCAGTGCCCGCGAGGCTGGACCCGATGGTGGCGGCCGCATTGGCGGTGATGGTCGGCGTCGTGCCCACGAGAATGATCGTGCCGGCACCGGCAGAGTCAACCGTGCCGGCACTGCTAAACGTGATGTCGTTGACGTAGACCGTGCCACTGACCGCCGCGTTGAGGGAGGCGGTACTGAAGATGGCGGTGCTGCTGGCACCATCGGAACTGGTATCCCAAGCGCTTGTCGATGTCGGATTCCAATTGCCGTTGTTGCTCGACGCACTCCAAGTTCCGGTGGTACCGCCGGTCCATGTATATAGCGTATTGGCCGACGCCGGCCGGTTCTGCATGAGCCCGATACTCCCTGCCGCGGCGACGGACAACGCCAAAATCCGCTTCCGGACAACGGTCGCATCAGCTGCCGAGACCACCGCAGATCGGGCAAGGCTAGTTCTGCCCTTTTTAATGCTCTTTCGGCTGCGTAGCTCAAAATTCGGTTCACTGCTCATCTTATTCATCTATTTCTCCCGTCAAGCCCTTGTAAGAGCGGCTGAGTCTCCAAGTTCTGATTATGACAATAAGTCTTGGCACGCCAAACAAAATCAGTTGCAATTTTGTATCATTAATGCGTTGTGATCGAACATCAGCGCTAGTGGCAGTTGGCCATACCGGTCAGAAATCATCCCAATTTCACTTCCGTCGGGCCTTTTTTTTTGTGCGGCGA
>Ga0302326_10003525_pt1 | contig 36756 bp, 32 predicted proteins | sample Palsa_T0_3_FD_202264 | JGI IMG/M metagenome (GOLD analysis project Ga0302326, IMG submission 202264) | Peat permafrost microbial communities from Stordalen Mire near Abisko, Sweden - Palsa_T0_3 | ecosystem: Environmental > Terrestrial > Soil > Palsa > Peat permafrost | place: Sweden: Abisko... | reverse complement strand
GAGGCCGAGGATTATCGTGCGGAGATGCTCAAGCTCGACCGCGCCGAACTCGGTCTCTCCTATGGCGACACACCCCGGCAGTTCATCGATCTGTTCCTGCCGGAGGCCGGCAGCACAGCGCCGCTCGCATTGTTCGTCCACGGCGGCTATTGGCGCGCGATGGACCCCAGCTATCACAGCCACATGGCGCGCGGTTTGAACGGGCGCGGGACCGCGGTCGCCGTGGTCGGTTACGATCTCTGTCCGGTCGTCACCATCGCCGATATCGTCGAGCAAATCCGGCGCGCCTGCGTGTTTCTGTGGCTGCGATTTGGCCGCCGGATGCTGGTGTCCGGACATTCGGCCGGCGGCCAGCTTACGGCCGCGATGGTTGCGACCGACTGGAATGCGCTCTATCCGAAAGCACCGGCCGATCTGGTGCCCATCGGTTACGCCATTTCCGGCGTCTTCGATCTCACTCCACTGACCGGATTGGCCATGAATCAGGACCTGCGGCTCGATGCCGAAGCAGCACGGCGCCTGTCGCCGCTGTTCTGGCCGGTTCCGGCCGGACGCACGCTTGACGCCACGGTCGGCGATCTTGAATCGAGCGAGTTCAAGCGTCAGAGCCGCACCATGGCCGACGCCTGGCGGCAGGCAAAAGCGGAAACGCGCTATGCCGAATCTCCCGGCAACCACTTCACCGTGATCGAAGCTTTGGCCGATCCGGCTAGTCCGATGGTGGCACGCATCGCCGAATTGGCGGCTCGGGTCAGCCGGTAGCGCTTTTCTTTGCGCCGCTTGCCGACGCGGCCGGAGTCAACAACACGCAAGCGGATGCAGCAAAGATCAGCGCGAATCCGATGATGTCGGTGTTGGTCGGCCGCTCGCCGAGGATCAGCACGCTGGAGAGCACGCCGATGACCGGAATGCCGAGGATGCCGAGCGTCGCAGTGACCGCACTGACCCGGCGCACGATCTCGAACCACATGGCATAGGCGATCGCGTTGCCGGCGACGCCGGTAAAGGCGACGGCGAGCAACCCGTCGGCGTGAGCAGCGTCGAGGTGCAGCCGGCCTTCGAAGATGAAGAGGCACGCACCGATGATGAAGAAGGCGATCGTGACCTGCCAGCTTGCCACGCCCATGGGATCGGCGTCGATGCGCGCCCATTTTACGTAGACCGTGCCGGCCGCCCAACTAAAGCCGCTGCCGATCGCCAGCAGCAGGCCTAGCGGTATTCCCGTCGTCGCCAACGGACGGATCAGAACACCAAGTCCAAGCACGCACAGCGCCAGCGCAACTCCCTGTATGCGGGTGGGGCGCTCGCGGAGGATCACCCAGGTCAGCAACATCGCCCAGATCGGCATCGCGTAGGTCAGGATCGCCACGCGTGAGGTTGCGGCCGCGATCTGTGCGAAGGCGCTGAGCACGGTGAAGCCGACCATGTTGAGAAGCGATGCGACGACGACATGGACCCACGCCTTTCCGACCGGAACGCGAAGGCTGCGCCGCTTGACGATACAGATCGCGATCAGCACCAGCGCGCCGATCCCGGCGGTCAGCGTTCGCATGCTGAACGGCGGAATTTCGTTGAGCGCGATCTTCATCATCGGCCAGGTGAGGCCCCAGATGAGACAAAGCGTGACGAGCATCAGCCGTGCCTGGATGTCGCCGGCATCCGCCCCCGCAGGCGCCCGATCGAGATTGCCTGGCACTGTCACGGCGCTTTCGGCCCGGCGGCGCGATACCAGTCGGCGATCTGCGCACCGCTCCAGAATTTCACGTCGCTCTTTTGGCGGATGACCTCGAAGACGCGGCGGAAATATTTCAGGCGGTGCGGCACGCCCATGATGTAGGGGTGCACGACGAGTGCCATGACGCGCGCCGATTGGGCCGCGTCGGCGTAAATCTGTTCGAACTGATCGAGCGCGCGCTCGGAATATTCCGACGCCTTGTGATGCTGGATGAGCATCATGGCGACATCGTTGCATTCCTGCGTGTAGGGCACGTTGAGGATCGGCTTGCCGCGGGTCTTGAGCCAGACCGGCTGATCGTCGAGCACCCAGTCGGCGAGATAGTCGTAGCCTTCCTCAACCAGGAGGTCGGGCGTCCGCCACGTCTCGGTCAGGCCGGGGCCGAGCCAGCCGCGCGGCGCCTTGCCGGTCGCCTTGAGGATGACGTCGCGGGTTTTGCGGATGTCGGCGCGCTCGTTCTTCACCTTCTGCATGCTGCGCTGGGTGAAGCCGTGGCCGATGAACTCCCAGTCACGGTCGGCCGCCGCGCGCACGATCGCAGGATAGGCCGCAAGCGCCGAGCCGTTGATCGCGAGCACGGCCGGAATCGCGAACGCGTCGAGCACCTCGACGAACCGCCAGAAGCCGACCCGGTTGCCGTATTCATGCCAGGCCCAGTTCGGCACATCGGGCATGGGCGAACCGCCCGCGGGCGGCGTCAGCACCGTACGCGGCATCGGCTGCGTCGGATCCCATTCCTCGACGTTGACGACGACCCACACCACCATGCGGGCACCATCCGGCAGCTTGAGCGGGCCACGTTCGGTAATGGCCGAATAAGCGATGCGATCGGCCGGCAGCATCCGCAGCTTCGACGGCCTGCCTGCTCGCGCGGATTTTCCCGGCCGCGTGGTCATCGGCGAATTATGCCTGTCGTGTGCCGCATCACCAAGCCCGGCCGATCTTTCATCGGCCGGGCCTTGTTTCAGCCGGCAGGCGAAACCGGGTCACGATCGTGCCGAGCACCGTCAGAGCCACGGCGCAGATGCACAGCGGCACGAAGGCGGTCCACGGCCTGCCGGTCAAATCCCACAACGCGCCGCAGACGGTCGGGATGATGATCGCGCAGGTATAACTGACCGTGAACATGCCGGCGGCGGTGCGCGGCACGTCATCCGGCCGGCTCAAGAACGCGGGCAGCGCCAGGATCGCGGTCATCGTAACCGCGGCGGCGATGCCGATCACTGCAGTAGCGACGAGGATTGCGATCGAGGACTTGACGAAGATGATCACAAGAAATGCCACGAGCATGAGCGGACCGAACACCAGGAACGGCCACGCGCGCATGTGCAGGCGATCCGCGGTGAGGAAAAGCACCGCGAGTGCCACGATCTGCGATCCGTTGAGCCAACCCAGCGCCGAACCGAGCAGCTCCGGCTTTCCCAGAGTCACGAGATAGTCGCCCAGGAAGGCGCTGGTCACGAAATAGGGACTGTTGTTGCTCGCGAAGGTGAAGCCGAGCAGCCAGACCACCGGATTCTTCCAGTCCGGCCACCAGCGTCCCATGCTCGCGGACGCAACGTCGGAACCGGCGTGGCTTTCCTTGGGGCTCAAGAACAGAAACACCGGCGCGATAAGGATCGCCGGCAGCGCCCACAGCACGACATCAAGCCGCCAGGAACCGCCGACAGCCGGCAAAACATATCCAATGGTGAAGACCGCCGGAAACGTCGCGCCCATCAGCATGCCGCTCGAATAGCCGATGGTTCCGAACGCGATGTTCTTCGGCAGCCAATCGCGCACCAGTGTCGGCATTCCCGGTTGCATGAGCGCGACGCCGAACCCGGATACGATCGCGGCCGCGTAAAGCGTCCATACATCGACCGCGGCGGCGCGCGCGCCGCCGGCGATCGCCGCGATGGTCATGCCGAGCGTCACCGCGAGTGTCGCGCCAATCCGGGCGATCAACAGCGATCCCGGCACGGCCGCGACTGCAAACACCGCGAGCGGCAGGCCGACCAACAGCCCGACCTGCGTCTCCGACATGTGCAATTCGTCGTGCACGAGCGGGATCACCGGCGGCATGACCAGGAGTGTCATGCGCATGGCGACGCCGGCGATAAACAACAGGGAAAGCGGCCTCGCGAGGCCGCCGGCCTGGGGGCCGTCTTGGCTCGGATACGTCGGCATGAAGGGGAAACCCGGCGAGGCCGGTACCGTGCATCAGCGAAAGCCGCGGTGCAAGAAAGGGCGCCATGTCGGAAACGCTTGGGAGGCTTGCGGCTTTTCCGGAACAAAGATAGAACATCGCCGAAGAGGACAAACATGGCGGACCTTGCGGCGGTGCAGCGCGCTCTTCGCACCACATTCGGGTTCGAGGCCTTCCGGCCGGGCCAGGCCGAGATCGTCGAGGCCATCCTCGATGGCCGGGACGTGCTGGCCGTCATGCCGACCGGTAGCGGCAAGTCGCTGTGCTACCAGCTTCCGGCGCTGGTCCGCGATGGTCTCACCGTCGTGGTGTCGCCCCTGATCGCGCTGATGCGCAATCAGGTGGCGCAACTGCGCGGCTACGGCGTTGCGGCGGCAGCGCTCAATTCCGCGAACGATTCTGCGGAAAATCGATCGGTGCTCGATCAGATCGCGCGGGGCGAATTACGTCTCGTCTACGTGTCGCCCGAACGCCTGGTGAAATCCGAAACGCTCGATCTCTTCAAACGCGCCAAGGTCGCATTGCTTGCGGTCGACGAGGCGCATTGCATCTCGCAATGGGGACACGATTTCCGTCCGGAATACGCAGCCCTCGGCGCGGTACAGGCGCAACTCGGCAGCGTGCAGACGGTCGCGTTTACCGCAACCGCCGATGCCGCCACGCGCGCGGATATTCTGGAAAAGCTTTTCCGCCGGGCGCCGGCCGTGTTCGTGCACGGCTTCGACCGGCCCAATCTGCGGCTGGCGATGCAGGCAAAAACCGGAGGGCGCAAGCAAGTCGCGGACTTTATCGACGGCCATCGCGGGCAAAGCGGCATCATTTATTGCAGCTCGCGGAAGAAGACCGACGATCTCGCCGAATACCTGCGCGAGAACGGTGCCAAGGCGCTGCCCTATCACGCCGGCATGGAAGCGCCGGCGCGGTCGCGCCGTCAGGATGTTTTCCTGCAAGAGGACGGCGTGGTCATGGTTGCGACCGTGGCGTTCGGCATGGGCATCGACAAGCCCGATGTCCGTTTCGTACTGCACGCCGATATGCCGGCCAATATCGAAAGTTATTACCAGGAGATCGGCCGCGCCGGCCGCGACGGACTTCCCGCCGACACGCTGACGCTCTACGGCATGGGCGACATCCGCCTGCGCCGGATGCAGATCGACGAGAGCGACGCCTCGAACGAGCAGAAGCGCGTCGACCGCCAACGGCTAAACGCGCTGGTTTCGCTGTGCGAATCGCCGCGCTGCCGGCGGCAGACGCTGCTGTCCTATTTCGCCGAGACGACGGTGCCGTGCGGCAATTGCGACTTCTGCTGCGACGGCGCCGAGGTGATCGACGGCACGATCGCCGCGCAGAAGGCGCTCTCGGCCATCGTTCGCACCGGCGAACGTTTCGGCACCGAACACCTGACGAACGTGTTGCTCGGCGAGGAAACCGAAACGATCCATAAATTCGGCCACGATCGTTTGCCCACTTTCGGAGTCGGCAAGGAATACGGCAAGCAGGAGTGGCGCGCGATCTTCCGCCAGCTTCACGGCGCCGGCATCGTCGCACTCGACGTCACCGGCTACGGCTCGTGGACGATAACAGACGCCGGGCGGCGCGTACTCAAGGGCGCCGCGAAGATCGACTTACGCAAGGACACGCTCAAACCTGCGACGCGCAAGAATGCGCGCGCTGCCGCCAACGCCGCGGCTTTGGCCGACGGCGCCGCAGGCGATACGGCGTTGTTCGAGGCGCTGCGGCAGCGCCGGTCGGAATTGGCCAAGGAGCAGCGCGTCGCCGCCTATGTGGTCTTCGCCGACAAGACCTTGATCGACATGGCACGGCGGAAGCCGGCGACGGCGGCGGAGATGGGCGCGGTGCACGGCGTCGGCGAGGGGAAACTTCGGCAGTATGGCGAGACCTTCCTCGACGCCATTCGGCAACACGCGGCGCGCAGTCCGTGAGCTGATGGCGATGGGCCGATTTTGCGCGCGTGGGGCTGTTTTTGCCGTCATTCCGCCGTGTTGCACCGCAGCGCGCGGTATGTTAGCAAAACCGCGATTTTAGCGGGGCCGCGGGGGCATTCCCGCTGCCGCCACATCCGAAGTCCCGCCTAAATCCCAAAGGCTTGCGCCGGCTGTTCGCTCCGGTTGCGGGTCTTGCGGAAAAGCACCAAAAGAACCCGAAACGCAGGCGCACAGAGCACGCGAAGTGGCAGCCCAAGAACCTCTCGTATCCGGCATGGCGGGTCGTTACGCGACCGCGCTGTTCGAACTCGCGCACGACACCAACGCGGTCGACGCCGTCAAGACGGACCTGGAGCGGTTCGACGCGCTGATTGCCGAAAGCGCCGACTTCGCCCGGCTGGTGCGCAGTCCGGTCTTTTCCGCGGATCAGCAGCTGCACGCGCTCTCCGCGGTACTCGAGCGCACCGGGATCAGCGGGCTGGCGGCCAAATTCCTCAAGCTGGTGACGACGAACCGCCGGCTGTTCGCGGCGGCCGACATGGTCCGCGGCTATCGCGAACTCGTCGCCAAACACAAAGGCGAGGCGACCGCCGAGATCACGGTGGCCGAAGCGCTCAAGGACGATCACGTCGCGGCTTTGCGCAGCGCTCTTAAGGCGGTCAGCGGCAAGGACGTCGATCTAAATATCAAAGTCGATCCCGCCATCATCGGCGGGCTCGTGGTTAAGCTCGGCAGCCGCATGGTCGACAGTTCGCTGCGCACCAAACTCAACTCCATCAGGCACGCGATGAAAGAGGCTCGATAATGGATATCCGCGCCGCGGAAATCTCCGCCATCCTCAAAGAGCAAATCAAGAATTTCGGCCAGGAGGCCGAAGTTTCCGAAGTCGGTCAGGTGCTGTCGGTCGGTGACGGTATCGCCCGCGTCTACGGCCTCGATAACGTGCAGGCCGGCGAGATGGTGGAGTTCGAGAGCGGCGTCAAAGGCATGGCGCTCAACCTCGAAATCGACAACGTCGGCATCGTGATCTTCGGCTCTGACCGCGAGATTAAAGAAGGCCAGACGGTCAAGCGTACCCGTGCCATCGTCGAGGTTCCGGTCGGCAAGGGCCTGCTCGGCCGCGTCGTCGACGCGCTCGGCGATCCGATCGACGGCAAGGGGCCGATCAAGGCCGATCATAAGGCGCGCGTGGACGTCAAGGCGCCAGGCATTATCCCGCGCAAATCGGTGCATGAGCCGATGGCGACGGGCCTCAAGGCGATCGACGCCCTGATCCCGATCGGGCGCGGCCAGCGCGAGCTCATCATCGGCGACCGCCAGACCGGCAAGACCGCGATTGCGCTCGATACGATCCTGAACCAGAAGCCGCTCAACGCCTCCGGCGACGAGAAGATCAAGCTCTATTGCGTCTATGTAGCGATCGGCCAGAAGCGCTCGACCGTGGCGCAATTCGTCAAGGTGCTGGAGGAGCAAGGCGCGCTCGATTATTCCATCATTGTCGCGGCGACCGCCTCCGATCCGGCGCCGATGCAGTTTCTGGCGCCGTTTTCCGGCTGCGCCATGGGCGAGTATTTCCGCGACAACGGCATGCATGCGGTCATCATCTACGACGATCTTTCCAAGCAGGCGGTCGCCTATCGGCAGATGTCGCTCCTGTTGCGGCGTCCGCCCGGGCGCGAAGCGTATCCCGGAGACGTGTTCTATCTGCACTCGCGGCTCCTCGAGCGCGCGGCAAAGATGAACGATGATCACAAGGGCGGTTCGCTCACGGCGCTGCCGGTGATCGAGACGCAGGCCAACGACGTGTCGGCCTACATCCCGACCAACGTCATTTCCATCACCGACGGTCAGATCTTTCTCGAAACCGACTTGTTCTATCAGGGCATCCGCCCTGCGGTGAACGTCGGACTTTCGGTGTCGCGGGTCGGCTCCTCGGCGCAGACCAAGGCCATGAAGAAAGTCGCCGGCCGCATCAAGGGCGAGCTGGCGCAATACCGCGAGATGGCGGCCTTCGCCCAGTTCGGCTCCGACCTCGACGCCACCACGCAGCGCTTGCTGAGCCGCGGCTCGCGGCTCACCGAGTTGCTCAAACAGCCGCAATTCTCGCCGCTCAAGATGGAAGAACAGGTCTGCGTCATCTATGCCGGCGTCAACGGCTACCTCGACCCGCTTCCGGTCGACCGCGTTCGCGCCTTCGAGGACGGTCTGCTCGGCGCGCTGCGCCAGCAGCATCCTGAAATTCTCAGCACGATCCGCGATTCCCGCGACCTCGACGATGCCACGGCCGGAAAGCTCAAGGCGGCGGTCGAAGGCTACGCCAAGACATTCGTCGCGGCCTGAGCAGGAATCACTTAAACTCGATGCCATCCCTCAAAGATCTGCGCAACCGCATCGCCGCCACCAAGGCGACGCAGAAGATCACCAAGGCCATGCAGATGGTCGCCGCGTCGAAGCTCCGGCGTGCGCAGGCGGCGGCCGAGGCGGCGCGGCCCTATGCGACGCAAATGGACAAAGTGCTCGGCAACATCGCGGCATCGGTCGCCGGCTCCGACACCGCGCCGCGGCTGCTGCGCGGCACCGGCAATGATGGCGTGCATCTTCTTCTGGTCTGTACCGCCGAGCGCGGCCTTTGCGGACCGTTCAACACCGCTATCGTGCGGCTGGCGCGCGAGCGGGCCAACGCGCTCATGCGCGAGGGCAAGGAAGTCAAATTCTTCTGCGTCGGCCGCAAGGGCTACGAGCAGTTGCGCAGGCTGTACGCGAGCCAGATCGTCGAGATGGTCGATTTGCGCGCGGCGCGCACGCTGCGTTTCGAACACGCCGAATCGATTGCTGAAAAGGTCATCGCGCGCTTCAACAATTTCGAATTCGACGTCTGCACGCTGTTCTTCTCGCGCTTCCGTTCGGTGATCGCGCAGATACAGACGGCGCAGCGGATCATTCCCCCGGTGTTCGACGAAAAAGCCACGGATGCGCTCGGCGGCGCGGCTTACGAGTTCGAGCCGGAAGCCGAAGACATTCTGCATGATCTCCTGCCGCGCAACGTCGCCGTGCAAATTTTCCGCGCCTTGCTGGAAAACTCGGCGTCGTTCTACGGCGCGCAAATGTCGGCGATGGACAACGCGACCCGCAATGCCGGCGACATGATCCGCCGGCAGACGCTCACCTACAACCGCACGCGCCAGGCGATGATCACCAAGGAACTGATCGAGATCATCTCCGGCGCCGAGGCGCTATAAGTTTTACCGTAAAGAGGGCCATGATGGCGAATTCTGTCGGACGTATCACCCAGGTCATCGGCGCCGTCGTCGACGTGCACTTCGATGATCACTTGCCGGCGATTCTCAATGCGCTGGAGACCAAAAACCAGGGTAACCGCCTGGTGCTCGAAGTCGCCCAGCATCTCGGCGAGTCAACCGTGCGCACCATTGCCATGGACACCTCCGAGGGACTGGTTCGCGGCCAGGAGGTGACCGATACCGGCAATCCGATCATGGCGCCGGTCGGCGAGGGTCTGCTCGGCCGCATCATCAACGTCGTCGGCGATCCGGTGGACGAAGCCGGCCCGGTGACCGCGACCGAGCACCGCCCCATTCACGCGCCGGCCCCTGCCTACACCGACCAGTCGACCGAGGCGCAAATCCTCATCACCGGCATCAAGGTTGTGGACCTGCTGGCGCCATACGCCAAGGGCGGCAAGATCGGCCTGTTCGGCGGCGCGGGCGTCGGCAAGACCGTGCTTATTCAGGAATTGATCAACAACATCGCCAAGGCGCATGGCGGCTATTCGGTGTTTGCCGGCGTCGGCGAGCGCACCCGCGAGGGTAACGATCTCTATCATGAGTTCATCGAGTCGAAGGTGAATGCCGATCCGCACAACCCCGACCCCAGCGTGAAGTCCAAATGCGCGCTGGTATATGGCCAGATGAATGAGCCGCCGGGCGCCCGCGCCCGCGTCGGCCTCACCGGACTAACGGTCGCCGAATATTTTCGCGACCAGGGCCAGGACGTGCTGTTCTTCGTCGACAACATCTTCCGCTTCACGCAAGCCGGCTCGGAAGTGTCGGCGCTGCTCGGCCGCATTCCTTCGGCGGTCGGCTATCAGCCGACGCTGGCGACCGATATGGGCGCGCTGCAGGAGCGCATCACGACCACGACCAAGGGTTCGGTCACTTCCGTGCAAGCTATCTACGTGCCTGCCGACGACCTCACCGATCCGGCGCCTGCCACGTCGTTCGCCCATCTCGACGCGACCACCGTATTGTCGCGCGACATCGCCGCGAAAGGCATTTATCCGGCGGTCGATCCCTTGGACTCCACCTCGCGCATGCTGTCGCCGCTGGTCGTCGGCGAGGAACATTATGCCGTCGCCCGCCGCGTGCAGCAGGTGCTGCAACGCTACAAGGCGCTGCAAGACATCATCGCGATCCTCGGCATGGACGAACTCTCGGAAGAGGACAAGCTCACCGTGTCGCGCGCGCGCAAGATCGAACGTTTCCTGTCGCAGCCGTTCCACGTCGCCGAAGTATTCACTGGGTCGCCCGGCAAGCTCGTCGATTTGCAGGACACCATCAAAGGCTTCAAAGGCCTGGTGGAAGGCAAGTATGACCACCTGCCGGAAGCCGCTTTCTATATGGTCGGAACGATCGAGGAAGCGGTGGAGAAGGGCAAGAAGCTGGCGACCGAGGCCTAAGCCATGGCTGAGTTTCATCTCGATTTCGTTTCGCCGGAAAGCGTGCTGTTCTCCGGCGACGTCGATCAAGTGGATTTGCCCGGCGCCGAGGGCGATCTGGGCATTTTCGCCGGCCATGCGCCGCTCGTGACCATTTTGCGGCCCGGCATCCTGACGATTTTTCGCGGCGGCGCGCGCGAGCCGGTCGTGATCACCGGCGGCTTTGCCGAGGTCGGTCCCGCGGGCCTGACCGTGCTCGCCGACCGCGCCGTGGCGCGTGAGAATTTCGATACCGCGATGTTGGCCAGCGAAATCAAGGACGCCGAAGAAGACGTCGCCGATGCAAAGGACGACGCTCTGCGCGACATGCTCGCGCGTCATCTCGAACAGTTGAAGGCGTTGCAGGCGGCGCTCGGGACCGCAGAGTCCGCGGCGCATTGAGCTGCCGGGTCCTACCGCAAAATCTCGATCAACAAGACTCGCGGCCGTTGCGCCGACTTGTTGCCGGTTAGCCTCAGGCGAATTTCTGAAATTCCGCGACCACCCGCTCGTAGACCGCGCGCTTGAACGGCACGACGAGGTCCGGAAGATTACGTAACGGCTCCCAGCGCCACGCCACGAATTCCGGCGCGTGCCCGCCGACGGGATGCGCGATATTGATCTCGCTTTCCTCGCCGGTGAAGCGCAGCGCGAACCACTTCTGCGTCTGACCGCGATATTTGCCGCTCCAGGCGTAACCGGCGATCTCCGCCGGGATATCGTAGGAAAGCCACTCCGCAACCTCACCGAGCCGCTCGACCGAACTGATATTCGTCTCCTCGCGCAACTCGCGCAAAGCAGCCGGCCATGGATCTTCGCCGGGATCGATGCCGCCCTGCGGCATCTGCCAGACATGGGTGTTGTCGACGTGCTCGGGACCTCCGATGCGGCGGCCGATAAAAGCGCGCCCGGCGCGATTGAGCACCAGGAGGCCGACGCAGGGGCGATAGGGACGATGTTCGAAGGACATGGGGATTGCGCGAATAGGGAGCGGCGAATGGTGAGCAGCGGTCAGTGGCTAGCACGTTTATGCAATTGCGCTAACTCGCCACGTCGTTATTCGCTTCCCTTCAGCTCTGCTTCGCCTTCACCGCGACTGCCGTGATTGGCACCAGCAACAGCCCGCGGCTTTCCGCCGCCTTCGCCCATTTGGCGATCTGGTCGATGGACACCGGCAGCGCCGAGGAGATGCCGACGGCGACGCCCCGCTCGCGCGCCGCCATTTCCAACCGGCCAAGCGCATGATCGATTTCGGCGGCGGTGGGAACAAGGTCGAGAACCACGTCGGCTTTGGCGAATGGCAGATTGTTGGCGCCGGCGATCCGGCCGGCAACACTGCGCGGATTGGAACCATCGTCGAAAAACATCAGGCCACGCTTGGCGGTTTCGCGCAGGACCGGAGCGAATGATTGCTCAGAGGCGGTGAAGCGGGCTCCCATGGCGCCGGCAATGCCGACATAGCCCTGGAACCGGCTCATCAGCCAATGCAGCCGGTCGAGGTTCTGCTCCGGCGTGAGCGACGTCAGCAGCGTCTGCGGGCCGGAATCGTTGTCGGGATAGCCGAAGGGCTCCATCGGCACTTGCAGCAAAACCTCATGACCTTCACCCCGCGCGCGCGAGACCAGGCGGTCGACATCGGAGCCATAAGGCATGAAGGCAAGCGTCACCGCCTCCGGCAGCTTGACGATGGCCGCGGCCGTGGCGCTCGTGCTCACGCCGAGACCGCCGACGATGAGCGCCACCCGCGGCGCGTCAGACTTGCCGGGAAACGGCTTCACCGGCCGGGCAAAGGCTTCCGCGGGCCGCATGCCGTCGGCTGCGACTTTCGGAATCGGGCCGTGCGATGTCATTTCCACGAATTTCTGATCGGCGGGCGGGCTCTCGGCCGGACTGGCGCCGTTGCTGGCAGCGGGGATCACAACTTCCTGACGCGCACCGGTCTTGCCGTCGATGATGGTGACGGTCTTGCTATTGCCCGGCACGGCCTGGCTTGGCGGGACTGGCGCCGCCATCGGAGCGTTGGCCGGACCATCGTACCGGACCGGGCCTTGCCCGGGCGCAGCCGCTTCCGGCACGACCGCTATCTCCGGTCTCTTCATCGCGATGGCGGCGTGGGGATCGATCGGCACGGCCACCATTGGTTCGCCACCGAATGGATCATCGCCAACGATGGCCCAGAGCACGAACACGCCAAGGAACATCGCAAGCGCCGCGGCGATGATCTTGGGCAGCGCGACGGGGAGTTTGCGCCGGCGCTTGAGCTGCTGGCCGAGCGGCGTGCTCAGGTCATCGACCGTCATGGTCTGGTCCTTTGGCTCGTTCTTGTGCCAATTTTTCCAGTCGATTCCTTAGGCAATCCCCGGCAATCATGCCGTGGCGAATCATTGGGCGGACTCTATCACGGCAGGCGGATGCACCGCCTGCCGCCGGGGCTCCGCTTACCCTTGCGTCAGCTTCCAGCCACCCGGCGCGGGCGCTCGGAACAAAAAACGGGGCGGCTCATCGCCGCCCCGTATTCGCATCAGGAGAGCGCCTCAATTGGGAACGGCGGCCTTCTGATTGGGCGGAAACGCCGCATCGGTGATCGTGCCGCGCAGGAGATCGAGCGCCTCCTTGAGCGCGCGGTCGTCCTTTTCGTCCGGCGGCACGTAGGATTGCGAGCCGGACTCCTCGTTGCCTTCGGCCTTAAGGTGGCCGCGCAGCGACGCTTCACCCTTGGTGTCGGTCCGCGCCTTCAGATCGTCGGGCACCTCCTGGAGGATCTCGATGTCAGGCGTGATGCCCTTGGCCTGGATCGAGCGGCCCGAGGGCGTGAAATACCGCGCCGTCGTCAGCCGCAGCGCCCCATTGCCCGCGCCGAGCGGGATGATGGTCTGCACCGAACCCTTGCCGAAGGAGCGCGTTCCGACGAGCGTCGCGCGCTTGTGGTCTTGCAAGGCTCCGGCGACGATTTCCGACGCCGAAGCCGAACCGCCGTTGATCAGCACGATGACGGGCTTGCCCTTGGTCAGGTCGCCCGGCCGGGCGTTGAAGCGCTGCGTTTCCTCCGCATTGCGGCCACGGGTGGAGACGATCTCTCCCTTGTCCAAGAACGCATCGGATACCGAGATGGCCTGATCGAGCAGACCGCCCGGATTGTTGCGCAGGTCGACGACGAAACCTTTGATCTTGTCGGCGCCGAGCTGGCTGGTCAGGTCGCTGATCGCCTTCTTCAGGCCATCGGTTGTCTGCTCGTTGAATTGCGTGACGCGGATATAGCCGACATCGTCACCTTCGTTATGCGAGCGCACCGATTTCACGCGGATCACGTCGCGCACGATCGAGACGTCGATCGGCTTGTCCTGGCCCTTGCGCATGATGGTGAGCTTGATTTTGGTGTTCACCGGGCCGCGCATTTTCTCGACGGCCTGATTGAGCGTCAGGCCCTGCACCTGCTCGTCGTCGAGCTTGGTGATGATGTCGTTGGCCATGACGCCGGCCTTGGCCGCCGGTGTTTCATCGATCGGCGCAACCACCTTGACCAGCCCGTCCTCCATGGTGACCTCGATGCCGAGGCCGCCGAACTCGCCGCGCGTCTGCACCTGCATGTCGCGGAAGCTCTTCGGGTCCATGTAGCTCGAATGCGGGTCAAGCCCGGCAAGCATGCCGTTGATCGCCGATTCGACCAGTTTGCTGTCGTCGGGTTTCTCGACGTAATCGGCGCGCACCCGCTCGAACACATCGCCGAACAGATTGAGCTGCCGGTAGGTGTCCGAAGAGGCCGCTTTCGCACTCGATCCGACGAATACAGTGTGGGGCTGCGTCGCCAGGAGCGTGAGCCCGGCGCCTGCGACCGCGCCGAGGAAAATGAGGGAAGTTTTGCGCATCATCCGCGAACCTTTTCACCTTCGTTTGTTGCCCACCACGGGCCGGGATCGATGGGAGCACCGTCTTTGCGGAACTCCACATAGAGTACAGGTTGCTTGGACTTGATCGCCGCGGCTGCAGATAGCTGCGATCCACCGCCCATCACTGCTACGGGTTCACCAGTTAGCACGAACTGGCCGAGATCAACGGAAATCCGCTCCATCCCCGCTAACAACACATGATAGCCGCCACCGGCATTCAGGATCAAGAGTTGCCCATAGCTCCGAAACGGGCCTGCGTAAACAACCCAGCCATCGCACGGCGAAGTGATCTGCGCGCCCGCATGGGCGGCGATCGATTGCCCCTTCTGGGTTCCACCGACCCCGTCGGAGCCGCCAAATTCGCGGATTTTCGCGCCATTCACCGGCAGCCGGAGATGCCCGCGTGTGGCCGTAAAGGCCACGGCCGGCGCGAGGCGGCCTGGATCCCTCAGCGTGGCGAGGTCCGGCCGAGTTGCGTCTTCCTCGATCGAGCGCGCCTCGGCGTGAGCCGTGCGAGCGGCTGGAACGAGGCCTGATTCGAGCTTGGCGATGAGATCCTTGAGACCGTCGGTCTGCCGCGCCAGGTCGGCGGCGCGCGCCCGTTCGGCGTCGAGCGCCTCTTCGGTGACCGTTTGCTTCTTCTGGCGTTCTTCGATCAGTACGTTCATGCGAAGCTGCTCGCGTCCGAGCAAATCGAGATCGCGGGAGAGATGCTGGTTTTCGCCGACGATATCCCTACGCACGGCCAGAAGATCGGCCAGATCGCCGGCGAGCGCCTCGGATTGTGCACGCATCTCCGGCAGCACGGCGCCGAGCGTGATGGCAGTACGCACCGCTTTCAGTGCGTCCTCGGGCTGCACGAAAAGCGCCGGCGGCGGCTGATGCCCGACGCGCTGCAGGGCCGCGAGGATTTCGACGATCACGGTACGGCGTTCGTCGAGCGATTTGCGAATCGAGCTTTCCTGGTCGTCGAGCGGCTTTAACCGCGTGCGCGTCGCGTCGATGTTGGCCTCGACATCGCGGATACGCGCGGCCGTGTCGATGAGCTGCTGGTTAAGCGCGCGCCGATCGTCGCCGATGGCGTCAATCTCGCGCCGCAACTTCGCTTGGCTTTCCGCCGACGCGCGCTCCTGGGCGCGGACTGCGTCGAGCTCCTGATCGCGCCGCTTGAGGGCATCGGCATCGGTCTGCGGCGGAGCAGCCGGCGTCTCGGGCCCCGCTTGGGGGGAAAGCGATGGAACCTGGCTTGCGGGGGCCTGCGCGGCGCCGGCGGGAGGCTGTCCGGGCGGCGTTTGCCCGAAAGCGGCCAAATCCGCGCCGAGCGGCAACAAAAAAGCCAACGCCGAGCCGAGAACAAGGCGCGGATCGGTGCGGCTCGAACGGCGGGGAATCATGTTGTCCAAGGGTAGACGCCAACCTCAGGAACGCAAGACAAAGCAGGCACGATGCGACCGGATTAAGACCTTCAGCGGCCCAATCCGTCACAAATCGGTGAGGCGAGATTAAGAAGAATTAAGGGCGGCAGGGATTGACCTCACCCCCGATGATAGGGGTGGCCGGCCAGAATGGTGGCAGCACGGTAAAGCTGCTCCATCAACATGATGCGCACCAGTTGATGTGGCCAGGTTGCGCCTCCGAAGGCGAGGCGGAGCTTGGCGCGCGCGACGAGGCTGGGCGCGAGCCCATCGGCGCCGCCGACGATGAAGCAGACAACCTCACGGTCCTCCGCGCGCCACTCGCGCAGCAGGCCGGCAAGCTCCGGGCTGTCGATGTTTTCGCCGCGCTGATCCAGAACAACGACGATCGCTCCGTCGGGAATGACATTGGCGAGCGCGATCGTCTCCTCGATACGCCGGCGTTCGGCGTCTTGTGCCCGGCTTTCGCGAATTTCGATGATTTCAAAATCGCGAAGGCCGAGCTGACGTCCGGCCATTTCCGCGCGTTTACGATACGACGCGGCGAGCTCACGCTCGGGTCCTTGTTTGAGGCGGCCGACGGCGGCGATGAGAAGGCGCATGGCGACACGCGGTGGAAAGGTTCAAGGCAATGCCACGCTCGATCACCGGCCCGACATGAGGCCGGCCCAACCGCCCTCTTCCGCTCGCGGGCGCTTCAGCTCGCGCGCTGCACCGGCCGGCTCGCCAACCACATCTTTTCCAGATTGTAGAAGGCCCGGACCTCGGGGCGGAAGACGTGAACGATCACATCGCTCGCGTCGATCAGCACCCACTCACAATTCGGAACGCCTTCGACCCGGGCGGCAACGCCGACCTTGTGCAAATCCTCGACGATCCTGTCGGCGACCGAGCCGACATGACGCTGCGACCGGCCGGAAGATACGACCATGTAGTCGCCGATCGAAGATTTGTCCCGCAGATCGATGGTGAGGGTGTCCTCCGCCTTCATATCGTCGAGGCGGGTGAGGACCAAACGAAGGATCTCCTCGGCGTCAGGACGCATTCTGGAGACCGGTTCGGGCGCGCGACGTTCGGCCCGAAGAGTTACAGGTGTGGACAGGGGTCCTTATCCTTTCGCTCCATTTTTCAGCCCCAGCCATCGAGCCCGGGGCTGACACTAAGATAGGCACGCTGGGTTAACAGTTTCAACAGTCTTGCGTGCAGCATTTCGCATTCAATTTGTCATTCAGTTGTCGTGCAGGGCTCGTGCCGCCCGTAGCGCCGTCGACGACAACGGCGATTTGAGGCCATGCAGGTAAATCCAGGCCAGTGGCCTTCGTTCCGGCAGCGTCCGCGCCGACGATTCGGGGACACGCGCATAGCTCAAAGCCGCGCCGGCCACGCCGGCCGAGGCGTAGAGGCTCGGGCCCAGCCGGTCGACCACGGCGATCGGCACGAGCGACGCGATACCGCGCCAGCGCTGCCAGCGATGGAAACTCCGAAGGTTGTCGGCGCCCATGATCCAAACGAAGTGCACTTGCGGGCAGCGCCGGACGAGATAGCGCACGGTTTCGTAAGTGTAGCGCGTGCCGATCTGGGCCTCGATATCGGTAACATCAATGCGTGGATGGCCTGCCAGCGCCTGCGCCGCGACGACCCGCGCCGCGAGCGGCGCCAAACCGTGGGTATCCTTGAGCGGATTGCCGGGCGTGACCAGCCACCACACCCGATCCAGGCCGATCCGCTTCATCGCCAAAAGACAGGCGGCGCGATGCGCGGCGTGAGGCGGATCGAATGTACCGCCGAAAAGCCCGATGCGCATGCCCGGCGCATTGGGGGGCAAGACAACGCGGCGTTTGCCAGAGGCCTGTGCGTCAACCGCACGCGGAAGCGGGAACTCGCAATTCATGACCTTGGGATACAATCCCCTCCCCACACGTCCGCCGACCGCAATTCGCGACACGTCGCGGCGGAGGAGACGAGAACTATGGCCGCGTTTGTCCGTTGCCGCGGATCCGGTACTTGAAACTCGTCAACTGCTCGGCACCGACGGGACCGCGCGCGTGCAGCCTGCCGGTGGCGATGCCGATCTCACCGCCGAAACCGAACTCGCCGCCATCGGCAAATTGCGTCGAAGCGTTGTGCAGCACGATCGCTGAGTCCACTTCGCGCAGGAATTTCTCCGCGGTCGCGCGATCTTCGGTGACGATCGCGTCGGTATGGTGCGAGCCATAGCGCTCGATATGTGCAATCGCCGCGTCGACCCCGTCGACCACGCCCGCGGTCAGAATGGCGTCGAGATATTCGGTGCCCCAATCGGCTTCGCTGGCCGGCTTGACGCGACTGTCGACCGCTTGCACTGCGGCGTCGCCGCGGATCTCGCAACCGGCATCGATGAGCATGGTGATCAGCGGCTTGAGCAACTTCGGCGCCGCCGCACGATCGACGAGCAGGGTCTCGGCCGCGCCGCACACACCGGTTCGGCGCATCTTGGCGTTGAGCACGATTGCTTTTGCCATGGCCGGCTTGGCCGCAGCGCCGACATAGACGTGACAGACCCCTTCCAGATGCGCGAAGACCGGAACCCGCGCCTCGGTCTGTACCCGCCCAACCAGATTCTTGCCGCCGCGCGGCACGATCACGTCGATCGCGCCGTCAAGCCCGGCGAGCATCATGCCGACAGCGGCACGTTCCCGCGTCGGCACCAGCGATATAGCGGCGGGCGGCAGTCCGGCATCGTTAAGGCCGGCAACGAGTGCGGCATGAATCGCGCCAGCCGAGCGAAAGCTTTCGGAGCCGCCGCGCAGGATCACCGCATTGCCGGCCTTCAGGCACAGCGCGCCGGCGTAGGCCGTGACATTGGGGCGGCTCTCGTAAATCACGCCGACAACGCCAAGCGGCACCCGGACGCGCTCGATGCGCATGCCGTTGGGACGCCGCCATGACTCCATGACGGTGCCGACGGGATCCTTGAGCTTGCGGATCGCATCGAGCCCGGCGGCGATCGCCTCGATCCGCCGGGCATCGAGCGTCAACCGGTCGAGAAAAGCCGGAGTTGTGCCTTTAGACGTTGCATCAGCAATGTCGTCCGCATTAGCCGCGAGAATCGCCGCTCGCGACTGACGAATGGCCTTGGCCATAGCGGCAAGCGCGCGGTTCTTGCGTGCGGCCGGCGCCAGCGCAAGCGCACGCGCAGCCTCGCGCGCGTCGCGACCGATCGCGCGCATCGTCGCTTCGAGTGCGCCGGCGTTCCCCACCGCCTTGAGCGGAGCATTCATGACGTTGATCCGTCTCGCGTTCAGGGCTTCCTACCATGTTCGGCAAGGTCCGGCGAGGCGGCTCGACATCTTATGGTTGTCTACAGCGCCCCACAGCCCTTCGCGCGCAAGGTCACAGAATCCACGGAACCTGCCGAAAGCGGACAGAAGTTTCGCCCCTGGAATGCATAGAGGAGGGTGCCATGGGTCTTCCAATATATCGTATGCCCGGCAGGTTGCCGCGACGGTTCCCCGTCGGGGCCACCTATGTGGTCGAGGGATTTGGTGGCGCAGAAGGTGATTTGCGCGTCATCGCCCGCTACGTGGTCTTGCCTGGCGGGCGGCGGATCAATGTTCCCGCCGATCTTTCCAGCCCGGGATCGCCGCGCGCGCTACCTTTCCGGCGCCGATCCAATTCCAAGCAATCCCAGGTCAAAGGCCGGATTGCGAGCGGCGGAAAAAAAAGCGCGGCTCGCCGGGGAACCGGCTAGCGCACCCGGCGTTGACTGGGTGGCGCCGGGCGAAGCCCCCCAGCCCCTCACCCTCAATCACCCGGCGTTGAACTCCGGTCGCTTCAAGCGGCCGGAGTTCTCTTATTTCAAAAAGTCCCAAGAAGCCGGGCGGCGCGTACAGCGGCTTCTTATTCGGGCCCGACGACCAGATCATCGCGGTGAATCATCTCGGCGCGGCCGCTGAAGCCGAGAATCGACGAGATATCCGCGGACAAACGCCCCCTGATCCTCTGCGCGTCTTCGGCGTCGTAGGCACAAAGACCGCGGCCGATTTCCGCCCCATTGGGACCACGGATGATCACCGCGTCGCCGCGGGCGAAGCTGCCCTCGATTCCGACGACGCCGGCAGGCAGCAAACTCTTGCCCCGCCGTAGCGCAGCGACCGCGCCGTCGTCGATCGCGAGCGTGCCCTTGGGCTCGAGTGCACCGGCAATCCATTTCTTGCGCGCCGTCACGGGATTCGCCGCGGTGAGAAACCACGTGCACCGCGCGCCTTCGGCGATAGCGCGCAGCGGATGGTCGATGCCACCCGAGGCGATGATCATATGGGTGCCGGCATTGGTGGCGATCCGCGCCGCTTCGATCTTGGTCTGCATGCCACCGCGCGAGAGCTCGGACCCGGCCGCGCCGGCCATCGCCTCGATCTCGGGCGTGATGCGCGGAACGCATGCGACGTGCCGCGCCGCGGGGTCGGTGCCCGGCGGCGCGTCGTAAAGTCCATCGACGTCCGACAAGAGCACCAACAAATCGGCGCTCACCATGGTTGCGACCCGCGCGGCGAGCCGATCGTTGTCGCCGAAGCGGATTTCGTTGGTCGCGACCGTGTCGTTCTCGTTGATGACCGGGATCGCGCGCCATTGCAGCAGCGTATCGATGGTCGAACGGGCGTTGAGATAGCGCCGGCGCTCCTCGGTGTCGCTGAGCGTCACCAGCACCTGGCCGGCAATGATGCCATGCCGCGACAGCGCCTCGGTCCACGTGCGCGCCAGCGCAATCTGGCCCACCGCAGCGGCCGCCTGGCTGTCCTCGAGTTTGAGCGGACCGGCGGCGAGCTTCAGTACGGCGCGACCAAGCGCAATGGCGCCCGATGAGACAACAAGAACATCGCGTTTGTCGCGGTGAATTTCGGCAAGATCGGCGGCCAGCGAAGCAAGCCAGGATTCGTTGAGCCGGCCGGCCCGCGCATCGACGAGCAGCGAGGAGCCGACTTTCACGACGACGCGGCGGAAGTCGGCGAGCGCAGGTGTTTTCATGGCAAGGCGCGGAGCAATGTCAAACGGAGGTGGTTACAGCTCCGCTTCGTGCTCCAATTGGGCCTTGTTCTCAAGGCAATAATAACCGGACAATCGGCTCACCAGCTTGCGCCGCTTCCACTCGTTGAGGATACGGCTGACATTCTCGCGCGCTATGCCGGCCATGGCGGCGATGTCGCTCTGCCCGATCTTCTGCCGGATGACAATGCGGCCGGAACCGACGTCCTGGCCAAAATTTTCGGCGAGTTCGAGCAAGGTCGAGGCGACGCGGCCTTTAAGCGGCAGGAAACTCCCGGCCGCGACCACGATGTCGGTCTCGCGCAAACGCGCGGCGAGGAGCGTGACCAGCGATTTGTAGACCTCGGGATGTTTTTGCGAGAACGACTCGAACGCGGAGCGGCTGAGAAAGCTCAATCCGGCGTCGCGCACGGCTACGACCGACGCCGAGCGGGTCCGGCCGTCGATCATCGAAAGCTCGCCGACAATGGCGCCCGGGCCCAGGAACGCGAGGATGCGCTCGGTACCGGAGCGCGAAACCATTGCCACTTTGAGCAATCCGTCGTCGATGCGATAGCAGCCGTCGCCGGGGTCGCCGGAGAGGAACAGCACCTCATCCGCAGCGAGCCGCACCGGTTTGGCGCCGGCAAACAGATCGGTGGCGAGACGTCCGGGCAAAGCCGACAGCAAGCTCTGGCTCGGACGGACACTATTCGGCATTGAGCCCTGTACCCCCTCGGCCCGGCCATATGCAGGAAAGCATGCGGCGGCGATGCTCGCAATAAACCGTGGCTGCAATAAAACGCCACTGAACCTGGCTGCAATAAAAACCCGCCCGGACGCGAGGTCCGGGCGGGCCAGTCGACCCGTTAGGGTCGCGGGTGGAGGGTTGGGGACCGAGATACCACCCCTTGGGGTCGCCGCCGGCCGTCGAGGGGGTCGGGGGGATGCGCGGCTCGCGCGGCGAACCAAGCCGTTAACCACACTTTATCGGCGCGCCCCTGGCGGCGAAGTGACCGCCATCACAGAAAGTGTCTTCTGTATAAGCCGTTGATTTATAGATATTTTTAGCGACGGCCGCCTAAAGCCCGCGGTAGCGGCCGGCAATGCCTATGGCGCCCGAACCTTGACGCCGGCGCGTTTCTCGACCGGCTGTACAACCGCGCTGATATCGGCATCCGGGCCGGCCTCGTCGCAAGTGAGCTTCAGCAGCCGCGCGACTGCGTCGATCACGTCCGTAGGCACGCCGAGCGCTTCGCGCTCGGCGAGAAAAAGATTCACATCCTTCATCATCAGCCCGGCGGTGAAACCGAGATCGAAAGTGCCGGTCAGAACGGCTTTGGCGAATTTGTCCTCGGTCGCCGTGTTGCGGCCAGTGCCGGCATTGATCACGTCGAGCATGAGCCGCGGATCGAGCCCCGCTTTCATCCCCGTTACCATCGCTTCCGACGTTGCTGTCATCGCCGTTGCCGACAGCACGTTGTTGACGAGCTTCATCGTCTGTCCGGCACCGGGATGCTCGCCAAGGATGAAGATTTTGCCGATGACAGCGAGCGCCGGTTCGATCGCGGCGATCTCGGCGAGCGGACCGGAAGCCATCACGGCGAGCGTGCCTTTTTCGGCCCCGCGCACGCCGCCGCTCACGGGACTGTCGATCTGCACGATGCCGCGCGCGGCCAACAGCTTGAAGATGCGCTGCGCCATCACCGCCCCGGTGGTCGACAGGTCGACAAAGCGGCGGACGTGTTTGCCTTCGATGACTCCGTCCGGACCGGTCGCAACTTTCAGTACGACATCCGGCGTCGGCAAGCTCGCCATGACCGTCTCGGCGGCATCGGCGACTTCCGCCGGCGAGCGCGCCGCGACCGCACCGCGCGCCGCAAGTTCGCCGATCGCCTCCTGGCGGGTGTCGTAGACGACGACGCGGTGCCCGGCCTCAAGGAGACGGCGCGCCATGTGCGCACCCATATTGCCGAGACCGATGAAACCGATGTCCATGGCATTCTCCCACGATCATTCTGTGTTGACGGAAGCCGCCGCGAATTCCGACCGTGCCTTTTCCGTGTGCTCGCCAAGCGCGGGTACAGGACCGTAACGGCGCGACATGGAAGCGCGCCGCTCGGCCGGCGCCGGATAAGATACCGGGCCGCTCGGTGTGCCGACGGTGATGCGGCGCAGATGCGGATGACGTGCGAGATCGGCGAGCGTGTTGACCGGCGCGAAGGCAATTTCGGCGGCAGCAAGTATTTGCGTCAGGGCTTCCGCGTCGAGCGTGCCGAACTTTGCGGCCACTTTTCCGTCCGTCTCGGCGCGGCGTTTCACGCGTTCGACGTTGGTGGCAAACGCCGGATCCGCCGCGAGCGCGTCGTCACCCAAAACCTTGCGCGCCAGCACGCGCCACTCGCGATCGCTCTGGATGGAAATGAGGATATCGACACCGTCGCGGCTGCGAAACGCGCCGTAGGGTGCAATCGAAGTGTGCGAGAGTCCCGCACGCCGCGGCGGCTTGCCGCCCTCTTGCTGCAACAGCGGGACCGCCATCCAGTCGGCCATGGCGTCGAACATCGAAACCGAAAGGCCGGCGCCTTCGCCGGTGCGCTGTCGGGCGATCAACGCCTCGAGGATCGCCTCGTAAGCATTCATGCCGGTGGCGATGTCGACGACGGACGTGCCGACGCGCGACGGCTCGTCGGTGCCGGTGATCGAGGCCAGTCCCGACTCCGCCTGGATCAGCAGGTCATAGGCCTTGCGCGTTGCGAACGGCCCGCTCTCACCGAAGCCCGAAATCGAGCAGCAGATCAGCCGGGGATGCTCGCGCCGCAACCGCGCGACCGGAAAGCCGAGCTTGTCGATTGCGCCGGGCTTGAGGTTCTGTACGAACACATCGGCACGTCCGATCATTGCCGCCAGCAGCAGCTTGTCCTCAGCCTTGGCGAGATCGAGCACGACGGATTCCTTGCCACGGTTGAGCCAAACGAAATAGCTGCACTCGCCGTGGACGATGTCGTCGTAGCTGCGCGCGAAGTCGCCTTCCGGCCGCTCGATCTTGATCACGCGCGCGCCAGCGTCCGCGAGACGGCAACTGCACATCGGCGCGGCAACCGCCTGTTCGAGCGATACGACGAGGAGACCGGCGAGGGGCAGAGTCATCTTCAATACGACCTCGGCAGCCCCAACACGTGCTCGGCGATGTAGGACAGGATGAGGTTGGTGGAAATCGGCGCCACGGTATAGAGCCGCGTCTCGCGGAACTTGCGCTCGATATCGAATTCTTCGGCAAAGCCGAAACCGCCGTGGGTCTGCACACACATGTCCGCAGCCGCCCACGAGGCCTCGGCGGCAAGGTGCTTCGCCATGTTCGCTTCGGCGCCGCAATCCTTGCCCGCTTCGTAGAGCGCCGCCGCCTCGCGCACCATCAATTCGGCCGCGCGCATGTCGATGTATGAGCGCGCGACGGGGAATTGAATGCCCTGGTTCTGCCCGATCGGCCGGCCGAACACCACGCGCTCGCGCGCGTAGGACGTTGCGTGGTGAATGAACCACTTCGCGTCGCCGACGCATTCGGCGGCGATGAGAATGCGCTCAGCGTTCATGCCGGACAGGATGTAGCGAAAGCCCTCGCCCTCCGCACCGATGAGATTGCCGGCCGGCACCCGCACGTTCTCCAAAAAAACTTCGGTGGTGGCATGATTCATCATGGTGCGGATCGGTCTGATGGTCAGCCCGTTGTTCTTCGCCTGCCGCATATCGAGGATGAATACCGAGAGGCCCGCGGTCCGGGATTTCGCCTGCTCGCGCGGGGTGGTGCGCGCAAGAAGCAGCATGAGGTCGGAATGCTCGGCACGTGAGGTCCAGATTTTCTGGCCGTTGACGACGTAGTGATCGCCGTCGCGGATCGCCGTGGTGCGAAGAGCGAGCGTGTCGGTTCCCGATGTTGGCTCGGTCACGCCGAAAGCCTGCAGCCGCAATTCGCCGCGGGCGATACCGGGCAGATAACGCTGTTTTTGCTCGGCGCTGCCGTGCCGCAGCACCGTTCCCATCGTGTACATCTGCGCATGACAGGGCGCGCCGTTGCAGCCTGACGCCTGAATCTCCTCCATGATGGCGGCGGCCGCCGTCATGGCCAGCCCGCTGCCGCCATACTCTTCAGGGATCAGGGCGGCGAGAAAACCGGCCCTGGTAAGAGCTGAGACAAACTCCTCCGGATAGATGCGATCGCGGTCGAGGCGCCGCCAATATTCGCCGGGGAAATTCGCGCACAACGCCCGCACCGCCTCGCGGATCGGTGCGAGGTCCGCGGCTTCCGTCACGACCTCACCTCGGCGCGGCCGTGATTGATGACGTCGCGCTCGAGGACGCGCGCGCGGAAGCTCACCACCGCGCCGTCGCGCCACATTTCGGTGCGGACGGTCTCGCCGGGAAACACCGGCGCGGAGAAGCGGCAGGAGAACGATATCAGCCGCGCCGGATCGTAGCCGCACATGGTTTTGAGCAAAGCGTGGCCGGAAACCCCGAACGTCCCCAGGCCGTGCAGGATCGGCCGATCGAAGCCAGCGGCCCTGGCCACTGCGGGGTCGGCGTGCAGCGGATTGTAGTCGCCACTCAAGCGGTAGATCAGCGCTGCCTCGGGCCGGGTGCCGAAGTCGCACACTGTGTCGGGCGCGCGGGTCGGCAGCGGATGCGGCGGCGGCGTCTGACGCGGCGGCCCGCCGAAGCCGCCATCGCCGCGGCAGAAAATCGTTTGCGTGACCGTCGCGATCAAATCGCCCGTCGCTTTGTCATTGATCTTGCGTTCCGTGAGAAGCAGCGCGCCCTTGCCGGCGCCCTTGTCGACAACATCGACGATGCGGGTATGGCCGACCACCTCGCCTCGACCCGTGAGTGGCCGGTGCAGCGTGAAGCCCTGTTCGCCGTTGACCACCATCACCCAGTCGATGCCGGTGTTACGATCGCGCACCAGCGAGCCGCTATGCCCGATCACGGTGGCCATGGTCGGGAGAACCTTCAGGTCCTTTTCGTAAACGAAGGCGAGTTCGTCCTCGTTCATCGGGTCATGCCCGAGCCCGACGCCGAGCGCGTAGAGCATGCAGTCCTTCGCGTCATAGACCTGCACGGCCGGTTCGACCTTGAGGGCCATCAGTTTGTCGTAAACGATGGTCATCGGTTCACACCGGATCCCAGGAGAACACGTCGGGCGACCGCTCAAGCGGCGTAAATGACGTCGCGAACGCGCCTTTGAGCTGCTCGGCGAGTTTCTGCGGCGTCCAGCCGTCGGAGCGATGCAGGGTGCGGATCGGCCGGTTCTGGTTGAACAGATAAATCTCGTTATGGCGCGCCGACAGAATTTGACCGCTGATGCCATCGGCCTGGTCGGAGGCGAGATAGACGACGAGCGGCGCGACCTTGTCCGGCGTCACCTGACTGGCGCGAGCGACCCGCGCTTTCTCGTCTTCAGTCTCGGCCGGGATCGATTGAACCATGCGTGTCCAGGCGAACGGCGACACGCAATTCGAGCGCACGTTGAAGCGTGCCATGTCGAGCGCGATGCCGCGTGACAGCCCGACGATGCCCAGTTTCGCCGCCATGTAATTGGCCTGACCGAAGTTGCCGATGAGGCCCGAGGTCGACGTCATATGCACATAGCTGCCGGAATTCTGCTCGCGGAAATGCGTCGCGCAGGCACGGCTCATGGCGAAGCTGCCGTTGAGGTGGACGCCGATCACGTCCGACCAGTCGGACCAGCTCATGCGGTAAAAGATGCGGTCGCGCAGGATGCCCGCATTGTTGACGAGGATGTCGACGCGGCCGAAGGCGTCGAGCGCCGACTTTACGATCTTTTCCGCATTGGCCGGCTCGGCGATCGACAGCGTCGAGGCGATGGCCTGACCGCCGGCGTTTCCGATCTCGTCGACGACCGCCTGCGCCGGTCCGGCGTCGGTTCCGGCGCCCTCAAGGCTGGCGCCGATATCGCAGACCACGACGCGGGCGCCCTCTTCCGCCATGAGCAGCGCGATGCCGCGCCCGATGCCCCGCCCTGCTCCGGTGACGATCGCGACCTTGCCGTCTACGATCCCTGGCATCCGATCCCCCTTACCCCCAAACGTCCTTCGCAACCTCGACGATCATGCGCAGCTTCGCCCACTGCTCTTCCTCGGCGAGCGTATTGCCTTCTTCAGTCGAGGCGAAGCCGCATTGCGGTGACAGACAGAGCTGATCGAGCGCGGTGAACTTGGCGGCCTCTTCGATGCGGCGCCTGATTGCGTCTTTCGATTCAAGCGCGCCCGTCTTGGTCGTCACCAGGCCGAGTACGGCGAGGCGGTCTTTCTTCAGCCGCTTGAGCGGCTCGAAGCCGCCGGCGCGCGCACTGTCGTATTCCATGAAATAGCCGTGCACCTTGATCCGGTCGAAGAGAACTTCCTGCATCGCATCGTAACCACCCTCGCCCATAAAGGTCGATTTGTAGTTGCCGCGGCACAAATGCATGGTGACGATTATGTCGGACGGGATATCCGACATCGCCACATTGATGAGGTCGGCGTAAGCGGTGCCGAGATAGTCCGGATCGTCGCCACGATCGGTCATCTGCTGGCGATATTTCGGATCACACAGCATGGCGATGAAGACCTCGTCGAGTTGCAGATAACGGCAACCGGCGTCGGCGAACGCGCGCACGGCTTTTTTATAGGCCTGACCGAGATCGTGAAAGAATTCATCGAGCGTCGGATAGATTGCCTTGTCGATCGGCGTCCGCAGCGGCCGGCCGTAAAGCGCCGAAGGCGCCGGAATGGTCATCTTCGGCGTGCGCTGCGTGTGCGCTTTGAGGAACTTGAAATGTTCGAGCATCGGATGGCCGGAAAAGCCGAGTTTGCCGGTGACCCGCACCCCTTCGTTGCGGGTCGTCACCGCTGCAAAAGCGATCCCCGTGTCCATGACGTGGCGTTCGACACCGTCGAGCCCCCAGAGGAAGTCGAGATGCCACCACGAGCGGCGGAATTCACCGTCGCTGATGGATTGCAGTCCGGCGGATTCCTGCTTTTTGATGATGTCTTCGATTGCGCGATCCTCGACCTCCCGCAACGCGGCGGCCGTAATCTCGCCCTTGGCGTGGCGCTCGCGCGCCGCCTTGAGCGCGGCCGGGCGCAACAGGCTGCCGACATGATCGGCGCGGAACGGAGGCTTGGTTCGCTGCATCGTTCTATTTTCCCCAAATTTCCTCTGCGATTTCGACGATCATGCGCAACTTCACCCATTGCTCGTCCTCGCCGAGAACGTTGCCTTCTTCGGTCGAAGCAAACCCGCATTGCGGCGACAGGCAGAGCTGATCCAGCGCCACATACTTCGCCGCCTGCTCGACGCGGCGCTTGATGTCGTCGCGGCTTTCGAGTTGCCCGGACTTGGTGGTGACGAGGCCGAGCACCACGGTCTTGCCTTTCGGTACGAAACGCAGCGGCTCGAAGCCGCCGGCGCGGTCGCTGTCATATTCCATGAAATAGCCGTGCACCTTGATGGTGTTGAATAGAAGTTCGGCGACCGGCTCGTAGCCGCCGCTGGCGACGAAACTCGAACGGAAATTGCCGCGGCAGAGATGCATGGTAATCGTCATATCGGAAGGGATATCGGAAATCGCCGCGTTGATCATGTCGGCATAAACGGCCGGCAGCGCCGCCGGATCTTCGCCCCGCGCGCTGATCTGCCCGCGCAGCGACGGATCGCACAGGTAGGCAAGGTTGACTTCGTCGAGCTGCAGGTAATGGCAGCCGGCATCGGCGAAAGCGAGCACTACCTTGCGGTAGGACTGACCGAGATCGCGATAAAAATCCTCCATCTCGGGGTAAATCGCTTCAGGGACGGCATCACGGCCATAGCGGAAATGCAGCGACGACGGCGACGGAATCGTCAGCTTCGGCGTTTGTTTGGTGTTCGCCTTGAGGAATCTGAAGTGCTCGATCATGGGATGCGGGGTATAGCCGCCGAGCTTGCCGATGACGCGGAGCAGAATCGGCCGCGGCTGCGGGCCCTGAAATTTGATTTTGCGTTCGCCCATGTAGGACTCGACGCCCGCGAGCCGTTCCAAAAAATCGTAGTTCCATGAGGTGCGGCGGTACTCGCCGTCGGTGACCGATTTCAGCCCCACGTCTTCCTGCTTGCGGATCACATTCGCGATCTCGCGGTCCTCGACATCTTTGAGGGCTTCCGGGGTGATTTCGCCGCGCGAAAACCGGACACGCGCTGCCTTTAGCGCGGCCGGGCGCAACAGGCTGCCGACATGATCGGCGCGAAACGGCGGCTCGGTACGCGGCATGCCCTAACCCAACACTTCATCGGCAACTTCGACAACCATGCGCAGCTTCGCCCATTGCTCGTCCTCGCTAAGAACGTTGCCTTCTTCGGTCGACGCGAAGCCGCATTGCGGCGACAGGCAGAGCTGATCGAGCGCCACGTATTTGCTCGCCTCCTCGATGCGGCGCTTGATGTCGTCTTTCTTCTCCAGCGTGCCGCTTTTCGATGTGACGAGACCGAGCACGAGCTGTTGCCTTCCCTTCGGAAAAAACCGCAGCGGCTCGAATCCACCGGCGCGCTCGCTGTCGTATTCGAGGAAATAGCCGTCGAGCTCGGTGTTGCCGAGAAGCTGTTCGGCGACGAATTCGTAACCGCCCGAAGCGATGAAGGTCGAGCGGAAATTGCCGCGGCACGAATGCATCGTGACAATCATGTCGGCCGGCTTGTCCTTGAGCGCGGCGTTGGTGACGCGCGCATAGCGCAGGGGCAACGTCTCGGGATCGTCGCCACGCTCCTTCGAATGCACGCGCTCGCTCGGATCGCACGCCATCGCCCATGCGGTGTCGTCGAGCTGCAGGTAGCGGCAGCCGGCGTCGTAAAGGGCCCGGATTGCGTCGCGGTAAGCGGTCCCGACGTCATCGAAGAATGCATCAAGGTCGGGATAAACCTCTTTGCTGATCGCAGCGCGGCCCTGACGGAAATGCAGCGTGCTCGGCGCCGGGATCGTCATTTTCGGCACGACACGCGTATGCGCCTTGAGGAACTTGAAGTGCTCCAGCATCGGGTGGCCGGAAAAGCCGATCTTGCCGGTGATCTTGAGCGCGTGCGCCTTGGTCTGCACGCCGTGAAATTGAATACCGTGGTCGGCGAGATAGAACGTCACCCCGTCGAGTCCGCGAAAGAAGTCGAACTGCCACCAGGTACGGCGAAACTCGCCGTCAGTGGCGAGCTTCAGCCCGATCTCCTCCTGCTTCTTGATCGCCGTTTCGATCTCCCGATCTTCGACCGCGCGCAACGCTTCAGCCGTGTTCTCATTGCGCTCGCGTTTGGCGCGCGCCTCTTTCAACGCGGCGGGCCGCAGCAGGCTGCCGACGTGATCAGCGCGAAATGGCGGCGTGGTTCGTTGCATCCGTTTCCTCCTGTCGGGCTGCTTCACTTTTATTCTTGGTCGTCGGCGTGAAGCGATCGGCGGGCCGGGGGCGATTTAGCAAGCCGCGCCAGCGGGTGTAAATCCCATTGCGCCGGCGCCGGCTTGCATGACACTTATTGTCCGTCATTGCCGGGCTGGCTGGATCGGGCCCACGATGACGAAGGGAGAGGAAATACGATGCAGCCCACGCTCAGCCTTCGCGAAGACGTGCTCGCGAACGACGCCGAGGTATCCTTTCCCGCGCTGCCGCGCATGATCTTCGTGGTGCACGGCTCAATCGCGATCGCCGATCGGGTCTTGCGTGATGGCGAAGCCTTGGCGGGCGAAGGCGCGGTGCGGCTCAAAGCCGGCAGTGGGGGCGCCACGGTCTGGCGGTGGGAGCTTGCGGTGGGCGACGCGGTCCCGACGGCGGTTGCGGGCATGGTCTCGCGCGAAAAACTTTCGGCGTGCCTCGGCACCCTGCCGAAGGGCGAACTGCTTTTGCGGGGGGACAGCGTTGCGTTTCCGCCGGGTGGCTGCGCCTATCGGCACCGGCATCAGGGGCCGGGTATCCGCTGCCTGATCGAGGGCGGTATCCGCATTGACACCCAGGGGCACTCAATCTCGTACGGACCGGGCTGCCCGTGGTTCGAGAGCGGACCGGAGCCGGTGTTCGCGCAGGCCGGGGACCGCACCACGCGTTTCATCCGCGTGATGGTCCTGCCGCGGGCGTATTTGGGAAAAAGCTCTGTCGAGTATCTCAACGAAGAAGACAAAGCCAAGCCGAAGACGCAGCAGTACAAAATCTACGCCGACGTGCCGATCGCGTTTGAGTTCCATTAGCGCATGACGACCGCGACGCGCGATGGAACTTTTTCCACGCGTGGACAATAACTAAATGTTAACCACATCGACCCACCCTGTCTGCGAGGACCGGGGGGCATCACTCCAAAGTCGTGGAGGATGTTGATGCCAAGCTTCAAGGCCAGTCAGCTGGCGGCGCGTCAGCCCGTCAATCAGGTAGCGTTGTTCGAGCTCGACGACGTCGACCGCTCATGTATCAAGCTTCTGATTGGACACACGATCGCGCTCGTTGAGCGCGAATTCATCCTTCAAACGTTGAGGCATCATCGCGGCAACAGGACCCGAGCGGCGAATCTGCTCGGAATATCCATTCGATCGCTGCGCAATAAAATCCGGGACTACCGGGACCAGGGCGAAAGCGTGACTCCGCCAAAATCATCCGATTCGAAGCGTCCGGCGGAGCAGTATTTCGCTGCTCTCCGTCACTGACCGTTGCCGGGAACTATCGGGTGCTGGAAAACCGCTGGCGCCGCGGAAAGGATTCGAACCTCCGGCCCCCGCATTACGAATGCGGTGCTCTACCGGCTGAGCTACCGCGGCACGGCGACAGGTTCAGTATCTCAACCGTTTAACGCGGCTTACACATACCGGCGGCTTCCGGAAGTCCGCTTTCTTGCCGCGATTCTTGCGGTCACTGTGGCTGTAGTGTGGATGGGTTTGCGCCGGCGATGGAGCGACATGGTCGCTAATCGGCCGAAGTTTTCACCCGGATCGAACGACTGCGCCTGCCGGACAAATCGAGAATCGCATTGAGATAAAATGACCTGTCGATTCGAACGGCTGGTTAGTGTTCTTATGCTTAGATTTTGGAACCGACAGAGCTATGGACTGATGATTCGCACCTGGTTGGGAAATAGATGAGCAACGATCAAACCGCAGCAGCCATTCGGCGTGTCGTTCGCGACGAGCTGGAGGCTTGCGCTTCGGCAATCAACCGCAATGATAAGAAAGCGTCACTAGACCAACTAGCTGAGGCGAGCACAAAGCTCAGGCGCGTCGCCGCCGGATTGATCGGCAAATATGGCTGATGGTTCGCGGCTCGGTCTGCAGCATGCGGTCCTAAATTTGATGGCCCGGCGACGGGTCGATATGCCGGCGAAGATCGGCCGATTTACCTTTCCGTTCGCTGGGAAGAAGCGCAATCAGCAAAAAAACAAGATAGCCCGGAACGCCGATCAGTTGCTTGCGTTGTAGCCCAACATGACTTGGTCAGAAACCGTCCTCATAGCCGCAGTGAGCGCGACCCTGGCGGCCGTTGGCACCGGATTTATCATGTCGAGCATCCAGGCCATTGCAGGAGTCTGAGGCCGACGACTGAGGCGCCGATGTCATTCCCGCAGCGTTTCGCCTTTCGCGGCATTGCTTTGACGCTCCTTCATTCCTCAACGGCCGAGGCGAGCAGTCGCCGGCAGGAATCGGCGATTGTTCTGGTCAATAAAACTTTTCACCGGAGTTTCGGATTGCGCGCAAATCAGTTGAGCACTGTTGAGACGTGCGCCGCTAGCCTGCCGGACTATGTCGGCCCGAGACCAGATAGGTATCTCAAGCATCGGCGTTCAGAGTGTTCTCCCGATTGCCGGGACCTCCCGCCGAGCAACCAAGCGCCAGTCAGAGGATGATCGCAACAGGCGCGATGGTCGGACCGAGTCCAATTTTGCGTCGCCATCGCCGCAGCCGATTGGCCTCGGCGGTTTAGTGGACAAGACGGTCTAGCTCCGCTGTCTCTGAGCATGGCGGCCTGGAGTCTTGCCGCAGGGCGATGCGGCTCTTTCAATCCGCCGGCGATGAAATCAGCCGAATATTTCTCCATTCTCTGGACTCAACTCGATCAGCGGACGACCATCGGCCGATCACGCTGCATTGCGGACGGCGACAGGCACTGGACTTCGTACTTGTCATTTCGTCGCCGGATCGTAGCCATCGGCCGTCTCTCGCTGCGGCACACATGTGGACAGCTGAGATTTCCGATTTGGAGCGGCGCTTGCGAATTCGCCGGTAGGCGCAACGGCTTAGTATGGTGCCGCGGAGAGGATTCGAACCTCCGACCCCCGCATTACGAATGCGGTGCTCTACCGGCTGAGCTACCGCGGCACGGCAACGCGTCCTAGTAATACCCGCACAATACGAACGCAAGTAGTCCGATTTATTGCGTTTCGGCCTCCGCCCGTAACTTGAAGCGCTGGATTTTGCCCGTTGCTGTTTTCGGCAGCTCCTGACGAAATTCGAGCCAGCGGGGATATTTGAACGGAGCAAGTTTTTCGCGGCAATGGTCCTGCAGCGTCCGCTTGAGTGCGTCGCTGGCCTTTTCCGGCGACTTGAGGACGACAAAGGCTTTTGGCTTGATCAGCGTGTCGACGTCCGGCCAGCCCACCACGGCGGCTTCCAGCACGTCGGGATGGCTCTGCAGCGCACCCTCAACCTCGAACGGCGAGACATACATGCCGCTCACCTTGAGCATGTCGTCGCGCCGGCCGCAGTAAACGAAGTAACCGTGCTCGTCCTCGACGTATTTGTCGCCAGAGCGTGTCCACTCGCCCAAGAAGGTCGCGCGCGACTGCTCGCGATTGTTCCAGTACATCACCGCGCCGGTGGGACCGCGCACCTGCAGTTCGCCCATCTCGCCGGGTGTTTCGACGATCTTGCCGTCGTCATCGACGAGGCGAATGTCGTAGCCGGGCACGGGCTTGCCGGTGGTGCCATATTTTACTTCGCCTGCGCGGTTCGACAGGAAGATATGCAGCATCTCGGTCGAGCCGAGACCGTCGAGAATGTCGACGCCATAGCGCTCGCTCCAGCGCCGGCCGACGTCCGAGGGCAGGGCTTCACCAGCCGACGTACAGCGCCGCAACTTTATGTCTCCGCGCCCCGGGGCGGCCGCACTCGCCAGAAAGCCGGCATAGAAAGTCGGCACCCCGTAGAACACCGTGACATGGTGTCGTTTGAGCACGTCCGCCACCAGTTCCGGCGTCGGCCGCTGCGGCAGCAACACCGTCGTTGCACCGGCCGACATCGGGAAAGTGAGCGCGTTGCCGAGGCCGTAGGCGAAGAACAGCTTTGCCACCGAGTAGCACACGTCGTTTTCGGTGATGCCGAGATAGGGTTTTGCATAAAATTCGTCGGTGAGTTTCAGATCGGCGTGGGTGTGAACGGCGGCCTTGGGCTTGCCGGTCGAACCGGAGGTGTAAAGCCAGAAGCACATATCGTCGCGCACCGTCGGCGCCGTCACCGGCTCGGCTTTGGCTCCGGCAAGCAATTCCTCGAAGCGCGGGTGACCGTGCGCGCCGGCTCCGGATACGATGACGTGGTCGAGACCCTTGCACTCGCCGATCGCAACGGCGAATTTTGGATAGAGTTCCTCCGACACAAGCAGGGCCCGCGCGCGGCTGTCGTCGAGCATGAAGCGGTAATCGTCCTCGGTCAGCAGCGTGTTGACCGGAACAGGCACCACGCCGGCTTTGATGGCGCCGAGAAAAGCGGTCGGCCAGTCGATGGTGTCGAGGAGGCAAAGGAGCACGCGCTCTTCGCGGCGAATGCCGAGCGAGCGCAGCGCATGACCGAAGCTGTCAACGCGCGTGGCCAGTGCGCCGTAGGTCCAGCTGCCACGCGAATCGATAAAGGCGACTTTATTCGCGCGGCCGGCGTCGAGATTGCGCTTGAGGATGTCGGCCGCGAAATTGTACTCGCGCGGGATCGCATCGACGGCTGCCCGCGGCGCGAGATTCGGCTGAGCGACCTTCATCGCTGCGTTTCCTCCGGCGGGCGCGACGTGGGTCTTCGCCACATCTGCCCACGCCAAGCTATTATGCCGACGAAGAAATTCGGCCGCAATGCCGCTGCCACGGCAGCCGATTTACGCTATGACAGGCCCCGTTCTTCCATTGCCGGAGTTCCTGTCATGATTTTAAGCCGAGACCGCATCCTCACCACCCATGTCGGCAGTCTGCCGCGCAACGAAGCGCTCAGCGAACTTCTGGTGCGGCGCGAGGCGCGCGAAAGCTACGATAAGGCGCTGTTCGATGCCGAGATGGAAAAGGCCGTGCGGCACGTGGTCGCCAAGCAGAAAGAAACCGGCATCGACATCGGCAACGACGGCGAGCAGCAGCGCGTCGGCTTCCAGACCTACGTGCCGCAGCGCATGTCGGGCTTTGCCGGCGAATCGAAGCGGCGGCGCGGACGCGAGTTTGAGGAATTTCCCGAACTCGTCAGTTACCTGACGCGCCGCTTCCCGAATGTGAGCCGGCAACAAAACGCGCCGGAAGCCCAGGGCGAACTGCACTATCGCGACACCGCGGCGATCGAGAGCGAGATCGCGCTCTTTCAGCGCACCGCCAGCGAGGGCAAACCGTTTGCCGAGTCGTTCATGACCGCGCCCTCGCCCGGCATCTTCGCCTCGACCATGCTCAATGCATTCTACGATTCGAACGAGGCCTATCTCGCCGCCATCGCGCGCGAGATGAGCAAGGAGTACATGGCGATTCACAAAGCCGGCCTTGTTCTGCAGATCGATGCGCCCGATCTCGCTATGGACCGCACCATGTTCTACCGCGACGGTTCGGATGCCGACTTCGTCAAGGCCGTCGCGTTGCACGTCGCCATGATCAACAAAGGGATTGAGGGCATTCCCGCCGATCGGGTGCGGCTGCATATCTGCTACGGCAATTGGGAAGGCCCGCACATCCACGACATCGCGCTCGAAAAAATCCTGCCGGCGCTCTACCAGGCCAAGGTCGGCGCGCTGTCGATCGAATTCTCAAATCCGCGGCACGCCCACGAATACACGGTACTCAAGCGCGTACCGTTTCCCAGGGACATGATCCTCATCCCCGGTGTGGTCGAGACCACCAGCAATTTCGTCGAGCACCCGGAAGTGGTGGCGCGGCGGATCGAGGAAGCCGTCGCGTCCATCGGCGACCGCGAGCGCGTCGTCGCCTCGACCGATTGCGGCTTCGGCACCTTCACGCGGCGGGAATGGGTCATCGAGCCGGTGGTGTGGCTGAAGCTGAAATCGATCCGCGACGGCGCCGAAATCGCCTCGTCGCGGCTGTGGGCGAAGAAAAAGGTAGCGTAGCCGAACAGGCGCTCCCGGCTGATCTTCAAATTTTACCCGGATAATATTGACACCGGCATTTTATCCGGGTATAATTCCCGCATCATGACCAACCATCCAAGTGTTATTGCCTTTGAAGGCGACGTCTGCATTGCGTCAGGCGAACTTGCGCATGTGACGCTTGCGGCAAAAAAGGCCGCCTCGCGCCAACACCACGAACCGATCCTCATCTTCGACGCCGCGAGCGGCGAACAAGTGGAACTCGATTTGCGCGGTACGCACGACGACGCATCGCACCGGCATTCTGCGATCGCGTTTCCCCAGCCTCCATCCAACGAAGGAACACGCGGTCCCGGCCGCCCCAAACTCGGGGTGGTCGCGCGCGAGGTTACCCTGCTGCCGCGCCATTGGGACTGGCTGGCCAGCCAACCGGGCGGAGCATCGGTTGCGCTGCGCAAGCTTGTGGAACATGCCATGCGTGCCAACGTTGGCAGGGATCGCACGCGTGTGTCGCAAAACGCGGCCTACCGATTCATGTCTGTCATGGCCGGAA
>Ga0302326_10003524_pt1 | contig 36762 bp, 37 predicted proteins | sample Palsa_T0_3_FD_202264 | JGI IMG/M metagenome (GOLD analysis project Ga0302326, IMG submission 202264) | Peat permafrost microbial communities from Stordalen Mire near Abisko, Sweden - Palsa_T0_3 | ecosystem: Environmental > Terrestrial > Soil > Palsa > Peat permafrost | place: Sweden: Abisko... | reverse complement strand
CCGACTGGAACGAGCCGCCGGTCCGCGACCAGCCCGCCATGTACGAGATCGTCGACGTCCTGGTCAGCATCGGCGAGCAGCGCGGCGTCTCCGCGGCCCAGGTGGCGCTGGCCTACCTGCTCGGCCGGCCCGCGGTGACCACGCTGGTGATCGGCGCGAAGACGGCCGAGCAGTTCGCGGACAACCTCGCCGCGGCCGACCTGGTCCTGGCGGCGGAGGAACGGGAGCGGCTGGACAAGGTCAGCATGCCTCCGCTGATCTATCCGTACTGGCATCAGGCCAAGACCGCCCGCGACCGGCTGTCCCCGGCCGACCTGACCCTGCTCGGCCGGTATCTCTAGCGCCCCACGGCGCTAGAGCCGAGCCGTCCGGTTCCTCGCGTGATTCCCGATCCGAGCGCCTGAGGGTGCAGCTGGCCTGCCTGGCGGGTCCAGCCATGGGCAGAGGTCACTCACCAGGGCTGTCCGGCGACCGAGCCGGTCCTGCGCCGGCCAGCAGGGCGAGGACCTCGCCGATGGCAGTTCCATGCGTGCCCGGTCCGGGCATGGGCAGGTGGGCCTGGACCTGGTACCGGTTTCGGCGGCCGTTCTTCTGCTTGATCACGTAGCCGGCCTCGGCGAGATCGGTGACGATCCCGTGCGCGCTGCGCTCGGTGATACCCAGGCTGGCCGCGATGTCGCGCAGCCGCGACTCCGGATCGCGGGCGATGCACAGCAGCACCCGTGCGTGGTTGGTCAGGAAGCTCCAGGTCGCCATCCGAATGATTATACCTTAGTTGCTTGAAAAAAATTGCTAGTTTCATATTACCTATGTAATCTGAACGCAGGCCACGCGATCAGCCGCCAACGGCGGCCCGCTATCCCCGGGGTCACCCAAGGATGGCTCACATGAACGCCGAGAACGGAACCAAGGTCCTGGTGCGCAGCCGGAAGGGTCACCGGGCCGCACGTCACGGTCAGCCGTGTCGACGCCATCGCCCGTGATCCCAGTACGGGAAGGCCAGCGATTAATCCCCTGGACGGCAGTGCCGCCCAGGGCAGTGCCGCCCAGGGCAGTGCCGCCCAGGGCAGTGCCGCCCAGGGCAGTGCCGCCTAGGCTTGAGTGCCGGGTTTACCTTCGGGAAAGGGGCGTCGGATGGCTGCTGCGGATGGGCCGGCCGGAGAGCTGCCTGTCGCTGTGCTGGGCACCGGGATCATGGGATCGGCGATGGCTCGCAACCTGCTGTCTGCAGGACTGCCTGTCACCGTGTGGGACCGGTCGAGTTCGGTGACGGCTCCGCTCGCCGAGGCAGGAGCGGTGGCGGCTGCGTCGCCGCGGGAAGCCGTCCGGGACGCGCGGGTGGTGATCACGATGCTGCCGACCGCTGACGTGGTGAACTCGGTGATCTTCGACGGCGGTGTGGTTGGCGCGTTCGCCCGGGGCTGCGTGTGGGCGCAGATGGGGACGATCGGCGTGGCGGCAACCGCAAGCATCACCGACCGGCTGGGCGCGTCACGGCCTGACGTCATGTTCCTGGACGCGCCGGTGTCAGGGAGCAAGGGCCCGGCGCAGAGCGGTCAGCTGCTGATCCTGGCGTCCGGGCCAGCCGCGGCGGCAAAGACCGTCGGCCCGGTGTTCGCGGCTATCGGCCGGAAGACCATCTGGCTGGGTAGCGCAGGCAAGGGCAGCCAGCTGAAGCTGGTCGTCAACGCGTACATGGCGATCCTGATCGAGGGCGTGGCGGAAGCACTTGAGCTGGCGGATCGAATGGATATCGGCCATCAGCAGCTGGCGGAGGCGATCGAGGGCGGTCCGCTGGACGCGCCGATCGCCGACGCGAAACTGCACAAGATGGACCAGGGTGATTTCGCTGCCGAGTTCCCGCTGGAGTGGGCGCTGAAAGACGTGGACCTCGCGATCGGTGCCGTCCAGGGCGACCCGCTGCCGCTGCTGGCGGCGTTGTCCCGCCAGTGGCACGCGGCCGTAGCTGCCGGGCACGGGCGCGAGGACGTCAGCGCCGCCCGGCTGGCTCTCAGCGGCCAGTCCGAGGCCGCGGCTGCGCGGCGAGACCGCGACTAACCAGGCGGTGCAGCAAGTGAGGCAGCGACCCGCTTCCGACGGGATTGGTCAGGGGAATAACTCGTTGCGCCCGATGGACTGATTTCGCTTTACCGGCAGCGGCGGCTTTGTCGCGCTGGTTAGATCGAACCGTGCGAGCCCGGCAGGTGACAACGCGTAGCCGGCGGCGGACCCGGCCCCTGGTACGCGGTCTCATCGCGGTGACCGTGCTGCCGGCGGCGGCCGTCCTCGCCGCGGTGCCGTCTGCTGCCATGGTGGCGCCAGGGCCTGGTCCGTCGGCGGGCGCCTGGGCAGGGTCTGCCGGACCGCGGCGGGTGGACGTCAGGGGGGCGGACCTGGTGGACGCCCGGACCGGAGCCCGGCTGTGGAGCAAGGACGTCAGCGTGCCGCGGCCGATGGGCAGCATCGCCAAGGTGATGACCGCGCTGGTCGTGCTCCGGGCCGGTGACCTGCGCCGGGAGATCGAGGTCACCAGGCACGCCGTCCGGTACGTCCGCAGGGACGGCGCGAGCAGCGCCGGCCTGATCGCCGGGGACGTGCTGACCGCTCGCCAGCTCCTTGAGGCGATGCTGCTGCCGTCCGGCTGCGACGCCGCTTACCTGCTGGCCACCGCCTACGGTCCCGGCCGCGGCGCGTTCGTGCAGAGGATGAACGCGACGGCGCAGGCGATGGGCCTGACGTCGACTCATTTCAGCAGCTTCGACGGCATGCCGTACCCGACCGAGCACTCCAGCTACTCCACCCCGGCTGACCTCGTCAGGCTCGGCGAGCAGGCCATGCGCTATCCGCTGTTCCGGCGCATCGTCGCCCAGCGCAGGTATCACCTGGCGGCTACGGCCCTGCACCACCGGTACGAGTGGTACACCACGGACGGACTGCTCGGGTCCGACCGTGGCGTCGTCGGAATCAAGACGGGCGACACCAATGCCGCCGGCGACTGCTTCTTGTTCGAGGCGCGGCGCGCCGGCCGCGTCCTGATCGGCGTGGTCCTGCACGCCGGCACCGCCGATAGCCCCGCCTCGTTCTTCGCCGCCGCCAGGCGGCTGCTGGGCTGGGGCTTCCAGCGGATCTAGCCGCACTCGGCTCCGGTGACCGCCCGGCAACAGATGGCGGACGGGCACGCGCGTGTCACTGCGACTGGGGCAACGTGACCGAGCCGGGCCGGACGGCAGGCGCGGAGGACGGCGGTACGACCGGCCCGATGTCCCCGTCCGGCGCCTCGTCCAGGTCGACGATCACCGGGGCGTGGTCGCTCGGTCCGGTGCCCTTGCGAGCCTGGCGGTCCACCCATGCCGCCCGCACCCGGGCCGCTACCGGGGCGGTGGCCAGCACCAGGTCGATCCGCATCCCCAGGTCCCGATGGAACATTCCGGCCCGGTAGTCCCAGTAGGTGAACACCCGCTCGCGCGGCCAGCGGTCCCGCACCACGTCGCGCAGGCCGAGCGCCTGCAGCCTGGCCAGCGCCGCCCGCTCCGGCGGGGTGACGTGGGTCTGGCCGGCGTAGGCATCCGGGTCGAACACGTCGGCGTCGGCCGGGGCGACGTTCATGTCCCCGCAGACCATCGCGTCCTGCGGGGCGGCCGCGACCACGTCATGCAGCGCGGCCAGCCAGCCGAGCTTGTACTGGTAGTGAGCGGATCCCGGCTGCCGCCCGTTCGGCACGTACACCGAGTGCACCCGGACTCCGCCGCAGGTCGCGGACACCGCACGCGCCTGCGGAGCGGGGAAGCCCGGCGCGCCGGGCAGCCCGGCCTCGACGTCGTCCAGCCCAGCCCTGGACAGGATGGCCACCCCGTTCCACCGCGCCTCGCCGTGCAGGCCGACCGCATAGCCGCGGGAGGCAAGTTCGTCGCCGAGCAGCCGGGCGAACGCGTCGTCGGCGAGCTTGGTCTCCTGCAGGCAGACCACGTCGGGCTGCCGCTGGTCGAGCCAGGGCAGCAGCCGTGGCAGCCGCTGCTTGACCGAGTTCACGTTCCAGGTCGCTATCCGCACCGGGCCTACGGTAGCCGCCGCGCGGGCGCCTCGCGCCGTGGCCGATCCGGCCTGGCGCGGATGGTGGCGGCGGCCCGGGGCGCCGGGATCGAGATCACCTCGCATGACCGGGTGACGACCGCCCCCGGGGCTATCCGAGTGACCGTCCGCGAATCAGCCTGCTGGCGGGAATGCGGCCGGGCGGCGCCGCATTGAGGTAGTGATGGACGCCGGGCAGGAGTCGCTTCCGCTGGCGGTGCTGGATTTCGTCGGGATCGAGTACGGCGAGGGCGCCGCGGCGTCGGTGGCCGGTGCCGTGGGCATCGCCCGCGCCGCCGAGGCGGCCGGCTACCGGCGTTACTGGGTCTCCGAGCATCACAACATGACCAGCCTGGCGTGCAGCGCCCCGGAGCTGCTGACTGCGCACGTTGGCTCGTTCACGTCTCGTATTCGCGTCGGCGCCGCGGGGATCATGCTGCCCAACCACGCTGCGCTGAAGGTCGCCGAGACGTTCCGGACGCTGCTGGCCATGTATCCCGGACGCATCGACCTCGCGCTTGGCCGGGCGCCGGGCACCGACCCGCTGACCGCGCACGTGCTGCGCCGCGGGATGGTCGCCGACCCGGCAGCCGAGTTCCCCGGGCAGGTCGGTGAGCTGCTGGCGTTTCTCGGCGACGGCTTCCCGGCCGGCCATCCCTACGCGCAGCTGGTGGCCGCGCCGCTGGTCGACGAGCAGCCCGAGCTGTTCATCCTGGGGTCGAGCCCGTACGGGCCGCGCTTCGCCGCGGTCAACGGGATGAGTGCCGCGTTCGCCCATCACATGAGCCCCGACCTCGCGTTCGAGGCGCTGCGGGAGTACCGCCGCGAGTTCAGGCCGCGCCCCGGCGGCGGGCCGGCCTGCTCGGCGATGTCGGTGCTGGCCTTCGCCAGCGACGACGACGAGGCGGTCGGTGAGTTCGAAGCGGCGTGGACGCTGACCATCCAGAACATCCGGCGCGGGATACGCGAGCCGCTGCGGCCCGAGCAGGTACGCGACTTCGCCCGCTCCGCGCAGTTCCTGGCCGGCCGGAACGACGACGGCCGGATGGTGACCGGGCAGCCCAAGGCCGTCGCCGAGCGGCTGCTAGAGATGAAGGAGCTCGCCCAGGCCGACGAGATCGTCGTGGTCACCCCGAGCCTGGACCGGGAACGCCGCAAGGGCAGTTACGCGGCGCTGGCGGAGGCCTGGCGCCGCGCGGCGTGAGCCGTCGCGCAGGCCGCCGGATCGCGTCCTAACCGATCCGGTGCGGACGGCGTCTGAACGGACATGAAGACTTACGCAGGACGGACTAGTAAGGGGTCGGCGCTCTGGCTGGCCGCCCCGTCCGGCCGGTCGGTGTGGATGCTGCAGGCCGACTGCCGTCGGGGCGCAGGCCCGCGGAAGTGCGCGCTGCGGCTGCTGGAGTCCGCGAACGGAGGTCGCAGCTGGGCCCGGTCCCCTGGCCAGCCGCCGGGCTCGGTTCCCGGCTCCGGCGGCCGGGTGAGCCAGGAGGCAACGGCCGCCCAGACGTGGCTGGTGCGCACCGGCCGGTCGTCGGGCTACGTGCTGGGAGAGCCGGCCGTCAACGCCTAGGGCCGGCCCGACGCAGCCCCGCTGTGGTTCACCGGCAACGCCGGCGCGTCGTGGTCGAGTCTGCGCGTTCCGTGCGGGATGGACGCACTATCAGCCGTGCTCACCGCCGCGCCGGACGGGACGCTGTTCGCCGTCTGCGCCGGCGAGCCTAGCGTGGGCTTCCAGGCCAAGACCACCGCGCGCTCGGCCGACGGCGGCCGGTCGTGGGCAGTGCGGGCGCCCTGCGGAGGCAAGCCCTGCCAGGGCAGCCCGCTCGACTTCGGCTACCTTGGCGCCGCTGACGCGGTGTCAGGCAGCACGGTGTATCTCGCCGGCGCCCGGAGCCCGCTGCTCGTCACCCGCGACGGCGGCGCCCGCTGGCACGTCGTGCGGCAGGTCAACGCCGGGACCGACGCGGGCACCAGCCAGGTGATCTTCTTCAGCCGCGCCGACGGCGTCGTCCTGGGCCAGGACTCCAGCGACGACGAAATGCCGACGCTTTGGCGCACCGCCGACGCGGGCGCCCGCTGGTCTGCGGTGCATCCCCTTGACGGCTGATCCTGCCTGCTTGACGGCTGGCCCTGCTTGCCGGCTGGCCCTGTTGCAGCGCTTTGCCGCGGTGGGCTGACCACGACTGCTGGCGTTCTCCGCGCTGCCAGCCGGAGCCGCGCGTCGACACGGGCCGCCTGGCCCGCGATCCGCGGGAACGATGGCCGCGGCTGGCCCGTCTAAGTGGTCGCCGCACCAGCGAGGAGGACATCATGAGAGCACTGCGGGGCATCACCGGCGTTGCTGCCGCAGCGCTGCTGTCCGGCTGCGCGGCCGCCCCGGCCCTTACCTCTCCCGCAGGCACGGTCACCGGGCGGCTGCAGATCGAAGGAGGGCCGATTGGGCCGGGCGGCCAGCAGCCGGGCAAGCGAGGGGTACCGGGAACGGTGCAGTTCACCGCCGGGCGCCGCCGGCTGCTCACGGTCCGGGTAGGCAGCTCGGGGACTTTCTCGGTACGGCTGCCGGCCGGGAACTACGCGGTATGCGGCCGCTCGCCGGACCTCATGGAGATGCGTAGCGGCGCCGGGAGGCAGGCCCCGTGCTCCCAGCCTCAGCCGGTCGCGGTCACCGCGCGGCACACCACCAGGATCGCCATCACCTTCGACGTCCCGTAGCCGGCCCGCCCGGCCCGGCCCGCTTAGTGCGCAGGAAGTTGACCACGCCTCCGTGCCGCGTCGGACTAGCTGCAGCACGAGAGGAAACCGTTCGTTTACAGCGACGTTGCATACCGGACACCGGGTGGGTATAGCCATGGTGCAGGCTGAACTAGGATGCAGTGGGACAATCAAACTGGAGCGGGGAAATCCATTGATCAAGACGACCATCCCTAACGGCCACGACGCCGTCCGCGTTACCTTCGTGCTGCCCGTTGGCGAGCCGCCCGGTGCCGTATCGGTGGTGGGCGACTTCAACGACTGGAACCCGTTCGCCCATCCGCTGCGCCGGCGCGGGAACGGCACCCGCAGCGCCGCGGTCAGCGTGCCGGCCGGCAGCACGCTCCGCTTCCGTTACCTGGCGGAGGGCGGCGTGTGGTTCGACGACGAAACCGCGCAGGGACGCGACTCCCTCGGGGCCGTCATCACGCTCTGACGTTGCCCGCCGGGCCAGCCGCCGTGACTATCCGCGCGCACGTCAGCACGATCAGGGCGACGACGAAGGCGCAGTAGATCCAGAACGCGGGCGTGAGCCCGTTGCTGATCGTGAGCCCGGCCTGGGCGGCCTGCACCGGGGAGATCCTGAACTGCGTCGGCGAGGTCGCCTCGCCGAACTGGACGAACGCCGAGATCGCCTGGGCAGCCATCGGGATGATGGCACCGGCGAGCAGCGCGGTCCCCTGCCGGACCGGGCGCCACAAGGCGGCGGCCACGACGACTACGACAAGCGCGACCATCACGGCGACGTCGCCGGCGATCACCGGTGCCGGGTTCGCGAAGGCATTGCCCGCGGTCAGGGACTGCGCCGCCCCGGCCGAGGTCCGCAGCAGGTAGCTGTCCCACGACGGGGCGAACGCGACCGCCGTGCCCAGCGCAGCGAGCGCCAGCGCCAGCACGAGGCCGATCTCGTGATCATGGGGCCTGCCCGGCGCGCCGCCCGGCCGGCGCGCGAACGCCACCCCGGCCCCGGCCGCGCAGGCGGCCCAGCCGACCAGCCCGAGCACCAGGCCCGCGCCCGCAAGGTGCGCGCCTCCGGCAATCACCGTGCCGGCATCCGCGAAGAAGAAGCCGAACGTCACGACGCTCGTCCCCACCCCCAGCAGCGCCCCGGCCCGCAGCCGCTCACCGCCCAGCAAGATGAGCAGGGCGCTCGCGGCCCAGGCCGCGAAGTAGATCACGTGCGGCACGAGATCGGCCGGCGCCCCGGCGAGGTTCGCGCCGTACAGGTAAGCGGGGAACAGCCCGGCGACCCCGCAGCCGACACCGACGGCGAGCAGCGACGCCGCGATGACCGCGCGCAGGCTGCTGGCGGTGACCGCGGCCACTGCCGTGTGCTGGCCTGCCGTGTGCTGGCCCGCCGTGTGCTGGGCCGTCGCGACGATCGTGCCTGGTGTCTCGATCGTGGTGAACCGTGACCACGCGCCATGCCAGCCTGCCGGTGTCTCAGGCCACCACTCCAACGGCTGCGACCGCGATTCCCCCGTGGTCCAGATCCCGTAGAAGCCCTGCCCCCGCCCGATCTCGTAACCCGCCCCCCGGTACGAGATTGTCACACTCCCGGGCACCGTCCCTGCCTTCATCGTCAGCTCATCCCCCTCTCGGCTCATCCCAGCGCTCCCGGCAAGAGTAGGAGGCCGACCTGCAGGTCGGCTGCACGGCACCTGAAGCTTTCCTTACCCCGCAGGAGAGGGTGCACCGGCCCGGGACTTCAGCAGTCACGTGAGAGACCTGGGATAACCCGACTCCGTCCAGCCGGCCCGTTGTCGCGCGACGGCCAGACTAGCGATCTGCGCGCGGCAGCGGCCCATAATGACGATGTGCAGATCCGGATTGAAGCCTCAGACCTTCCTGGAAAATCCTGCGGTCCCAGCCCGGACTCTCCGAGCGGCTATCACAAAATCCATGTCGGGGTCCAGCGCGAGCAGGTCGCGGAGGGTCGCGGTGAAGTCGAGCCGCATCGATGCCAGCTCAGGATCGGAGTCGTAGGCGGCCAGCTGGCTGGTGCGCTCGCAGCAGGTTGCGCGGGTGTCGACGGCACCGGTCGACCTGCTGATCAACAACGCCGGCGTGATGGCCCCGCCCGCCCGCATCCCCCGCAGGGCACTGGACGTCGCGACCAGCGCCCGCCTGTGGGCTCAGGCCGAGCGCCGCACCGGCCTCGCGAAGCCGGCGCCCGTCGCCTGACCGCGGCACCCATGCGCCGGCCAGCCGCTGCTGCCCCGGCCAGGAGTACGCCCGCGTGCGCAGAACGTGGTCGGCCTCAAGAAATAAAAACTAATCGAGCAAATACTATTAGAACCCGTTATAGTTGTATCATGGGCACCGCTGCGGAGTTCTATTATATCCATATACGCGAACATGTTTGATACACGCTAAAGTAATCCGATCAGGTCTGAAATTTCCATTGGAATCGACCAGAACCCGGTAAGCCCCCCGTTGTCCGTCAGTCACGGCTAAGTTATGGTGTTCGTCAAAGGGCGCATGCCGTGAATGGGGCAAGCTAACTATCCGGGGGATCATATGACCATCGTTACCTCACCGCCTGGCTCGGCAAGTCCGGCCACCAGGAGGCGGGCGCGTTTCTTGGACCGGCCCGCACGGAACACTCTCCTGACGACGGCATCGCTGATGATAATTGCGGTGATCGCCCTGTTCGTGACCGGGTCAGCGGGATCCGCCGCTGTCTCGTTCAACTTGAGCAGCTATTCCATCCAGGGCCACGACATCGTCGTGTACGGCAGCGTGACCGACGGAGCCCACAACGCTGTCGGGAGCGCGCAGGTGGAGGTGTACCGGGTCGTCCGTGGCGACGTGCGCATGCTGCAGCAGGTGCGCACCAGACCGGACGGGCGTTACCGGGTGGTGCTTGGCCCGCACCGGGTGATGGTGCACGTGAAAGTCAGCAGGGAACTCCATGGCACGCATTATCAAGGGGCGACAAGGATCCGGGTGCGGCACGGCCGAGCCTACGACGTGAGCGCGGAGCTGCTGCGTCGCGGCTCGGTGTTCTTCCTGCCCCTCTTCAACTACTGAGCCAGGCATCCCAGGCACGCGGCGCGCCGCGGCGCCCCGCGTGCCTGGCGCGCACCTGATGCAGTCACCAACTGCAGTGAAAGGCTGATGCACGCATGCCCGTCGTCGACATCACCTGGCTGAGCTGGCTGACCTACCTGATCGTCGGATATTACGCCCTGCTTCTCGGGGTGCTGGCTGTCCGCCGGCGGCGCAGGCCGCACCCACGCACTGCCGGTGACGGGCGTCCGCCGTTCATGGTGCTCGTGATCCCGGCCCGTAACGAGGAGCGGGTGATCGGCCAGACGCTGAAGACGCTGGAAGCACTGGACTACCCGGATCGGCTGACGCTAGTGATGGACGATGGATCGACCGACGCCACCGCGGTGATCGCATCCTCGTTCACCTGGCTCGGGCGGGTGCAGGTGGTCAGCAGAAGCCCGGAAGCGGCCGGTCAGGGAAAGGGTGCGGTGCTTAACCACGCCTTCGCGCTGGTGTGCCGGATGGTAGCGGAGCGCGACCCGCGGCTGCGCGGGCGCAGCGTTGAAGAGGTGGTGGTCGGGGTGATGGACGCCGACGGCCAGCTTGAGGGGGACGCTCTGGGGAAGGTGGCGCCGTATTTCTCTGGCCAGCAAAATGCGCGAGTGGGCGGAGTCCAGATCGGGGTACGGATCGCCAACGCGACCGCCAATCTGCTCACCCGGATGCAGGACCTCGAGTTCGTGGGGTTCTCGGCAGTGGTACAGGACAGCCGGGACAGCCTCGGATCGGTCGGGTTGGGGGGCAACGGCCAGTTCACCCGGCTATCTGCTTTGCAAGGGCTCAGCCGGGACCCTTGGACGGCGTGCCTGTCCGAGGACCTCGACCTGTCGCTGTCGCTGGCAGAGGCCGGATGGGACATCCGTTACTGCTCCGACACGTTCGTCGCCCAGCAAGGGCTGACCCGCATCTGGCCGCTGCTGCGGCAGCGCGCACGCTGGATTCAGGGCCACTATCAGTGCTGGCGTCACCTGCCGCCCATCTGGGGAAGTCGCAGGCTGGCGTGGCGGGCCAAGCTCGACCTGTCGGCGTACCTGATGATGATCTTGTTTATCTTTGTGGTGTCCGCTGGATGGGTGATCAGTCTGCTGGCCTGGGCGGGTTTGCTGGTCCCGGTCAACACTTCCCTGGACGTCATCACCAACCCCTATCTCCACAACGTCACCCAGCTTGTGCTGTCCGCCGGGCCGCTTGCGGCGTTCGTCATTGGCTACCAGCTGCGGGCCGCCACTCGGCTGCGGTGGTGGGAGGTGCTCGCCGTCGCGGGGCTATTCACTGCCTACGTCTCGATGGTGTGGGCGTGGGGGCAAGCGTGGGCGTGGCTCCGCATCGTCACCAGGCACGGCGGCTGGGCAAAGACTCCACGGGTATCTGCGGAGATCGCCGTTCAGATGCCGGTCTGAGCCGTATGCCAGTCATGACAGTGAAGCCGCTGGACTCGTGACCACTCGCGGCGCAGCCACCGAGCGCCCTCCTGCCAACGCGGTAGCCCAAGTCCGCCTGCTGGTCATCTTCGGCACCAGGCCCGAGGCCGTCAAGCTTGCGCCTGTGGTCCGTGCGCTCCAGGCCAGCCCGCTGTTCGCGCCCGTCGTCTGCTCGACCGGCCAGCACAAGGAGATGCTTGAGCAGATGCTCGACGCTATGCACCTGGTTCCCGACTACCAGCTGGGGCTGATGCGTGACCGGCAGGCGCTGTCGTCGCTCACCAGTCTGGCCGTCAGCGGTCTCAGTGAGATCATCCGGGCTGAGAGACCCACTGCGGTCGTGGTGCAGGGCGACACCACTACCTGCTTGTGCGGTGCGCTGGCGGCGTTCTATGCGGGAGTCCCGGTGGCGCATGTGGAGGCGGGCCTGCGGTCCGGATGCCTCGACAGCCCGTTTCCCGAAGAGCTGAACCGCCGCCTCGTCGCGCAGATGACCCGCTGGCACTTCGCCCCCACCCAAGGCGCTGCCTCGAACCTGCGCAGGGAGGGCATCGACGCCGCGTCGGTCGCGGTCACCGGGAACACGGGGATCGACAACCTGCGCTGGGTGCTCGACAGCGGCCTGGGTAGTTCCAGGTTCCGTACCGGACTCCGCCGCGTCCTGGTGACCTTGCACCGCCGGGAGAGCCAGGGGGAGACGATGCGTGGCCTGGCGGTCGCGATCAGGGAACTCGCGGCGCGCGGCGATGTCGAGGTCCTGCTCCCCCTGCACAAGAGCTCTGCTGTCCGCGACGCCATCATCCCGGTGCTGCGTGATGCGCCGAACGTGACGCTCACCGACCCGCTCGGCTACCTCGAGTTCACCGGCAGTCTCGCCAGCGCCCACCTCGTCCTCACCGACTCCGGCGGCGTCCAGGAGGAAGCGCCCAGCCTGGGCAAGCCCGTGCTTGTGCTGCGCGAGACCACCGAGCGCCCCGAAGCCATCGCGGCGGGCGCCGCCCGCCTGGTCGGCACCAGCGCCGACGCCGTGTACCAGGCAGCCGCCCGGCTCCTTGACGACTCAGACGCATACGCGGCAATGGCCCAGGCGGTAAGTCCCTTCGGTGATGGCCACGCAGCACCGCGAATAGTCTCGCGGCTCGCAGCCGAACTGGCACCTCCGACTCCGGCCAGTCCCGGGCCGAATCCCTTGCCGCATTAGCCGGGGAATCGCTCGATCTGGTCGACGCCGAGGCGGGCCAGTGACGCGTCGCACGCCGAGACCGCGAGACACGGGCGCCCCGGCGCAGGAGGGGGCGCTGGCACCTGGCCGCCAGTCAGCCGCGGAAGAGCTCAAGCATCTCGGCCTGCCTCGGTGTGATCGCCACGATGGGATTACCGCGCGCCGGGAAGATCTCGGCGGCTTCCCGCTGCCGCTTGACCACGCTCGAGGCGACGCCTCGTTTCACGCCCCGCCTGGCCTGCTCCGCGCGGAGCCGGCGCGCGTCAAAGAGAAATACCGCCTCGATGCGCCACGGCCGGGTCGATCCTCGCGAGGACGCCGCGGCTGACGGCGGCCCGGCGAGGACGAGGTAGTAATCGAGCCGCACGGATTCGCTGGTGTCCAGCAGGCCGTCGCGCTTGAGGTACCACTTCACGTTCACGGTCTGGCCCTGCAGCGGCCCGGACCGGAATCTGCCGTCAATGCCCGCCGCCACGGCTGACCGCTCCAGCTCGATATCAAAGATCTGCGACGCGATCCACTCACCGAGATGCCCCGACGTCATCGGCCGGCGCATGATGGCCGCGATCTCCGCATCGATGCCATTCCGCTTATGTAGCAGGTGCGCCATCCGCCGCACCGAATTGTCCTGCAAAACGCGAAGTCTTGCACGTCCACCTGCGGGATCACCTGCCCGGGCCGCCGGCCACGCTGGCCGACGTCGGCGTCGGCGCGGAAATCAGTCCGTCCCGCTCGGAACGCCGCCCGTGCTGATTCCGTGCAGCAGCATGTCGAGGACGGCCGTCACTTGCGCGGTGGTGGGGGCCTTGTGCAGCAGGAGCTGCCGGAACACGAACGGGCCCGCCAGGGCTGAGGCGGTGAGGTCGAGGCTGATGTCGCGGCGCAGCTCACCGCGGTCGCGGCCTCGTTGCAGCAGTGTCGTGATCTGGCTGAGGTAGCGGGCGGTGAGCTGCGTGATGATATCGGCGAGTTCGGGATGGAGGGCGGCTGCCTGGACGAGGGCCGGCATGCAGCGCTGCCACTGCCGGCCGTGCGCCATCTGGACGCGGCCGGCGAAGAAGAGCAGCAGGTCCTGCCGCACGGAGCCGGTATCGGGCAGGGGCCTGCTGTCTTCCAGCTGGGTGATCACTTCGGTGAGCAGGCCGTAGCGGCTGGGCCAGTGACGGTAGATCGTGGTCTTGGCGATACCGGTCCGCTGCACGATGGCGTCAATGCTGAATCCGCCATACCCGCGCTCGGCGAGGAGCTCGGTCGCCGCAGTCAGGACGGCCGAGCGCGTTCGGGTGACCCGCGGGTCCCCGGCGGTGCTGCCGGCGTCGATCGTGTCAGTCACCGCCCATAGCTGGCCACTGCATCTGAGCTACGCTACCGTACTGTAGCGTTTCCTCGCGGAGGTGGTCCTGATGGCGCGTGTCCTGGTGACCGGCCCGGCCGGCCTGCTCGGATCGGCGGTCATTCCCCGCCTGCTGGCACGCGGTCACGAGGTCCGCGCCCTGGTGCACAAGACCGCGCCGGCACAGCAGGCGGGGCTCCAGCTGGCCCGGGGTGACGTGCGAACCGGAGCGGGCCTGACTGCGGCGGTTACGGCTATCGACGCCGTGATCCACGCCGCGACGTCGCCGCTGCGCCAGGCTCAGGCCACCGAGGTAGGCGGCACCAGACAGGTGCTGCGCGCCGCGCAGTCGGCCGGCGCGCATCTGGTCTATCCCTCGATCGTGGGCGCCGATCAGCTCAGCGCCGGGTATTACCGGGCGAAATGGCGGGCCGAGCAGGTCGTGGAATCCAGCGCCCGCTGGAGCATCCAGCGGGCAACCCAGTTTCATTCGATGATCGACCGGATGCTCAGCCACCGCCTGTTCCCGGTCACCGGGAACCTGGCGTTCCAGCCTGTCGACGCGGGCGAATTGGCTGACTGCCTGGTCGATCTCGTCGAAGCGGGCCCGTCAGGCCGCGCCGAGGACTTCGGCGGACCGGAAATCCTGCCCCTGCGCACCATCGCTGCCACCCGGCAAGCCGCTACCGGCCGCCGCGTAACCCTCATCCGCGTGCCCGCAGCCGGCCCCCTGCGCTCCATGGACGCCGGCCGGCACCTGTGCCCCGGCCATGCTCGCGGCACGCTCACCTGGCAGACGTGGCTCGCCCACCAAAGCTACCGCGCCGAACCCGGATGATCTGCAAGCAGCGAGGGCGGCCAGGACGGTGTTGCCCTCGGCAAGCTGGGTCTTGACGGTCCAGGCCGAGCCATTCCAGTTCATTACGCTGCCGTCGGCGGCCAGTGCCCATGCATCGCCCGGGGGAGAGCGCGGCGATATCGAGCGGCCCGCTGTTGTCCGGGACCGCCACCTGGGTCCATTCCTTGCCGTTCTTCAACGCGACCGGGAGTCACCTCGGTCCGGTGCCAGTCCGCCCAGGCGCCATGCTCGAGAGGTTCAACACCGCTAACGACGTCGACCAGCACACGCTCAGGCTGCGTGTGGTGCGATCTCGACGATGAGGTCGGCGTTGAGGGCTGCGGAGATGCGTTCGAGCAGGGGGATGGTGGGGACGACGCCGCCGGCTTCGAGGCGGGAGAGGGCGGGCTGGGTCATGCCGGCGCGGTCGGCGAGGCCAGGCCATGATCGGCTTCGCAGATCTTCTGGGCTTGTAAGGCACGGGCTACCTCTGCGGTCTCCGCAGGCAAGGCTGCGGCCCTGTGGGCATACCCGCAGGACCCGGCGGCGAGGGACGGGAAGGCTATTGCAGGCAGAACTCGTTGCCCTCCGGATCGGCCATCGTGATCCAGTGGCCCTCGGGCTCGTCGAACTCCGCGATGATCCGGGCGCCGAGACCGGCGAGTTCCCCGGCCCGGGCCTGCAGCAGATCCGCGCCCACGCTCACGTCGAGGTGCACGCGGTTCTTGGCCGTCTTCGGCTCCGGAACCTTCAGGAAGAAGACCCTCGGGCCGGCGCCGGCCGGATCCACGATCGCGAAAGCGCGGTCAGGATCGGACCGGTCGATGCCCAGCGCGTCGAGAGCCTCGTCCCAGCTTCCGAACCCAGCGGGCGGCGGCTCCTCGACGTAGCCGAGCACCTGGCACCAGAACGCGCCCAGCGCACCCGGGGCCGCAGCGTCGATCGTGACCTGGAAGCGGTTCGCCATGCCGCTCATCCTGCCCGATGCAGTACCTGCTGAGCGGCAGCGAGGTATTCCTCGTTGACATCGATGCGGGTCTTGGCCATCTCCACCTCCTTGCCCGCCAGGATAGTTAAATCGCGCCCGCTGTGGATCTACGCCGATACCGCGGGGGACGGGGAGGGAGATGAGCATGCGGGTCGCCCGGCTGCACGGGGTCGCTGACTTGCTGATTTCCGATGAGCCGGTGCCCGCGGCCGGGCCGGGGATGAGCCTGGTCAGGGTGACCGCGGTCGGCATCTGCGGCTCGGACCTGCACTGGTGGGCTGAGGCCGGGATCGGGGACGCGGTCCTGACCCGTCCGCTGGTACCCGGGCACGAGGCTGCCGGGATCCTTGACAGCGGGCCGAGGCGCGGCGAGCGAGTGGCCATCGACCCGGCGATCACGTGCGGCACCTGCCGGGCCTGCCGGAGCGGTTACCGGAACCTGTGCACGCGCATCCTGTTCGCCGGGCACGGCTCGCAGGACGGCGCGATGCGCGAGTACCTCGCCTGGCCGTCGGATCTGCTGCATTCGCTGCCGGACGCGCTCTCCGACGCTGACGGCGCGATGCTCGAGCCGCTGGGGGTGGCCATCCACGCCGCCGACCTGGGTCACCTGCGGCTCGGCGGAACGGCCGTCGTCGCCGGGTGCGGGCCGATCGGGCTGCTGCTCATCCAGGTGCTGCGGGCCGCGGGCGCGGCCTGGGTGGCCGCCCTCGACCCGCTGCCCCACCGGCGGGAGGCGGCTGGCCGCCTGGGTGCCGGCCTGGTCGCCGACCCGGGGCTGGCCGGGATCTCCGCTGATCTGCGGGAGCTCACTGGTGACGGCGTTGACGTGGCTTTCGAGATGGCCGGCACCGACGGCGGCGTGCAGCTCGCCATGGCGGCTGCCCGGCCCGGCGGCCGGGTTGTCCTTGGCGGGATACCCGGCGATGACCAGACCCGGTTCCAGGCCTCGGTAGCCCGGCGGAAGGGGCTGACCATCGCGATGGTCCGCCGCATGAACGAGACCTACCCGCGGGCGATCAGCCTCGCCGCGGCCGGCAAGGTTGACCTTCGCTCGCTGGTGAGCCACAGGTTCCCGCTGGCGAAGGCGCCCGATGCGTTCGGCGCGGCCGCGGGGCGGGTCGGCCTCAAGGTCGTCGTCGAACCCGACCGCTGACCGCGGCGCCGGGACCCGAGACCGGTGCCTGGGCCTGGGCCTGGGATGAGCGTGGCGGTGCCAGCCCAGCCTGACGGGACCAGGGTCATGCCGTCCGGCGTGGCTTCCGGGTGGCCGCGAAGATGCCCGGCGGCGGGGCGGGAGAGGGCTCCGCCCGCGCGTCGGTGATCGGCCTCGCTCCGGCGGTGAACCGGTCAAGGTCGGCGCCATGGACCAGCCGGCCGGGGAACGGGTCGCCTGCCGTGCGCCGGGCCAGCCCGGCGAGGGGAAGCTCGCGGCGGGCGGCGGCTATCACCAGGTTGCCGAACCGGCGGCCGCGCAGCACCGCCGGGTCGGCGATCAGGCAGGCGTGCGGGAAGACCGAGCGCACCGTCGCCGCCCGGGCGCGCGCGTGCGCCAGCGGCGGGCCGTCGCCGACGTTGACCGCGTAGACGCCGGGCGGAGCCAGCGCCCGGGCCACCGCCAGCGTGAACTCCGCCGATGTCAGGTGCGCCGCGGTCCGCCCCCCGGTGAACAGGTCCGCGATCACCACGTCAAAGGACCCGGCCGCGACCTCCTCGAGGACGGCCCGGGCATCCGCGACCCGGACGCGCACCCGGCCCGCCCGGCTCCCGCCCGCCCGGCGCCCGCGCTGGTCCAGCGGCAGCCGTCGGCGGACGAGCCCGGCGATCTCGGCGTCCGACTCCACCGCCAGCTGGCGGGATCCGGGCCGGGTCGCCGCCACGTACCGCGCCAGGCTCAGGCCCCCGCCCCCCAGGTGCAGCACCCGCAGCGGCTCCCCGGCCGGCCCGGCCAGGTCAGCCAGATGCCCGATCCGCCGCATGTACTCGAATTCCAGGTACAGCGGATCGTCGAGGTCAACATGGGACTGCGGGACGCCGCCCGCCAGCAGCGTCCATGCCCTGGGCCGGCCAGTTTCACCAGCAAGCTCCACGGCCCCGGGACATGTGTCCTCCGGGACGGACAGCCCGTTATCATGCCGCCGGTGTGCCATGACGACCATTGTGCAGCGGGCATCAGGCCGCCCGCGCCCCTGGCTTCTGCGCCCGCGCCCCTGGCTTCTGCGCCTGCGGCCCTGTCTCGCGCGCACCCAGTGCCGGCTTGCCCATAGGTTCGCAGCGCTCACCGTGGACGAGGCGGTGTCACGAGCCCGCGCGCAGCAGGCGTAACGGCTCGCGCTGAATGTTGTAACATATTGGCATGACAACGAGAACTATGGGCGTGCGTGAGGTCACCCGCAACACGTCGGCGGTGTTCGACCAGGTGAGCAACGGTGACACGATCGTTGTGACCAATCGTGGCCGGGTAGTGGGGATTATCACTCCGCCGCAGGCGTACTCGCCGCAACTGGCTGAGCTGATCGCGCTGGGCACGGTGCTGCCGCCCGCCGTTCCGGGTGGTACGGCCGCCCTCTTGTCCATGCCGGTCCTGCCAGGGCCCGCGAGAGACTCCTCAGCTGATCTGGATGCGGTCCGCGAGGATCGCGCGTGATCTATATCGACACGTCGGCGGTGCTCAAGCTTGTTCATCCCGAGCCCCAGAGCAATGCGCTGCGGGCCTGGATGGCCCACAACCCTGGCGACCTGGTCAGCTCGGCGCTTGTGCGCACGGAGGCTCGGCGCGCCCTGCTGCGCAATGACCCGGGAGCGCTGCCGAACCTGCCGGCCGTCTTGTCGGTCATCGCCCAGATCCCAGTGAGCGAAGCCGTTCTGGATAGCGCCGCGGCACTTCCTGGCCCGCTGCTGCGCACTTTGGATGCCATCCACCTCGCCAGCGCCGAGGCGGTCGCGGGCGTGGCCTTTGTTGTCGCCTACGACGGGCGGCTGATTGAGGCCGCCGCTCAGCGAGGCCTGTCCGTGGCCAGCCCGGCCTGACGGGACGGCGTTACCGTGGTGGCGTGATCTACGGCGACATCGACGTGGTGGCCGACTGCGGCGCCGATCCGACCTGGCACGTCTACTGCGACGACGCCTTCGCGGAAGCGGTCCGCGGCGCGCGGCCCGGCCAGACGATCGGCATCCCGCCCGGCTTGTACAAGACCAGGGGCCCGATCATCGCCCCGCCCTACGTGGGCTGGGAAGGCAGCCCGGCGACACCGCTGGTGGGGAGCTGGGCCGAATACGGCAGCGTCATCAAGCCCGGTCCGGACTGGGCCCAGGGCGACTGCCCGCTCAACGCCGTGATCGCCATGCTCGACCAGGCCACCGGCGGCTACCCGACCCGGTCTGAGGAGCAGCACTTCCGCAACCTGCTGCTCAGCGGCTCCGCGCTGCCCGCCGGGCAGCCGGTTCACGGCATCGCCTCGCTCGACCGCGTGTCTCGCGTCCAGCTGCGCGACGTCCATGTCGGCCGGATGACCGGCGACGGCATCCACCAGGAATACCCGGGCGACCAGCCCGGCGGCTGGACCGGATTCCACGTGTTCTCCCGGTACAATGCCGGGCACGGTTATCTGCTGCGTTCCGCCGACAGCAACTGGACCAAGTGCCTCTCCACCAACAGCGGGCACGACGGCTGGCATCTCGACACCACCGGCAACACCGAGTACCTCGGCTGCCGGTCGGAGTGGTCCGGGCGATCCGGATACCGCTTCACCTGCCGGAATAACCGGACCGCCGCCGGCGGAGTCGCCTTCACCGGCTGCCGGACCGACCGGTCCGCGGGTAACGGGTTCCTCGCTGCGCCGGGGCTCGCGATCCCGCTGTCCCTGACCGGCTGCACCTTCAAGCGTGACGGCGCGAGCAACGGCGCCGGCGACGCCGGGATCCGGATCCGCGATTTCCCCGGGCCCGTCACCATCACCGGATGCCAGGTGTTCCCCGGGCTCAACGACGACGGCACCGGCACGGTCACCCCGCGGCAGGCCATCCGCGTGACCGGCGGCAGCCGGGCCGTCTTCGCCGGATGCTACCTGCAGGGCCGCGAGCGCGCCTGGCAGGCAGACGAGTCCAGCAGCACCATCTACGACCGCACGACCACGTGGGCGAGAGGACCGACCAGCGCCCCCGTCATCGTCCCCGGCCCCGGCTGACGTGCGCAGAGGTCGGCTCGGCCTACACCATGCCGGGCCGAGGCGCCGTGCCTGCATGGCTATTGCGTCGCGGTCAGGCCGCCGTCGAGCGTGAGGACCTGGCCCGTCACGAAGGCCGACGCGGGCGAGCAGAACAGCAGCAGCGCCCCTATGAGGTCGTCAGCCTCCGCGATCCGGCGCAACGGGATTCGCGCCACGAGGCGATCGTAGAACTGCTGGTCCGCGAGCAGGCTCGCCGTCTGCGGCGTGCGGATGAAGGTGGGGGAGATGGCGTTGACCCGGATTCGGTACTTGGCCCACTCGGTGGCAAGCTGCCGCGTCAGCGCGTCGATGGCGCCCTTAGCCGCCACGTACGCCGAGTAGCCGGCATCGATCCCCAGCTGGCCGCGCACGGAGGAGACATTGACGATGCTGCCGCCCGACCCGCTGGCGATCATGGCGCGCGCCGCGGCCTGCGACGGCAGCAGCGTCGTCGTCAGGTTCAGGTCGAGGATCCTGTCCCATTCGGCCTTGGGGTAGCTCTCGGCGGGGTAGAGCGCGGTGCCCGCTCCGCCTCCGACGGCGTTGACCAGGACGTCGACACGGCCAAGCTGCTGGACTATCTGCTCGACCGCGCTGTCGGCATCAGCCTGTGACGCCATGTCCGCCGCGATGACCAGGGCGCGCGAGCCGGCCGACTCGACCGCCCGGCGTGCCTGAGCGAGGCCGGTCTCGGACCGGCCGATGACGGCTATATGAGCGCCGGCTGCGGCGAGCGCCGCGCAGATAGGCACGCCGATGCCGCCAGATCCGCCAGCCACGATGGCGACCCGGCCGCTCAGCGCGAACCGGTCCGGCTCACTCATGCTGGCCGGCCTCGTGGCTGGCCTGGGCGGCCGCCGGGGTCGGGAACCGGCTGAACCTGTCCCATAGCGAGGCGCAGTTGAAGGTCTGGATGTGATCCATCATGTATTCCTGGCCGACGTCAACCGGATAGCGCTCGGCGAAGTTGACCCGGGCTATCGTCTCCTCGCGCGTCCATCCCCTGGCCACGGCCATCGCCACGGCGCTGGTCCACTCCAGCAGGACCGACCGCTGAGTCGCGAGGTATTTCTTCGTCGTCACGGGCCCGTGCCCGGGGATCACGTGATCGACGTCAAGGCCGCGCACCACCTCAAGTGCCGCAACCCACTGATCGACATCCGAGCTCATGAGCCATGTCTGGCACTCCGAGAAGACCGTGTCCCCGGTGAACACCACCCGCTCCTCGGGCACGTACACGGCCACCTGGCCGGGCGTATGACCAGGGGTATGAATCAGCTGGAAGGTATGCCCGCCGACTCGCAGCTCAAGATCGCCCGTGAACACGAGTTGCCCCTTGTTCGGGTCCGCGTAGTAGGTGTCGCGATCGGGAAACAGAGCCGCACCGGCCGGGTCGTCGGTCGGGATGGCCTCGGCGGCGTAGTCGAACGGGTCCAGGTCGGGCGATGGCACCATGAAGTTGTCGTACACGCCGCGATGGTGCGTAACCGGCCCGGTTCCCTTGAAGTAATAGTTGCCGAAGACGTGATCGACATGGTGCTCGGTGTTGATCACGTACTCGATCGACCCGCGGGACTCGGCGTCCTCGCGCATCGCGACCGCCCGCGAAGGCAGCTGAGGCGTATCGATGACGACGACGCCACCCGAGGTCACCACGTAGCTCGGGTTGCAGCCCCTGATCTTGGTCGTCGTGAACACGTTCGGCGTCACGTTCTGCACAGTTATCGTGCCTCCCTTGGCTGTCGGTAGGCCAGTCCGGCGCGATCCGTGCTGGTCGAAAGGGACTCGGATCCGGCCTCCCCGCCCGGGCGGACCCGGCATGGGCGAGCCGGGCGGTCGGCAAGCGTGGCTGTTGCAGATTCCATAATCGATTTTCGATGTCATTCATGTCAACTGACCTGGCACCGGGCCGGCCTGGTGCCGCGGCACCCGCGCGGCCGAACCTTGACACCCCTCACCTGGGTGCATAGCATCGGAAAATCGATTATCGAGCTTCCGTCTCCGGGGCCGGGCGCGATGACCTCCCTCCGCCCCGCCGGGCAGAGCGCAGTCCGACGCCGCGGAGCCAGGCCGCCTGGGGGATCACTGCCGTCATGCTCGCCCCGGCCTGGCGGGAGTTCGTCTAGGCTCGGCGCTGGAGGCTAGCTGATGAGTTCGGGCAAGGTTCTCGGTCAGTTCCTCGGTGACGAGGAGTTCCCGGTGTCCTGGGAGTCCGCGCAGGAGCAATCGCTGTTCTGGGTCTTTGACGACCTGCACTGCCCGCATCCCGTGAGCCCGATGTACTTCGACATCGGCGGCTGGTGGCTCACCTGCGACCACATGTTCCGGCGCTTTGCCACCCCCTTCGCCGTCGACTGGCTGGCCAAGAACGTCAATGGCTACCTCTATACCGCCGCTATCCCGGCTGATCCTGATATCCGGATCGGCGCTACCGAGTACGGCGCGCGGTACAGCCCCCGCGTGCCCACCGACGCTGGCTACGCGGCCGCCGTCGGCACCTACTCCGGCCGCGTCCTGCCCGTCTACGGGGAACATTTCGCGGACTGGTGGCGCGACCGCCTGGTGCCGGAGATGGAGCGCAACTTCGCCTATCTCGAGGCCGAGCTCGACCGGGCGGACAGCTCCAGCCTGATGGAGCTGGCGTGCCTGCTCGAGGACGCGATGGACATCCACGACCGGCACTGGAAGATCCACTGGATGCTCAACTTCGCGCAGCTGTCGGCGACAATCGCGCTGCGTGACACCATGCAGCGGATCCGGGGCTCGGTCGATGAGCAGCTGCTCGGGCGCCTGCAGAACTCCGCGGCCGACCGCAACTGGGACGGGGTCGAGGCGCTATGGCGGATGAAGGAAGAGGTGAAGGGCGATTCCGGCCTGTCGGCGGCATTCCGCCGCGGCGACGGGCGCGGGATCCTCTCCGTCCTGACCGAGAGCGAGCGCGGCCAGCGCTTCCTGGCCGAGCGGCTTGGTCCCTATCAGAATGAGTTCGGCTGGCGCGCGGTCTGGAGCCACGAGTTCATCTTCCCGACGTTCCGCGAGCGCCCCGAGCCGGTGCTTGACCAGATCCGGGACTATCTCGAATCCGACTACGACTACCCGGCCGCGGTCGAGGCGGTGCGCAGCGACCTGGATGACGCCTCACGCGAGCTGCTGGAGGGGCTCACCGGCGAGCGGCGTGACGAGCTGGCCCGCGCCAATGCCACCAGCCGGAGGATGGCTCCGCTGACTCCCGATCACCATTTCTACATCGACCAGGGCGCGAATGCGCGCATGCGGCTCGTGCTGATCGCGATCGGCCGCCGCCTGGTCGCTGATGGCGTGCTCGACCAGGACGACGACGTGGTGTTCCTGCGGTACAACGAGCTCAGGCAGCTGCTGGGCGATCCCGCCGAACTGGACGGCCGGCGGGTCGTGTCGGCACGGCGGCAGGAGCGATCCGCGGCATATCAGCTGCGGCCCAGGGACTGGGTCGGCACGGTGACCGAGGAGCACCTAGCCTTCCCCTACCTGGTCAACTGGGGCTACCCGGATCGCTTCTACCGCGGCGCGGCACGGGAGGACGGCAAGATCGCGGGCATTAGCGCGTCCCCTGGCGCCGTCGAGGGCACGGCCAGGGTAGTGCTGACCGTGGAGGACTTCGACAGCGTCGTGTCCGGGGACATCCTGGTCTGCCAGATGACCAATCCGGCCTGGGTCGTCCTCTTCACCAAGATCTCCGGCCTGGTCACCGATACCGGCGGGACGACGTCCCACCCGGCCGTTCTCGCGCGTGAGTTCGGCATCCCCGCCGTGGTCGGCACTTCGGTGGGCACGCAGCGGATCACCACCGGTGATACGATCCGCGTGGACGGGAGCCTCGGAGTGGTTGAGGTCGTCAGGCGCTCAGCCACGACGGCGGGAGAGCCCGATTTTGCTCGGATCGCAGGACTGCCGACATCCAAAAATGGCAGGTCTACATGACACGTGCCCTGCCGCTGGTGCCGTTGATCGCGAGGGGAAGTTCCGGTGCCTGATCGCGTTGGCGTGACCCGCGCCGTGCTGGCGGAGCAGGTCAAGGAACTCATCCTGGCCGACATCATGAACGGCGTCTACGCCCCGGACTCCAGGATCGTGGAGACCCTGCTCGCGCGGGAGCTCGGTACGAGCCAGGCTCCGGTACGCGAGGCGCTGCGCGGCCTTGAAGCGCTGGGGGTGGTCGAGCTGACCCCGTTCCGGGGCGCCCGCGTCCGCCAGCCGGACCGCAAGGAGCTGATCGAGGCGTACGTCGTCCGCTCGGAGATCGAGTCGCTCGGTGCCCGCCTGGGCGTGCCCCGGATGTCGGACCGCGATATCAAGGAGCTCGACGAGCTAGCCGATCAGATGCACGCCGCCGCGCGAGCCGGCGACGGGCGCGGGGTCGCGGCGCTGGACACTGCGTTCCACGGCCTGATCATGGAGCTGTCAGGCAACGCCACGCTGACCCGGGTGTGGCGCTCGCTGGAGCCGCTGTCCCGGACCTATATCACCCTGGTGGTTCCCGGCGCTGATCCGGCGTGGACGGCCGGACTGCATGATCCGGTGCTCGAGGCGGTGCGCCGCCGCGACAAGTGGGCCGTGGTCCGGGCTCTGCGGAGTCATTTCGACCAGGCCAGCGCGATGCTAGCCAGCAGCCTGGTCGAGCCGGGCGCTGAACCGAAATCTGTCGGCGAGTCCCCGGCCGGGGCCGGTACCCGACCGGTCCGGCAGGCACGCCCCGACCTCAAGCGGCCGCGGACGCGCGCGAAGTCCGCGGGCTGAGCCAGTCCCGCCCGGCTGTCTCGCCATGAGAGCCCCGACAATCAATCATCGATCAGCGAGGATGCTCACGGCAGGGATGCTCACGGCGGGGACGGGCGAGCGCGGGGCCTTGGCGGGGCACTCCTGCCGCGGCGGCCCGGTGGCAGCGGCCGGGCGAGCGCGAGGCGCGGGATGAGGCCGTTCGGCTACCAGCGGCCGGAGCGACTGGCCGACGCAGTGCAGCTGCTCGCCGAGCACGGCCCGGCGGCGCGGGTGCTCGCCGGCGGGACGGATCTGATCGTCGGCATGCGGCTGGGGAAGTACGCGCCGCGGCTGATCATCGACCTCAAGCGAATCGCGGATCTGCCCGCCGGGATCGAGGAGTCGCCGTCCGGGCTGGCTGTCACCGCGACGACGGTGATGGCCGGCATCACCGGCGACGAGCGCGTCCGGCGCCGCTTCCCCGCTCTCGCCGAGGCTGCGCAGACCGTCGGCTCGCTGCAGATCCGCCACCGCGCCACGCTGGCCGGCAACGTGTGCAACGCGTCGCCTGCCGCCGATACCGTGCCCGCACTGCTGCTCTACGGCGCGGTCGTGGTGACAGCCGGGCCCGACGGGGATCGCCGCATCCCGCTGCGCCAGTTCATCCTCGGCCCGCGGCTCACCGCCCTGCGGGCGGGTGAGCTCGTGCGCGCGATCGAGCTGCCGTGGCCCGACGCCGGCAGCGGCTCGGCGTTCGTGCGGCTGACCCGCAGGCGCGGCGTGGACCTGGCCACGATCAGCCTGTGCTGCTCGGTGAGCCCGGCGGGCGAGGTGCGGTTCAGCTTCGGGGCGGTGGCGCCCGTGCCGTTCCTGGTGTCCGACGACAGCGGCGCCCTGGTCGATCCGGCCGCGGACCCGGCGACGCGTGATCAGGTACTGGCCGGCCTCAGCGCGCGGGCAAGCCCGATCTCGGACCTGCGCGCGGGCGCGGACTACCGCCGCGCCATGCTGGTCGTGCTCAGCCGCCGCGCGCTGCGGACGGCCCTGCGCCGCCGGAAGGCAGGCGATCCCTGATGTCCGAGCCCATGCCGGTCAGCCTGACCGTCAACGGCACGCCGGTGACCGTGACCGTCGCGCCAGGCCGTACCCTGCTTGACGCCCTGCGCTGGCAGCTTGACCTCACCGGCAGCAAGGAGTGCTGCGCGCAGGGAGAGTGCGGCGCCTGCACCGTGCTGCTCGACGGACGGGTGGTCAACTCGTGCCTGGTCCTGGCGGTGGAGGCCGACGGGCGCGAGGTGATCACGATCGAGGGCCTCGCCGTGGACGGCCGGCTCAGCGCGGTGCAGGACGCCTTCCTCGCCGCGGGCGCGGTCCAGTGCGGCTTCTGCATACCCGGGATGGTCATGTCGGCGCACTACCTGCTGGCGGATAACCCCCGGCCCACTCCGTCGGAGATCCGGGAGGCGCTGTCCGGCAACCTGTGCCGGTGCGGAGGCTACAACCGCATCGTCAGCGCGGTGCTGGCCGCGGCCGAGGCGGGCCGGGCATGAACGCCCGCCGGATCAGCGCCTCGGCGGACATGGACGCCGGCCAGGTCGGCACCTCGGCGCGGCGGGTCGGGGGAGTGGAGCGCGTCAGCGGACGGCAGAAGTTCGTCGCGGACATCCGGCTGGAGAACATGCTGCACGTCAAGCTCGTCGGCGTGGACTGCGCGCGGGCACGGATCATCTCGGTGGACACGACCGGGGCGGCCGGCGTTGACGGCGTCCGGGCGGTCATCACCGCGGCGGACCTCCCGACGCCCATGCCGCGCTTCGGCCCCGTCTATCAGGATCGGCCCGTCCTGGCCGTCGGCGAGACGAAGTTCCACGGCGAGCCGGTCGCCGCGGTGGCGGCCGAGACCCAGGAGGCGGCGGAGGCGGCGGCGGCGCTGGTTCGCGTCGAGTACGCGGAACTGCCGGCGGTGCTGTCGGTCGCTGCCGCGGCTGACCCGGCAGCGCCGCTCGTCCAGGATCCGGGGCTGCGCCCGGCATCTCACCTCGCCGAGACGAACGTCCTGCAGGAGTGGCAGTTCGGCTGGGGCGATGTCGCGGCGGCGGCCAGCGAGCACGTCGTCGAGAACACCTACCGGTTCCCGATGGTTACTCATTTCGCCATCGAGCCGCATGGCTTCATCGCCGCGCCCGACGGCGACGGCGTGCGGATCTGGAGCTCGATCCAGCATCCCTACGCGCTGCAGAGCGCGATCGCCAGAGTCCTCGCGCTGCCGCTGTCCAAGGTCCGGGTGTTCGCGCCCGACCCGGGCGGTGCCTTCGGCGGCAAGCAGCATGCCAAGTTCGAGCCGCTGCTGGCCTTCCTGGCCCTGCGCACCGGCCGGGCGGTCCGGCTGGTGCTCACGCTGGAGGAGACGTTTCAGGCCGGACGGCGAACCGCCTTCGAGATCCGCGCGCGCACGGGCTTCTCGGCCGACGGCGTCATCGAGTTCCAGGACATCGAGTGCGACGGGCTGCTTGGCGCCTACGCCGACATCGGCGCCCGGGTGGTCTCGAAGGCGACATACCTGGCCTGCGGTCCCTATCGCGTGCCGGACGCGCGGATCCGGGTCCGCGCGCTGCTCTCGCATACCCCGCCCGCGACCGCGTTCCGCGGCTTCGGCACCCCCCAGGTCTGCTGGGCCATCGAGTCACAGATGGACGAGGCGGCGCGGCGGCTCGGCATCGACCGCCTGGAGATCCGGCTGCGCAACCTGGCGCGCAAGGGCGAGCGGGTGGTTCGGGGCGACAAGCCGGCCGACGGCGACTGGGCCCAGTCGGTGCGCCGGGCGGCCGAGTGGATCGGGTGGGGGACGCCGCTGCCGCCAGGCCGGGGCCGCGGCATCGCCGTCGGCATCAAGGGGTCGGCGACTACCGGAGCGTCCTACGCGATCGCCCGCCTGCACGCGGACGCCAGCCTCACCGTGCTGGCCGGCACCTCTGACATGGGGCAGGGCGCACGGACCGTGCTCGCCCAGATCGCCGCGCAGGAGCTGTGCCTGCCGCTGCACCGGATCAGCGTCGTGATGGGCGACACCGCCACGGTGCCGTTCGACCTGCAGACATCCGCAAGCCGCTCCACCGTGTTCATGGGCACCGCGGTTCAGCGAGCCTGCGCCGAGATCAGGTCCAAGCTGGCGCAGCTGGCCGAGGAAGCGTTCTCGCTGGCGGCGGGCGAGGCAACGGTGCAGGACGGCGTGGTCCGGCTGCCTACCAAGGACCTGACGATCGCCGGGCTGCTCGACGAGGTGTTCGGCGATGTCAGGGGCGAGGTGATCGGCGTCGGGTCGCTGCGCGGCGAGAAGGCGGCCGGTCATCCGCTGGGCGGGCCCCCGGCCTTCTACGAGTTCAACTGCACGGCGGTCGAGGTTGAGGTCGACCGCGAGACCGGGGAGCTTGCTATCGCCCGGCATATCACCGTCGGCGACGTCGGCAAGGCCCTGAACCCTGCCCAGGTGGAGTCTCAGGACGAGGGCGCGGCGATCATGGGCCTCGGCCACACGCTGATGGAGCACCTGATATTCGACTCCCGCGGCCGGATCCAGAATCTGGGCGCCCTGGACTACCGCATTCCGACCAGCAAGGACGTCCCCCTGGAGCTGCGTGCAGACGTGCTGGAGAATGCCGACGGCCCCGGTCCCTTCGGCTCGAAGGGCAGCGGGGAGGGCGGCCTGCTCGTCATAGCGCCGGCCGTTGCCGCGGCGGTCACCGAGGCCTGCGGGGTGACGATCCGCGACCTGCCCCTCACCGCCGAGCGGATCTGGCGGGCGCTCGCCGAGCAGCGCTGAACGGTCGCGCCTCGTCCGCGCCCCGGCCGCCCTCGTCCGCGCCCCGGCCGCGCCCCGGCCGGGCCCCGGAGGCGATCAGGCGCGGCCGGCGGCGGTCTCCTCCTCGCGGGTGCGCCCGGCGAGCCGGATCAGGTACTCGTGCAGCTCGAACCAGGCGCCGTGAAAGCTGTCGACGCGGGGGGAGCTGACGAACCGCCCGTCCCCTCGCTGGATGGCCTGGCACGCTCGGCCCAGGCGCGCGGCGTAGGCGGCGATGCGGGGCAGCCGGCCCGCCAGCGAGTCCAGCCACGGCGCGGTCTCCGCGTACAGATCCTGCAGCCGGCCGAGCACGGCCGCGTCATAATCGGCGTCGCCGTGGTCATTGACCACCGGCTCGCCCCCGGCCTCGCGCAGCTGCCATGCGGTGACGGCCTGCTTCATCCGTGCGTCGAGATCCAGGAACTGGCCGAGCGCCACGTCCGCGTTCTCCGCGCCCCAGCTGGCCCGCTCGGCCCGCAGCAGCGCGTCGGCGCGTTCCGCGCCCTTCTCGGTCAGGCGGACCGCTCCCGCGCCGACGCTGATCAGCCCTTCCGCGGCGAGCGGGGCGACGGCTGCCTCGACCTGGGCCGGGGCGGTCAGCAGCGCCATCGCGAGCGCCCCGGGCGTGCTGATCGCCATGATCGAAAGGCTGTGCAGCAGCTCATCGCCGCGCACGGCGCCTCCGTCACCCGGCTCGCGCCGCTGCGCGCCGGCGGCCTGGCCCGATCCGGACCTGATGTCCATGTCAAGCTCGTCCGCCCAGCGGAGCAGGGTGGCCGCTTCCGGAGACGGCACGGAGCTGCCGGGGATCGCCCCGGCGAATACCTCGCCTGTCGACCCGTCGACCGTCAGCGTCGCGCCAGCCGGCAGGTACCGCCCCGCGATGACGACGCCGTCGTGGCGCAGCGCGACCTGCTGCGCGCCGACCACGGCCGGGATTCCCCATCCGCGCGCGACCACGGCGGCATGACTGGTGAGACCACCACGCGCGGTGAGTACCCCGGCGGCCAGGGACATCGCCGGCACGTCCGCGGGCGATGTCTCCGCCCGGACCAGGATGATGGGCCCGCTCGCTGCCGCCGCGCTGGCCTGCGACGGCAACACCACGACCTGGCCGGTCGCCAGTCCCGGCGACGCGCCGCGCCCGCGCGTGATCGCGGCGAAATCTCCTGGCAGGCGCGCCCTGGTCGTCGGCGGGTGCGCCAGCCGGGCCGCCACCCGCTGCACGGCCTCGCGCCGGGTCAGCGGGAACTCCGGGTCCTCGGCCATCTCGATGGCGATCCGCAGCGCAGCCCGGGGGCTGCGCTTTCCCGTCCTGACCTGCAGCATCCACAGCTGGCCGCGCTCGATGGTGAACTCGATCTCGCACAGGTCCCGGTAGTGGTGCTCCAGGATCTCGGCGTACCGCCGCAGCCGGCCGGCCACGTCGGGCATCCGCCGCCCGAGTGCCGCCAGCGTCTCGGTGTGGTGGCTTCCCGCGACGACGTCTTCTCCCTGCGCGTCGAACATGACGTCACCAAAGAGGCTCCGCTCGCCCGTCGACGGGTCGCGGGTGAACAGGACGCCGGTGCCGGAGTCCGGCCCGCGGTTGCCGAACACCATGGCCTGGACGGTGACGGCCGTCCCCAGATCGTCGGGGATGCCCTCACGGGCGCGGTATGCCCGGGCGCGGTCGCTGTTCCACGAGCGGAACACCGCCTGCACGGCGGCGCGCAGCTGGACGTGGGGATCCGGGGGCACGGCGGGAGTGCCGACGACGCTCGTGAACATTGCCTCGAAGCGGGCCTGGCATCGCCCGGCGAAGCCGGCGTCACCGGCCGCCTCGGCCAGGGCGCGCGTGGTGTCCGCATTGAGACCGAGGTTCAGGATGGTGTCCATCATTCCTGGCATGGAAACGGGGGCGCCTGACCGGACGCTGACCAGCAGCGGATCCGCCGGGCCGCCGAACCGGCGCCCCAGCTGCCGCTCGATCCTTCGCAGCTGCGGCCGGATCTCCTCGTCCAGTCCCGGCGGCCAGCCCGCTCGCAGGTACTCCCGGCAGGCGGAGGTCGCGATGACGAACCCGGGCGGCACCGGCAGTCCGAGCTGGCCGGCCATCACCGCCAGGCCGGCCGCCTTGCCGCCGATGATCGCGCCCGTGTCGGCCGGAAGCAGCTCGCTGACCTGGTCGAGCGCATACGTATACGTCATATGCGCGCTGCGGGCGACGTCGATGTCGAGCGCACCGGCGGCCTGCTTTCCACGATCATGCTGGGATCTTCCCAGTCCAGGCAGTCACATGTCACCGCCGGAGGCCGGGACAACCCGGACGCTTAGCCCGGGTTGTCCCGGCCTCCGGCAGTATCAATAATCGATTGTTTGGGATCTGCTGCGGCGTGTCAACACCACTTCGCCAGCCAGCAGTGGCGGCGACCTCCCGCGAGGCGATTCGCGCCTCCCCCGGGAGGAGCCCCGGGCAGCCCCAGGAGGAACCCGGGCCAGAGGACCGGCGGCCGTCCCGCCCGATCGCGCCTTCGCCGCGCCGGCCGCGAGCAACGGGCTTGTCGGCCGGACTGCCAGTGCTACGATAATCGATTATCGTGTTGACCCGAGGTGCCGGCGGTGGCCGACGACAGGGGAGCGCACGGGACGGGACCGCCGCGAGACGGCGCCGCCCACCATCTGCCTGGAGGCACCGTGAACTTGACCAGCGCCGCGCCGGCGGTCGCGCCCGCGTCCACGGCCAGCCCTCTCTTGCGCATGACCCAGACCACGTCCACGTGCCTGTGGAACGACTCGGCCGACCCGGCCGAGCTGTCGTCGGCGATCGGCTGGGGTGCCGTGGGGGCCACCTGCAATCCGGTGCTCGCCCTCAGCGGTCTCAGCAGCGACCTGCCCAGGTGGCAGGCGGAGATCCGCGCCTACGCCGCGGAGCATCCGACCGCGACTGAATCCGATATCGGCTGGCAGATGGTCCGGCGGCTGTCGGTCCAGGGCGCGCGACTGCTGGAGCCGATCTTCCATGAGCAGCACGGGCGCAACGGAAGACTGTCCATCCAGACAGATCCCCGGCTGTACCGGGACCAGGAGGCGCTGGTGCGGCAGGCAGTGGAATTCAGCCGCCTCGCCCCGAATATGATCGTCAAGCTTCCTGCCACGCGGGCCGGCATCGCGGCGATCGAGGAGAGCACCCACCGCGGGGTCAGCATCAACGCCACGGTGTCCTTCACGCTCCCGCAGGCGCTGGCCGTCGCCGAGGCAGTTGAGCGGGGACTGCGCAGGCGCGCGGAGTCGGGACTGGGCACCGGCTCGATAAGCCCCGTGTGCACGCTCATGGTGGGGCGGCTGGACGACTGGCTCAAGGTGGTGGCCGCGAGAGATCGCATCACCCTCGATCCCGGCCGGCTTGAATGGGCCGGCGTCGCCGTCTTCAAGAAGGCCTACCGGATCTTCCGGGACCGCGGCTACCGGACCCGGCTGCTCTCCGCGGCCTTCCGTAATCACATGCACTGGAGCCAGCTGATCGGCGGAGACGTGGTGATATCGCCGCCGTACGACTGGCAGCTGCGACTGAACGCCAGCGGTATTGAGCCGGCGCCGCGCATCGACGACCCGGTCTCCCCGGCCATCGTGGCCGATCTGCTGGAGAAGTTCCCGGATTTCCGGCAGGCCTACGACCAGGATGGCCTGGCGGCTGAAGCGTTCGAGAGCTTCGGCGCGACCCGCCGGACCCTGCGGCAGTTCCTGGCGGCCTGCGCCGACCTGGAGCTTCTCGTCAGGGACACGCTAATGCCGTCACCAGGCTGAGGGGTGGCACGATGACAGGCCGCACGGTGCGCATGATCCTGCTGAGGCACGGGCACGTTGCGTCTCACCAGGGTGATCTTCCGCTGACCGACGAGGGACGGCATCGGGCGGAGCGCGCCGGGGTCGGGCTCCGGCGCGCCGGGACTGACTTAGTCGCCATGTTCGCCGGCCCGGCCCTGCGCGCCCGCGAGACCGCTGACGCGTTCGCTGCCGGGTTCACGTCGGTCGGCCCCTCGGCCCGGGTCGTGTCGTCGAGAGTGTCCCCTGCGCTGCGTAATCCGGATCTGTGGCTGGCCGGCGAGCGGGTGGAGATGGTCAGCACTGCGGCGGCATTCTGCGACCAGGTTCGCGGCCTGACCGAGTGCGAGTGCCTGGAGGTTCCGTTCTTCGCCGGCTTCCTCTCGGCCCCCGACCGGATCGCGTGGTGGCTGCACTGCAAGCACCCGCCGGGCGATGACGCGGCCGGCGTCGCGGCCCGCGTCGCGGCGTTCGCCGTCAGCCTGCTGGACGCTCCCGGCCGCTTCCCGCCCGTTGTCGTCGGCGTGACTCACTCACCGGTGCTGCGCGCGATCGCCCTGGAGTTCCTGCGCGAGGACCCGGGGGAGCCCGACTATCTCACGGGGTATTCCGTGCTGGCGACAGAGGGCGGCGCTGTCAGCGTGGAAGTCAGCAGCGGTCTCGGCTGACCGCGTGGCATCTCCGCCGGCCGGGCCTGGCCCGCCAACTGCCGGCCAGGCTAGCTCGCGACGTCAGCCTCGACCCCGCCGACCGTCTGCGGGACCCTCGGTACCACGCCGCGCTCCGGGAAGATCGCCAGCAGCAGCAGGTACACCACCCCGGCCGTCACGCCCGCGCTGGTGAAGCTGAGGTCGACGCCGCCGACGCTGGCGGAGAACGGGCCGGAGAAGATCGTGGTCGTCTCGAACAGCAGCCCGACCGTGACGCCCGCGGCGAAGGCCGTGAGCGCCCGGAAGTTGACGCCGCGGGTGAACCAGTAAGGGCCGCGCGCCCCCGGGATGGCGAAGGCGTGCAGCTCGTCGGGGTAGAAGAACCCGTGCCGCCGCCACATCCCGAGGATGTTGATCACCATCCACGACGTGATGATCACGATCATGATCGTCACGAAGGAGTCGATGGTGTTGACCGCGTTGAGCTCGATGACCCCGATGTAGGCGACTACGAAGACGATCACGCCGATGATCAGGGCGACAACCGTGCGCCGCAGGAAGAAGAGCAGCGCCTGCAGGTCGAGCGCCGAGTTGTACACGCCGGGACCGCCGTTGACGACATTGCCAAGGAAGCCGTAGAGCATCAGCGGCACGACGAACCAGAGCGGCGAGCGGTCGAAGGCCCCGTTGACGAACGCGGCATCGACGTTGCTGAACGATGAGGTGACGAAGGCGCCGAGCATGAGTGCCAGCCAGCAGCCGACGAACATGCTGAGCCCGGACCAGAGGCCCAGATCGAACGGATTGGTCCTGCGCGGCATGTAGCGGCCGTAGTCGTTGGGCCAGGTCGCGTAGCTCACCGGGACCGAGCAAGAGAGGGTCACCGTCAGGAACCAGGTGGGCCAGAACGTCCCCAGCAGGTAGTGACCGCCCTGCAGCACGTGGAAGTGCGGCGCGTACACGATGATCATCGCCAGCTGGAGGATCACGGCGACGATCAGCCATGCGCGGTAGCTCGCGACCAGTGTCGCATGGCCGAGGTAGCCGATCACGATCACCGATGCGCACGCCACCGCCATGCCGATCGCCAGCGAGCCGTTGCCGGTCGGGGTGCTGAACAGCCGGTGGAATCCTTCGATGAACGTCTGCCCGGTCGTCCAGGCGATGAGCGCGAGGAAGCCCACGTCGATGAGCAGAGAGATCGCCGAGCCGATCAGGCGGCCCTGCACCCCGAAGAACGCGCCGCTGGTCACCGACTGGTTCGTCCCGGTCAGCGGGCCGCTCAGCGATATCAGGGCGATGAGGACCGAGCCGATCGCCAGGCCGACCGTGACCGCGGCCATCGTGGCCCACCAGCCGAGCCCCCAGGTGATCGGGAACGAGCCGAAGATAATGATGACGAAGCTAAACTGCACCGCGATGAACGCCGCAGCGAGGTTCTTGGGGTTCGAGTGCCGCTCGATTTCCGGGATCTGGTCGATGCCGCGATTCTCGACCTTGCCGACCTCGTCGATTCCCTTGCCTTGCTCGACCGCATACTCGTGGGACCGCGCCTGCTCTGCCATTACAGATCCTCCCACTGCTTCCTTAAATCGCCGGTAGCTCCTGCGGCGTGACCGGCGAGCGGCCGAGCTGAGCCTCGAATTCATCCAGCGTCAGCACGTCTCCGAGCCCGATGGCGAAGTCGCGCAGCGCGGCGATGTACTGGCCGCTGCCGGGGTGCTCGGGCCCGATCGGGTCGTTGATGGCTGTCGTGCAGTCGGCGAGCACTATCACCTTGTAGTCCCGCGAGAACGCATCCTCGACCGTGTATCGCACGCAGAAGCCGGTAGTGACGCCGATCATCACCAAGGTGTCGACCTGCGGCATGTGCTGCAGCCAGGTATCGAGCGGCGTGCCGTAGAACGACGAGTAGCGGCTCTTGTCGAAGACCGGCTCGCCTTCGAGCGGCGTAAGTTCCTCGACGATCTCGGTGGCCTCGTTCGTCCACGAGGGACCCGCCGGGGTCCCGGCCTGCCACGTCGGCCATTTTCTCGCCCACAGGCCGACATCCCACGCGTCGCCCCTGAGCCCCCATCGCGAGAAGATGACCTGGATCCCGGCCTGGCGGCACAGATCGACCGCCCGGACCGAGTTCTCCACCACGGCCTCTGCCGTGGGGGCTCCGTCCCCGCCGGGAAGGTAGGCCGGCTGCCCGCGCCGCAGGAAGAACTTCTGCATGTCAACGACGAGGAGGGCCGTGCGCAACGGGTCGACCCGTTCCACGACTCGGTATCGCCGGTTCAGGACGGCGTCCAGGTCGAGATCAAAGCGCTCGGTCAACGCGACCTCCGATAATCGATTCTCGGTTAGCGACGATACAACCCGCTGGCGCGGCCCGTCAACGGCGGCGGCAGGCGGTGTCCGCGGCCATCAAATGGGGGAAGCGGACCACGAGATCCTCAGCGCCCGGGTGTTCGTCCCAGTCAGGGAGAACGGGGCGTCGCGGTGTTCGTGTCCGGCCATAGCCAGCTCGCCTGCGCTGCGGCGGAGAGCCCGGCCAGCGATGCGTTCTGGCGCTGTGAACGTCGGCCGGCCGGGCCCGCCGGACCTTTCCGGTCAGGGAATCAGCACGATCTTTCCCCTGGTGTGCCGCTGCTCCAGCTCCGCGTAGGCCTGCTGGATCTGGTCGAGGGGGTAGGTGGCCGCGATCGGTATCTCGATCAGGCCGTCGGCCACCAGGCCGGCCATCTCGGCCAGCACCTCGGTGGTTGACGCAGTCCCGCTTCCCTCGGCCTTGGTGCCGTACTCACTTGCCGCGTCGAACGCGGTGATGGTCTCGATCCGGTCCCGCGGCACGCCGAGCTCGACGGCCAGCCGGACATACTCGGGGCCGAACAGGTCGATGAAGGCATCAATGCCGTCGGGTGCAGCGGCCCTGAGCCGGTCAGCCAGGCCGTCGCCGTAAGCCACCGGCGTCACGCCGTGGGCGGTCAGCCACTCGTGGTGGGCCTCCGACGCGATCCCGATGACGCTGGCGCCCTTCACCTTCAGCAGTTGCACCACCACGGTGCCGACGCCGCCCGCGGCGGCGGAGACGACGACCGTGTCAACGGGCGCGGCCGACACGGCGCGGACCGCCGCGTATGCCGTCGCGGCGACCACGTACATTCCGCCGGCCACCGGCCAGGGGACACCGGCGGGCTTGCGGATGAGCTGGGTGACGGGAACCGCGGTGTACTCGGCGTGGCTGGAGCGCGTCCAGGACCAGCCCAGCACCTCGTCGCCGGCCGCGAACTCGGTGACGCCGCCGCCGACCGCGCTGACCACGCCGGCCAGGTCGCTGCCCTCGCCCGACGGGAAGGTCGCGGGCCACCTCGCGTCGAGGTAGCCCTCGCGGATCGCCGCCTCACCGGGATTGAGGCCAGCCGCCTTGACCTGGACGACGACCTCGCCTGCCGCCGGGGACGGCACCTCAACGTCCGCGATGTACAGGACGTCTCTCCCGCCGTACTTGTCGAACCGCACCGCTTTCATGAATGGTCTCCGCTTTCGCCGATGAAGTGAGGAGTCTGTCCCGCTAGCGCAGCAGCCCGCGGCGGCTGACTATTCCGATTTCCGGTCACCGGGCGGGGCGATTCTCCGGACGGGACGCGTGTGCTGGATGGATGTGGGCCTGGCCCCGCCGGGCGGGGGATGCCGGGCGGGGCCAGGTTCGGGGGCGGGGTCGGGGGTTAGGCGTTGGCGGGGGTGTTGGGTGGTGGGGGTTGGGGGTTTAGGCGGTGGCGGTGGTGAAGGTGAGGTAGGCGCGGAGGATGACGGGGGCCAGGGCGGTGGCGGCGTTGCCCTGGTAGGGGTCGGGGAGCTC